>Ga0335074_10004229_pt1 | contig 19751 bp, 20 predicted proteins | sample Lox_Sample_23_FD_206715 | JGI IMG/M metagenome (GOLD analysis project Ga0335074, IMG submission 206715) | Soil microbial communities from Loxahatchee National Wildlife Refuge, Florida, United States - Lox_Sample_2.3 | ecosystem: Environmental > Terrestrial > Soil > Wetlands | place: USA... | reverse complement strand
CTGCCCTTCGCCGCGCTCGGATGGCTCGGCCTGGGTGCCATTGCCGCCGCCGTCCTACGGGTCCGGCGGCCAGCCAGCTTCGAAATGCTCGGCCAGATATTCATGCCAGCCGAAAAAGAAACCAGCAATAAGGATGCGGGTCCAGTTTGATGGCGCCGCAGGCGCAGTCCGTGAAGTGAGCGCCGCGTGCAGATCCTGATTTCCCACGTGAACTGAGGTGACGAAGACCGGCGCCGAGGCGGCACCGGTCGTCACTGGGCACGAAGGTGTTCGGCGGGCAGGTCATGGGCTCAACGGCCACCGCCTTGCGGCGACGGCCGGGGCGGCGCGGGTCGCCGGGCTAGGGCATCAGCTTGCCGACGATTCCGTGCATCCGCTCGTGCTCTGAATAGGGGGGGTACTTGATGGCTGGGTCGAGCTTGGCGCTGTGGTAGAGCACGCCGCGGGCGTTGGTGAACGCCTCGAAGCCGAACCGGCCGTGGTATTTGCCCATCCCGGAGTTCCCGACCCCGCCGAACGGCAGCTCCGGGATCAGCGGCTGGATCGAGCAGTCGTTGACGCAAGCGTCACCGGATTCGGTGGCCTCCAGGATCCGATCGGCGACGTCGTCGTCCTCGGCGAAGATATACAGCCCGAGCGGCCGGGGGTGGCTGTTGACCCAGTCGATCACCTTGTCGACGGAGTCGATCTCCAGCACCGGCAGGATCGGGCCGAACACCTCGTCCTGCATGATCGGAGAGTCGACGGAGACATCGGTCAGCACGGTCGGGGCGATGTACCGTTCTGCCGGGTCGGTCTGCCCGCCGAACGCGATCGTCCCGCTGCCCAGGAAGCCCGCGAGCCGGTCGAAGTTCCTGTCGTTGATGACGCGCCCGTAGTCCGGGCTCTGCTTGGGGTCATCACCGTAGAACTCGCGGATCGCCTCGCCCACCTCGTGCACGAATTCGTCCTTGACCTCGGGCCACACCAAAACATGGTCCGGGGCGGTGCAGATATGCCCGGAGTTGATGTACCGGCTGAACGCGATCCGCCGGGCAGCGGACCTGATGACGGCCGAGGAGTGCACGATGGTGGGGTTCTTGCCGCCCAGCTCGAGCACGGCCGGGGTGAGGTGCTTGGCGGCTGCCTGGTGCACGATCTTGCCGACCTGCGGGCTGCCGGTGAAGAAAATCAGGTCCCACTTCTGCTCCAGCAGCGCGGTGGTTTCCGGCACCGCGCCCTCGGCCACCGCGAACGCCTCGGTGTCCAGATACCTCGGCAGCAGCCGCGCCAGCACCGCCGAGCAGGCGACGGACAGTTCCGACGGCTTGATCACCGCGGTGTTGCCCCCGGCGATCGCCGGTACCAGCGGCCCCAGGGTGAGCATGAACGGCTCGTTCCACGCGCCGATGATCAGCGTCACGCCGAGCGGGTCACGGCGGACCCGCACGTGACCTGGCTCCAGTACCAGCGGGGTGTGTACCCGTTCGGGTTTCATCCAGTGGTGCAGGTGGCTGAGGGCGTGATCGGCTTCCTTGACGTTGAACTCGACGTCCATGAGGTCGGCGTCGAACCGGTTCCGGCGCAGGTCATGCCACAGGGCATCAAACATCGCGTCGCGGTTTTCGTTGATCATCGCCTTGACGGCGTTGAGCTGTGCCACCCGCCAGGCGGCCGGCCGGGTCGCCCCGGACAGGAAATACGCGCGTTGCCCGGCGACGAGGTTGGCGTAGTCGGGGGTTGTCATTATCGGTTCCCTTCGTTAGCGGCGACCACTGTGGTCGCATCACCCATCGAGCCGTTCTCTTCGCGCCCTAGCCGCCTGGGCAGGCACGGCCCGTCCCGGCCGCGGGCTTCACGGGAAGCCCGATCAGCGGCGTGCAGACCGGTGTGGCCATGCCGACGAGCTCCACCACGCCGGTGCCGCCGGTCGGCGGATCGATCTTGGACCAGTTGTTGCTCAGCCACACGTTGCCCGACTGGTCGATCTGCACCGAGGTCAGATGCTGCAGGGCCTGGCTGCGGAAGCCCAGCCGCGGCGACAGCAGGTCTCCGGCAGACGACCCGGGCGGGCACGCCGCCGTGCTGGCGCCGCACAGCAGCCATACGCCCGGTTTACCGAAGCCGGAGACCCATACCCGGTCCGAGCCGTCGACCGCGACGCCCCAGGGGAGGAACGGGCCGGGCAGCCGGAACGACGCGGCGACTGTCCCGTCGGGCCGGATTTCGGTCACCGTGCTGTCGACATAGCTGACTACCCAGGCGTTGCCGTAGGAGTCGAGGGCGAGTCCCAGCGGGTACTTGAACGACTTGCTCTGGATGGGCGAGAAGGAGGTGGGCTTGAAGTCCGGCCCGATGACGGTGACGCTGCCGCCGGCGCCGCCGATCAGGATCGCGGCTCGCGTGTTGACCAGCTTCGCGCCGCCCGGCCCGGCATTGGTGACCCAGGCGTTCCCCTGCCCGTCGATCTGGACCGCGAACGGGTGGTTGATCCCGCCGCCGGTGATCGTGATCGCCTTCGCCGGGTCACCGCCCGGATACACCACGACATTCCCCTCGCCGGGCGCGGTCTCGGGCCCGAAGTTGTTGGCGATCCATACGTTGCCCTTCTGGTCGACCGCGACGGCCTGGGGGCGGTTGAGGCCGCCGTCTGGCCAGCCGGCGCCAGGGGACAGCGGGGTCCCGTCCGAGGAGAACTTCGACGTGGTGTTGCCCCCGAAATTGCTGAACCAGGCCGCGCCGTCGGCGGCGATCGCAATACCATACGCTGGGCCGTTGATGCCGCCGCCGCTGATCGGGCTGCCCAGGATCGGGCTGCCGACAGGGCTGAGCACGGTCACCACGGTGCTCGGGTTCGTTGTTCCCGGCTGCCAGTTGTTGGCCGACCAGATGTTGCCCTTCGCGTCGATGGCGATCCGCCCCGAGGCGTACAGGCCGGTGGCGGTGTACAGCAGCGCCAGCATCCACTGCGCGGGCGCAGTGTCGAGGGCGGGCTCGTAGACGGTCTCTGTTTTCGCCAGCGCGTACAGCCCCGCCAGCGACAGGGCCGGGTTCTTGACGAGGTTCAGCACCGCCTGCACAGTGTCCGCAGGGACCGTGTGGCCAGGAGGCGTGGCGAGCCGGAGCAGCTCGCCGCACCGGTCGCCGGCAGGCGGGCCGGAGCACACTGCGACGAGATCGGCGAGCGTGTTGAGGGTGGCAAGCGTGGCGTTACTGGCGCCGTTGTCGGCGTCGGTCACGACGCCGCCGGGTGTTCCGCTCGCCGCGTCGGCGAGGCTGGATGCCGTCGCTGCGGCGTTCTCCAGCCCCGGGCTCGGGCCCGAGATATCCGGGCCGTTGATGAACTGTGCCAGCGCAAAGGTTGTCGCCACGGTCGTGAGCTCGTTGATCGTCACCGTGCTGAGTGTCCGCGGCGCCACACCGCCGCCGACGAGCACGCCCACCACCGCCAGCAGCCGCAGCGAACCCGGCGCGCCGCCGCCAGCTGCCGCGTACAGGATCCCGGACGCCGGCGCGGAGTACGCGATGGAGAACCGGCCGCTGCTGCCAGTCGCGGCATGGCCGAGCGGCGTCACGCCCTGGCTGCCGCCGGCGTACAGCGTGACATCCGCGCTGTCGAGCGGCTTACCTGCGGCGGTCACCGTTCCGGTAACAGACGTCCTGCTCGCGGAGGCGGCGGGCGGGGATCCGGTCGTCTGCCCGGTACACGCGGCCCCGGTCGCCGCCAGCGCCAGCACGATCAGCGCGGGCGGCAGGTGCCTGCCAGCGCCGCGCCGACGCGACGGGCGAAAGACGCCCCGACCTGTGCCCGGAGCTGGGTAGCCGGCCTCCGCAACAACTCGGCTCATCCCACTGCCCCTCCTGGCCCGGCCGTAACATCTCTGCGAGGTGTAGTTCGCTCCATCAGGATCCGAGGGCCAGGCCCGGCTGGCATCATGCTTCCTGGGTGATGGGCGCGAACTCGCAGGGCGCCTGCTTCTGCGCCATTACCGGCGTACGGGTGACCATGAGACGGCACGGTTCGGCAAAGGCCCGGGTCCCCATGAGCTCGAACAGGCCGGTGCAGCCGCCCTCGAAGCGGCCGTCCGCGATGCGGTTCGGCTGGCGCCGCAGGAACGCCGTCCTGCCGTGGCCGGGCTGGCCGGCAGACCGGGCGAGGAACCGGTCCGGTCCCTGTCATGATGCCCGGGGTGCCGGGCCTGTCCGTACAGCTCACCGCCATGCGGTCTGCCAGCCCGTCAGTGAACTTCCGTGGAATCGGCAGACTGCTCCTGGTCTGGTAAACGCGCGAGCCGCCGCTCATCACACTGCACCCAGCCTCTGCAGCGCAAAGCGTCCAGGCCAGTCGGCCCACCGCAGCTACTGTCGGTCACGGCGGAGGAGGGTGCATCATCCCAATGGTATGATTTCGGCCCGATATAGGGAGTTCGGTGCGGGGCGTACGGGTCCTGCCGCAAGATCAGCGGTGCGACCGGCCTGGATGCCCCACGTGTGGGTGACCGTGTCGCCAGGTTGCAGGACTAGCAGCTCGTCACCGGTCACGAAGGCGTTCGACGGCAGGTCATGGGCTCAACGGCCACCGCCTTGCGGCGGTCGGGGCGGAGCGGGTCGCCGGGGAACGCGTGCAGCTGGCGGTAGAGCTGGCCGGGTCACAGGCCAACCCGGGTGCCGTGTTTGGCAAGGCATGCCCAGGCGCGGCCGTCGCCGTCGCGGGCCAGGCCGGTGAGCGCATGATCAAGCCTGGTCGCGCCGATCGCGCGCGGCTGCCTGAAGTCGCAGGGCGTTCCTTCGACCGTCGCAGAAGGACGAGACGGGATGCCCTGGTCACCCGCGGGCAGCCAGCGCGCCGCGGGCAGGCAGCTGCTCGCGGGGGTCCCCTAGGCCTGTTCGCGGCTGTCGTAGCGACGGTCCTGGCCGGGTTCACGATGCTGGCCGCGGGGCTGTTCGGCCGGCTGAAGATCCCGGCCATCGCGAAACCAGTGCTGGGCGGAGTGGTGCTCGGGATTGTCGGCGTGCCACTTCCCGCTGACGACGTTCTCGGGCAGCGATCAACTCAACACCGTGCTCAGCGATGCCGGGACCCTGGGCCTGGGCCTGCTCGTCGCCACGCTCATTCTCAAGCTGCTCACCTTCGCCGTCAGCCAGGGCAGCGGATTCGTAGGCGCGCCTATCTTCCCGTCGCTGTTCATCGGCGGAACGGCGGGGTCATCGTCCACCAGGTGTTCCAGGCAGGAGCGCTGCAGGACCGTACCCATCCTGATCGCCGTCATCACCGCCTTCCTCACCATAGAAGGCGGTGATTACCTCCCGGCCAACCGGAAGCAGGCGCGCACAGCCGCAGCGGGACCAGCCGCCCCGGCCTGAGGATGGTCGAGATCTGGGCCGCATGGCGGTCTCGATCTTCCCTGCCAGCGCCTTAATTTAACCGGCGTGCCGGGGAACTTGAGCAAGAAGCCGCGATCAGGACATGTGGGTCAGTCCGGAGATTCCGTTGCGGAGGAGCACTGCGGCGAGCAGCACCATGATCGTCGCGGCGATCAGCCTTGCGTTGCGGAGCAGCCAGTCCCGGACGCGCTGCAGGAGCCGCATAGCCCGGTCCGGTGACACCGCCAGCAGGATGAGCGCGACGGCGAGCGGCAGCAGCGACACGACCGAAAAAAACACCCACTCCACGATGTACTTGGCTGTGCTCGGGTTGGTCTCGGAGATCTCCTTCATCGCGAGCGGGATGAAGCCGCCCGGGTTCGCGAGTGTTGCGCCCGCTGCGACGATCGCGATCCACGGTGACGAAGCGATCTTGCTCATCTGGTCGACCATGCTCTGGGCACGCTTCGGGTCCCGCGGCCGACGAAGGAAGCGCACGCTGAAGAACACCAGGAGAAGAGCGGCGACGATGTCGATCACCGCGACCCAGGGTTTGGGGTACGACGTGGTCGAGGCGGCCTTGTTTCCGAGCACCAGGGCGGCGAGGACTCCTATCGCGAGCGTGGCGCTAAGAGCCCCGAGGTAGAACCACACACCGGTGCGCAAAGGCCGGTCGCCGAGCACCAGCGCGAGCACTGAGAATGAGAGCGTCGACGGAGACAGCATCGCGGAAACCGCAGTCAACGCCAGCTCGGCGTCGATCCAGCCCATCCAGCTAGCTTAGGCCGAACTTACGTAGCGGCGGCGCGCTGACGTGGGACTTCCGCAATCGCTGGGGAGCTGCTGAAATGCAACCGCCTGTGGCCTCGGCCGTGACAGCACGATAACCCGGCTAGCCGTACCCGTGCCACGCCCAACCATCTAAAAGATATGTTTTCCCTGGTGGGGCGCCAGGGGGTCGAACCCTGAACCAATGGGTTAAAAGTAGCCCGCCCCGGCGCTCTGGGTGCGCTGCCTGCACGGATGCCACGGTCCAGTGACGATTATGGCGGCGATTGCACTGGTTCCGCAGGTGCGCCGTGCCACGACTCGTGCCACGAGCAAAGGCCTCGGTCTTTGTACACCGACCACGGAGCGTTACAGCGACGAGCGCAGGCCCAGGTTCACGTCCACGGAAGTGGTGTATGGGGTAACCGGTACTGGTGTGACTGAGTTGCCGGAGTTCGGCGCCGCGAAGGGAGGCGACCACCTCGCGATCCTTCGAAGTGGTTTCAGAGCAACGAAGGAGAGCAAAGTGGCCGCAGGTGACGTTGTGCCCGTTCCGGGCGCCCAGTTCGAGCAGACGCTGGCCTCGGCCAGCCCGGATGTGCTGTGCGAGATGATCCGCCAGTTCGCCCAGCGGATGATGGACGCCGACGTCGAAGTGGCATGCAACGCGGGGTGCGGGGAGGTCACGCCCGATCGGGTGAACTCCCGCAACGGGTACCGGCGGCGGGGGGTGGGACACCCGCGCCGGAACGGTCGAGCTGGCCATCCCCAAACTGCGCTAGGGGTCGTACTTTCCGGGGTTCCTGGAGCACTGGCGCCGCGCCGAGCGGGCGCTGGCCTCGGTCGTCGCGACCAGTTACCTGCTGGGCGTCCCGACCTGGCGGGTGGAGAAGCTGGCGGCCGCCTTGGGCGTCACTGGGTTGTCCAAGTCGCAGGTCTCCGTGGTGGCCGCGGAACTGGACGAGCTGGTGGACCTCCCCGGTGACCTCCGCCACGCCCCTTCAAGCGATTAACCGCGCCAGCCAACCTGCACACTAAACTGAGCCAACTCGGGTGATGCTCAGCATGCTTCCGCAACCGTATTGCTGATTCTCGCCGTCCTACTCCCGCTGCGATAGCCATTATGGGATGGGTCCAGTACTGCGATGGCAAAGAGATATCAGCACGTTCTGGACTCCATCCGTAGTGATGTAGCGAATCAAGTCGGCCGCCTGCTCTGGGATGCCGAAAAACTGCCAGGAGTCCGGACGATAGAGCCAGAAATTACCTAGACAACGCTGCGAATTAACGATTATGCGAACTCGGGCAGGCCTGAATACTAGACCAGCGCAAATTCAATGGAGCAGGCTTTACTAGCAAACCGTCAACCATCAAGGGAACTAGCAAAACCATGAGCGACAAGATGATCGATTGCACGATTGACTTGCGCTGGCTTGAACAGCTTTGCCTTGCGCAGGGTCCAGGACGCTACATAGTCGCAGACCTCCTCGTATGACCGAAGCGCTGGCTGGACGTTGTTAAGTGCCCAGTGAACTGTCGCAAGCAGTTCGAGGCCGTAGGGGGTCTCCCAGTCATCGACTAGATCCGCTACCACCCGCAGTCGTGCGGTAGTCTCCTGATCCTCGCTTAGAAAGTCGGCCGCAGCATCGTAGGCGCCTTCGAGAACGCGTATCTGTGGCTCATGGCTGCGGTCGCCATAACCCCGTATGTAGTGGCCTTCCATATTCATTAGCGCGTGAGTCAGGTTCTCCGCGTAAGGTCCATACCTAGCCTTAACAAAGTTGAGTCGCAGATCTTGGCCACTTGCCTGAAGCAAATAGGCTAGCTTCTGAACCTCAAGCGCGGATAGACTGAACCAGTCTGAATCCCGATATTGTTTCATCAGCATCAGCAGAGCGGCTCGGCCTGGAGTCATCGATGGCTTAGCAGACCGTACAGACATCTCCTCGGCTGATGGCGCGCCCTCGGGAGGGTAGAGCAGCACCTCGACGTCTACCGGGTCTAGAGCATTAACAATCAACTCGCGTACGTCGCTCCACCTAAGTCCACCGTTGCCACAGCCCAGAGGAGGGAGGGCGATTGATCTTATGTGGTATGTGTGAATGCACCGCACCAAGTCCTGCAAGCCGATGCGAATATCTTCTATCCGACTGTTGCCGCGCCAGTGTCGCTTGGTTGGGAAATTGACTATGAGCCTGGGAGGGCTCAAATGTCCTGTTTCCCAAACGAACATCTGTCCGGGGACGACCTCGCCACGCTTGGCAGCTTTTGCATAGGCCCGGAAGTTGTCCGGGTAAGCATGACGGAATTGCAGGGCAATACCCTTGCCTGCAACGCCAACCGTGTTCACGGTATTGACCAATGCATCGGCCTCTGCTGCCAGCAGGTTGCCATGCTCCTCGCGGATCATTTGCGCTCACCTCCTCTTACCCCTATTAGGATAATACCACCCTCTCCTGATAACGCAAGGAGGCTTGTGCAAACTTTCGCTCATGGCGTGTTCAACCCACTGCCGCGTTTCATCGGTCAGGACGCCAATGCCCTTGATGCCGTCCCAGGGGAAGCGCTCGTGGACTAGGAACTCGGCTTGACGGCGCCTCATCCGATCAGGGTCATCGGGCGTGTTGGCCCAATACCGCCCATTCATTATGGAAAAGTCAACTTCACCGATATCGGCGAGATCATTAAAGAAGGCCTTAGGCTCTGTTACGGGATGGCCATCCGTGAAAGCGAATTGCAATCCGCGCTCGGACGCGTGCTCGACGCTGCTAACGAGGTAAATTATCTCGTCCTGGTATTCGGCCTGTCCGGTTACGTTGCCCTCAATGTATGTAAGCAGCATCGGCGAGCATGGGGCAAAATAGAAAGGTACGTAGTCGCCCAGTGTTCCACCGGGCGGGACTTCGACACGGGTGCGCATGCGCCGCTTTTTTAGATCCGAGTATGCGATTTCACGGCAGGTTACATCGGAGTCCTTGCAAATGCGGTCGCAAGAAATTTCCCCGAATGAGATAATCGACGGCAGATTATCTTTATGTGTAAAGTGATAAATATATATTGTCGTTTAAGTCACCTGCTTCATAGTTATTGCGCCTTGCCGAATAGATAGCCTATAGCCAGGCTGACCTTGGGGTCTGTCCTTGCTCGGGTTGCCTGGCGCTCGTCTGACTCCGGCCGCCGCTTGCCAGGTGTAACCGACCGCCCACAGGCCCGGGCTTGTTCACCACATCCTGCACTCGTAGCTCCACGCCCGCCTCATCCAGGCCGGGAACCGCGGCCAGCAGATCGGACGCCGACAAGGCCGGTGCCGCTCCCCGGCCCGGTGTCGCCTGCATGGCGATGGTGCCGCCGAGGGTGAACACCGCGACGCATGGCTTGTCCTGATTTCCCACCAGCGATCACCCTTCGGCTGTCCTCGGGCGTCGGCTTCACCGGCCTGCCAATGTACGCGCACGCCCCGTCGGCCTCGGCGGTGAGATGCGGCGGCCGCCGAGATCTGGTGGGGCGGGTCAGGAGTGCGTGGCGATGTACCGGATGACGGTGGCCGCGTCGGCGCTTTCGGCATACAGCTCGGAGTCGGGGTCATCCTCGGCGGCACGCCAGAGACGGTACTTCGGGTCCCAGAACACCGACCACTGCTGGTGCTCGCGCAGGACGTCGGTGAACAGCGCGGTGTCCTCTGGTGCTGGCTGGTTAGTCATGCGCGTACAGAGCTCCCGGGCCGGGCGGGGCCGGAGCGCCGCGTCCGGCTATCTCGGCGTCGATGGCGCTGATGCGGGCCAGGATCGGCCCGCGGATGGGTGAGCTGGGTCGGGCCAGGGCCAAGCTGGCGGCCAGCTCGCCGCGGGCGCCGTCCAGCTCGGCGGCGGTCAGCGTGGTCACGTCGTGGTCACGCACAGGCCAGCTTCTTGCGGTCGTCCTGCTCGGCGATCACCTCATCGAGCGTGGCCTGGAGCCGGTTCCGGGCTGGGGGCACGGGGGTCTGCCGGGCGAAGAACGCGATGGCTGTTTCCAGGTCGCGGCGGTAGTCGCGCAATTCGTAGGTGGTCAGGGCGTGCAGGGGGTGTTCCGGCTGTTTTACGCTTGGGGCCTGCTGTGAGGCGGCGTTGGATTGCATCGGCTGGCGGTCCTCGGGCGGGGTGGGCATCATCTCGCTTTCTAACGTGGCAGTGCCAGCGCACAATTGGCTATGTGGCGGGGGCGTATGCCACGATCGGCCACGACTGGATGGAAGGGTGTCCCGATGGACGACCCGGAGAGCAATCCGGCTTCATTCCTGGGCGCCGAGCTGCGCCGTGCCCGGCTGGCGGCTGGGTTTTCCAGCCAGGACGCGCTGGCGGCCAAGCTCGGCTATGACCGCAGCGTGATCGCCAAGGCGGAGACTGGCGAGCGTCCGCCGAGCCCGGAGGTGGCCGAGGCGCTGCAGACCGAGCTGTTCCCCGCCGGGCCGGACGGTCTGGTCATCAGACTGGCGACGCTGGCGCGGCGGGCTGACGGGCCGATTCCAAGCTGGTTTGAGAGCTGGCTGGAGGCTGAACGGGCTGCGCGCATGCTGCGGCTGTGGTCGCCGTTGCTCGTCCCGGGGTTGCTGCAGATTGGCGAGTACGCCCGGGCGCTGTTCCTGGCGACCGGGCTGGACGAGGACGGCGCCGCGGAGCACGTCGCGGTCCGGCTCGGCCGCCAGGCCATCTTGGAGCGGCCGAAGCCCCCGCATGTGGTCGTGGTGCTGGACGAGCCGGTGCTGCACCACCTGATCAGCTCATCGCAGGTCATGGCCGACCAGTTGACCCAAATCGCGGAGATGTCGGAGCGGCCGAACGTCAGCGTCCAGGTGATCCCCGCCGATACCGGCGCGAACGCCGGCCTGAGTGGGGCGTTCGATCTGGCCAGTGGCGATGGTGCACCGGAGGTGCTCCGTATGGAGGCCGTGGAGGACGTCACCGTCGAGAGCAGGTCGCTGGTCCGCACGGCAGCGAATATTTTTGTTCGGGTCCAGGCTGACGCGCTTCCCCGCGCCGCTAGCCGGGCTTTGATCTTGGAGGCAGCACAGCAATGGAAGACAAGATAGACCTCTGCTGGCGCACGTCCAGCTATAGCGGGAACGGCGGTGGCAACTGCGTCGAAGTCGCCACTCATGGGCGGGTCTTGGTCCGCGATTCGCAGGACCGCGCCGGAACGGTGCTCCGGTTCCCCCCGGCCGCATGGCGCAGGTTCGCTGACCAGGTCAAGTGCTCGTTAGCGCTTCACCCCCGCCTGGGGCATATCCCCACCGCTGACACGAAACTGGGTCCCGCTGGGCGCGCGGTAGCGAGCCCTGGCCTGGTGCGGTGGCGAGGGCTGGCAGCTGGCGGTGATTTGTCCGGCGGGAATTGCCGGGGTGCCGGGGTCGGCGGCGGCTCCCGGGTCAGGGGTCCGGGCGTGGCTGGCGGGTCAGGGGCCGGCGGTTAAGGCGGCCTCCGGGGCGTGGCCGGGTGGCGGGCTGATGGTGATCGTGACGGTGCAGCCGGGGTGGAGCTTCTGGATCTGGCGCTCAAGCCAGGCCTGGCGCTGTGCGGGGGTCTCGCGCCGGGTATAGAAGTCTTCTCCCAGGTCCTGGTAGGGGGTTCCGGACTTGAGGACCTTATAGGCGATCTTGAGCAGGGTGTGCGCGATCGCGACGATTGCCTTCTTCTTGGCGGCGGGGTTCTTTGCCCCGCCGAAGCGGCGGACCAGCCGGTTGTAGCGGGCCTGCAGCCGTCCCCGGACGCGGATCGCGGCCCAGGCGGCCTGGACGAGCACCGGCTTGATGTAGGTGCCGGCGTCGCCGGTCCGGCTGTGCCTGCGCTTGCCGGCGCTGATGTAGTTACCCGGGGCCAGGCTGACCCAGGAGGCGAGCTTCTCCTGCGAGCCGGACCACTGGTGCGGGGCCGGGCCGATCTCGGCGATCCAGGTCCAGGCGACCACGTCGCCGAACCCGGGGATGGACTTGAGCAGGTCTATCTCCCGCTGCCAGGCCGCGGCGAGGCCGGCGATCCGCTGGTCCAGGTCCCCGACCGCGGTGTCGTGCACCTTGATCTGGTCCAGGATCAGCCGGCACATCAGCGCGTGGTGACCGGTGAACCGGCCTTCCAGCGCCATCGACAGGTCCGCCAGCTTCCCCGCGGCCCGGGCCCGGCCCTTGGCCAGGTCCGCCATCACCTTGCCGCGCCGCTCGCCATCGATCAGCGCCTCGATCATCGCGACCGGGCCTTTGCCGGTAATGCCGGAGGCGACCGAGCCGAGCTTGATGCCGGCCGACTCCAGCGTCTCGTCCAGCCGCTGGATCTCCGAGGTGCGGGCCTGGACCGTCTTGGTCCGGTACCGGGTCAGGTCCCGCACCTCCTTCAGCTCCGCCGCCGGGATGTAGGAGCCCTGCAGCAGCCCGCACTCCAGCAGCTCCGCCAGCCGGGCGCAGTCTTTCGCGTCGGTCTTGTGCCCCTTCAGCGCCTTGACGTGCGCCGGGTTGACCACCAGGACCTCGGTGAAATCCTCCTCCAGCAGCGCGTAGTACACCGGATCGGTGTAGACGCCGCTGGCCTCCATCACCACGTGCGTCACCCCCCGCGCGCAGCTCCCGCGCCATCTCCCGCAGCACCCCGTAAAACGTGCGGAAGGTCAGGATCTCCGTCTTGCGGGTCCACGGCTTATCGCCGGGGGACCGGATCGCCACCTTGATCATCTTCTTGTGCACGTCGATCCCCGCGACGCGCTCATGCAGCAGTTTCATGCGAGCCACCTCCTGCAGCGGCACCCCCGTCCGGATCAGGGACAAGGCGCGCCGCCCGCCAGGACCCCGTCAGCGCAGGAGGCTGAGACACGCGCACGCAGCAGCAACGGTGGTTCCCCACCAGGGGGGCCCTAGCACCCGGCTTTAACACGGCCTCGAACGGTCCAAAACGCACCGGTGACGACGGACGGCACGCCAGCACGACTATGCACCTTCCGCCCCGCCCGCCGCTGCCGGAACCACCGGAAAACCCCGGCCCGCGCCCGGCCCGCACCTGCCCGCCACGGGAAGGGACTCAGTTTTTCATCCCCCACGGCTGCAGCGCGCAGCGATGCATGATCTCTTTAACTGCAGTGTTAGCTTTCCCCGATTACTGCCGCGTCGGGCACTGTCATGCTTTGCGCCGTCCTCGGTCATTCGTGCAGTGCGAACTGTCGTCGCGGTTCGGGAGCGGGGCCGTGGTTTCTGCCGTGGGATCTGAGGTTCCCCGAGCGCATTTGCGGTTTGGCCGCTCTTCCTGGGGCGGATGTTAGCGGTGTCCGGGACGAGCAGCCCAGTCGCCGGGGCTGCGGAGCGTCACGCAGTTCGGGATGCACGTGCGGGTGATGCCGGTGATGCGGCGCATGGTGCCGGGCAGCCACCGGTCGTAGAACTCCAGGGCATGTGCCAGGTCAGGGCGGCTGCCGCTGTAGGTACGGTGCCATTCGGCAGCCAGAGTGGACAGCTCCCAGACGGCGTGGATGTGGCGGGGCCAGCAGTCGGGCAGCTCGTAGCCGCCATAGTGGGGGCGGAGCACGGTGTCGGCCCACCGGCGCAGGTCGGCCAGCCGCGTGTGGTAGGTGTCGCGGTCCAGGCCGATCCAGGACGGGGCGGCGGGTCCGCGGGGTGCGGTGTCGTCGAGCGCGTCGGCGACGGTCTGGGCCAGCTGGTCGAACCGGGCGGCAAGGTTGAGGTCGGCGTGGAGCCCGGCCTGGTCGAGCCGTTCGTTGATGGCGTGGACCTGGCCGCGCAGGTCAGCAATCTGTGCGGCCAGGGCAGCCAGGCTCTCGCTGAGCGCGCGGGGCGAGGGGTCAGCGGGCGGATCCGTGGTCATGGTTTCCTGCCGTCCAGTTCGGCGTACAGGTAGCTGCGGGCGGTTCCTGCCTGCAGCCCGGCCCGGGAGGCCAGCTCGGCGGCGACCCGGCTCGCCCTGCCGCGGTTTCCGTAGTCCGGGTGGACCCGGTACAAGGTGAGCAAAATGGCCTTCTTAGTACACTGCGGCTCGGCCGTCTCAGCCGCGGGCACCTCGGGGGGCGCGGGCAGCGGAGCGGCGGCCAGCACCATCCGGCGCAAGCCCCGGGCTGTCTGTGGCGCGGCCAGGGCGAAGCGGAGCAAGTACAGCAGCACCAGGCCGGTGATCCTGGCCGCGACCGCTGCGGCGCGGCCCGCCGTCGCCCAGGCGGAGGGTTCTCGGTCGGCTAGGACGTGGCGGCGGATCACCGCCACAGTCCGGTCCACCACCACGGCCAGCGCGACCGGGGCGACCGCGTACGCGGCGACCGACCGCGGGCTGGCCACATCGGCGGCCGACACGTTCATGTAGGCGGACGCGGCCGCGCAGGCCAGGACCAGGGCCCGCTCGGCCCTAGCGGACTGGCCCGCCCGGGATAGGCCGAGGGCGAGCAGCGTGAACACGATCATCAGCAGGTCCAGCAGCAGCGCCTCGATCACGCTGGTCACGTCCTGGCGGCGGACAGTGACGATATAGGTGTACTGGGCGGTGAACGAGACGAACAGCGCGCCGCCGCCGATCAGCGTAAGCAGCCACGCCGCCACCGCGATCAGCATCGACCCAGGAGCCTGTCCGGTCCGGGCCCGGCGGCACACATCGGTGATGAGCCGCTCGCCGGCCTCGGGTCCGATGCGGCTCATGACCGTCCCTGCCCGTCTGTGTCACGGGACAGGACCCGGGTCACCGACGTGCGGGTCAGGCCGAACGCCCGTCCGATCGCCGCCCCGGTGTACCCGGCGGCCGAGGCGGCCGTGATCGCCTCATCCCGCTCCTGCCGGGCGGCGCCGACGTGGCGGGACCGTAGCGGGCGGCGGTCCCGTTCGGCCAGGCCGCCCCAGATGCCGCCAACGATTCCGTGGCTGATCGCGTAATCCAGGCACGGCTGCCGTACCGGACATCGCGCGCATATCTGCCGGGCGGACTCGGCCGACTCGCCGCGGCCAGGGAAGAACACCTCAAGGTCGGTGCCGCGGCACGCAGCCCGGTACCGCCAGGCCGCTGGGGGCGGGGCTGGCGTAGGAGGGGGGCGGTGCCACGGCTGGCGGGCCGTCACCGTGGGGGCGCGGTGACCCGCGCCCGCCAGGCAGCGGCGAAGGCGGCCAGGTCGGCCACGTCCAGGCCGCTGGCCGCGAACTCGTCGGCGAACCGCCTCGGGTACCGGCGGGTCGTCTTCCGGGTGCCGCGGCACACCACAGTGTGCGGCAGCGCCCCGGCGATCGCCAGCCGCCGCACCGTCTCGCGGGAGACTCCCAGCCGCGCCGCGAGCTGCGCGGCGGTCAGGAAGTCCGAGGTGTCGCGGGTTGGTTCGGGCGGGCGGGGCGGCGGGATGAGCGCCGCCGTCAGGGCCCGGGCCACTGTCTCCAGCAGCTCGGGCGTGACCTGGGCGGGGACCAGGGATCCCCTATCGTGCTGGGTGTTTGCCGTGCTAGGTTGCATGGTGGGTCCTGTCGCAGGGTCCTTGCCCCCTGGGTGATCTTGGCGGATGGTCCAGGGGGCCTTGCTGTGCCCGGACCTGCCGAGGCAGACTGCCGAGCTGGTGCTAGCGGCATGGTACGCCGGTTTGCTCTGGCACCTCCGGCAGCCAGGAGCGCCAGCAGGGCGCCGGGCCTATCTCAGCCCCCGGTGGCGCGGCTGATCTGCAGGCGCGCATCCTCGGCGAGCGGTGGGAGCGAGAGCGGCGCGGGCCGCATTGCCGGAGCTTGCACAGCAGTACGGGGTCAACCGGGACACGCTGGTCCGGCCCGCCGGCTAGGGCGGCCAGCTGCCCGGCACGCCGATGGACGCGGCGAGCGAAAGTTGGTACAAAAAAGTGCGGTCGGTCGCCCCGGGCCGGGCTGAGTCCGCCGGGCGCAGCAGGCAGCAACGACGGCTCGCAGGCCCGTATCAGCCGGACGGCTTGCGTTGCCGCCCCGGGTGGCGTGCGAGCACCGGCGTGGGCAAGCCAGCGTCTCAGCGAGGGTGCCGATCGTGTGGTCATCGGCGATCTGGCGACGCCGACCGCCCAGGCCGTTGGCGACAATGAACAGCCAGCGGTCCGCATTCGCGGCGTTCTCGTTGGTCCGCCGGATCGGGCCGACCCGGGACGCGGCAGCACTAGCGCGCGCCTGACCTGAACGCGCAGGTTTCCGAATTTGTGGCCTTGCCGCGGTAGTTCAGGACGGCCTGCTCCTTCCCTACGGTGACGCCCGCCCGGAGGTCGGCCGCCACAGCAAATCCGCAAAAGGTGCGTCGGCCCGGCTTACCGTCCGTGCGTGCGCGAAAGCGATCCGAGACCGTCACCCGCGCCGGGCGGCTACCCGAACCTGCCCTGCACCAGCGGGTCGACGGCGAATGGTCTTTCGTCGAGACGCTGCGCCATCTTGTCTTCGCCACCGACAAGTGGGCCGGCTACATGATTCTCAATAAGCCGATGCCGTACCACTGGCTCGGCCTCCCGCAGCCCGGCTTCACGCCCGCAGACGCCGCAGCGCTCGGCATCGACCTCGACGCGCGCCCGCTTCTGGCAGAGGTGCTGGAAGTACGCGGCACCCGCATGAGGATGGTACGCGGCATCGTCGACGGGCTCACCGATGACGACCTGGAACGGGTGTGCCCGCGGCTGCCCGCGCCCGGGTACCCGGAGGAAGCACGCTCGGTCGGCCTTTGCCTGGGCGTCGTCATGAAGGAGGAGTGCGAGCACCGCCGCTACGCGGTACGCGACCTTGCGGCGCTGGAAGCGGACCCAGGCGCCGGGGCAGCACATCGTGACGCGCCAGCGTGATAACTCCCCGACGGCCGCGAGCATCGCCCATGACCTGACCCGGATCACCTTGCGACAGCATCCCTTCAGCTCTTGGCCAGGTCCAGCGCTATGCCGGTGCGCATTGGTCTGAGCCAACTCGGGGCACGACATCAGCCAGCTGACCACGCTGGTCAAGACGCGGCTTCGCCGGATGCAGTACCGGCCTGGCCTCCTCGAGGGCTTCCTGGCCAAGACCAGACTCGGCCCTCACCACGCTTCAGTAACTTCCACAATTGAAGATCGTTAGCCGAGTAGGCAGGTGATGACGATCAGCGCGACACCATATGCCGCGATACCTAGGTGTAGCCCGGTCCAAAGCCAGTGCAACCGCAGGCGGTGTAGCCTCGCGTATTTGCTGTAGTGGGCATCTCGGGACGCTTCCAAGACGGCACGGCTATCAGCGACCACACCAGCATCGACGAGCATCCTGGTCAAAGCGCGGGCCTGCGACAAGTGATACTCAGCCCGCTCATGGTACTTGGCGGCGGCGAGTGCCCCGTAGAGACCGATCAGAACGAGCAGAATAGACACCGGAAGAGTGCGCAGATTAAAGTGCTGCTGGACTACCAACCCACTAATCGCAGCAGTGATTATCAGCACGAAATTAGTCAGGACGGCACGCTGGTTCTCTGACTGACGGAGCTGTTCACGCTGCTCCTTCCAGTAGGCCATCAGCGAATCCTCGGATACGGTCATCTGGCCCTCCCATTAGGCAGCGGACAGCGTGGCTATCATTCTACTGCGAACTTGCGGCTCAATGAGGCCCGGGCTGCCTTCACCACAGCGCTTCTCTAGGGCGGCTACGTGTGCAGTCGCTGTGTGCGAAGCAAGTATCTGCCTCTACGGTGAGATAATGTCATTCGCTGAACCGGGACGGTGAGCTCATCCCGTATGGAGGATAAGATTTGAGGCACCTAGAGCCGAGCCTGCGGGAAATCCAACAATGTACTGTTGCTCATAGAAAACCAAATTTACACCGCCGGCTTCCGGAATACCCGGCTGACGGTCCACGGCAACGGAGGCTCTTCTGCAATGTGAATGGAATCACTTGCATGTCGCTTGGATAAGACTAGCGCTTTGCTCAACTGTTTGTCGAATAACCTTGGCCGAATCCCATATTCTTGATCAACTCGACCTCAGCGAGCACTCCCGCCACATACAGCGGCCTGTCACCGAGCAGCGAAACTTCTTGCTCAATCTTGTTCAAACGGTCTGTTACATTAGAATCAAGACCTTCGAGGCTTCTTGTTTCAAGGAATTTCCGCAGGGTGAGTAGCTCGATCCTTCGAAGATACAAATGCCTCGACTGCGTCCTGCCAAGCCGTCTCAATAGCTGCTCGACTGCTCGTTTGGCGCTACCTGTGCCGTCATCAAGTCCAGGCCCCTCTTTCTCGTCTGCGTACAAGTCACCATAATAATAGCGGTGATACCAGCGATTCATACGGTCGAAGGTATCATCTCCGCAGAGTTCAGAGTAGAACTCCTCCTCCACTGAGTGAACTCCCAGCATGACCGCGGCGTACGCCGCCGAATACCTTACGAAATCCGATTCTGAGCTACTCTTCCACACGTTTACAAGAAACCTAATGCAGGCTCGCGAGCTGTCTATCCTTCCTAGTAGGTATAGAATTTGATTCTTGGTGAATACCTCCTCATCCCCTACCTGCCAGAAGGCCTCTCGAAGCCCAGCGGCCGCCTCGCTTGCAATGCCCGAATAAGCTATTCCTTGGCGGACTAGCCTATTCGTTGTAACTGATCGTTGGAAAGAAAGGGCTTCCGCAAGCCTGGCAGGTGCCGCGCTCTGAGGCATCATTGCCGTGATAATATATTCCGCAAGCCAGTACTCAAGAAAGATCTCGTGAACGAAACCAGTGATTGACCCGTCGCGTCCGTCCAGGAGGGATCTACATGCCTCCCAAACTGCGTCACTGTCGAGCCCAAGAACTTCGCGCAAATTGTCCTCAGGCAGCGGCACACCTCTTCGTCGGGTCATATAAATATTCCAGGCCGCTACACGCCAGGACTGAAGCAGGCTCCGGGTATCGGGTTCGCTTACGGAAATTCGCCGCCGCAGCTCATCTTCCGCTACCGCTTGCCCGCACTGCGACAGCAGTGCGTAGTCGTTCACCTCCTCGCTCTTGAGCGCCAGGCCGCCACGACGGCTCAGGAAAGTTATCATTGTAAGCCACAGTGGAACGCTCAATACGCCGCGGTAGTCGTCACTATGAGACTCAATATACTGAACGGCGGAGAGATCTCCAGCGCTCGCCAGCGCCGTCTTATATCGATCAATCTCATTATTATCCCATGGAATTAGTTTAATGATCCGATCGAACGATTCTTGTATTGGATACAGTCTTCGTTCGAAGTCGTATTTGCGGCATGAAATCAGCACAGCACCAAGTTGCGTAAGCTCACTTAGAAGCGACCTAAGTGAGGCCAGGTCGACATCTGATTCATCGAGACCGTCAATTATAACTTGCCACTTTACCAAGGGCAGCGGGAGGCGTTCCGGCCACGATGCGCGGTCAGCGGCCATCCCAATTAGAGTGCGAGCCAGTCGATCGGCATTAAATCGCTGTGCATTATGCGACAATTCTCGCCACGGAGTGAACAAAACGTTTGCGACCGAACCAAGCGATTTCGTGAAGAAATCGACAATGGCTAGGAGCAGGTAAGTGCTCTTGCCCATGCCTGGATCACCAAGCAAGACCACACTAGGCGCTTGCATTCATCCGATCGACAAAATGTTGTTTATGCGGCTGCGGGCCGCGTCTCGATGCCGACGTGCCGGAACAGGGTCTGCATCCCGATGCGCAGGTTCTCGTAGTCGCGGTCGACGG
>Ga0335074_10004228_pt1 | contig 19753 bp, 18 predicted proteins | sample Lox_Sample_23_FD_206715 | JGI IMG/M metagenome (GOLD analysis project Ga0335074, IMG submission 206715) | Soil microbial communities from Loxahatchee National Wildlife Refuge, Florida, United States - Lox_Sample_2.3 | ecosystem: Environmental > Terrestrial > Soil > Wetlands | place: USA... | reverse complement strand
AGCCGACCGACCTGGCCGGCCCGCTCCAGCCGGGAGTCGGCTCCGCGACCCTGCCGATGTCCACCGGTGCGGACGGGGCCCCGTTCCTCGGCCCGACGCCGTGCTCGGCGTACTGGGGCCAGCTCACCGACTTCACCGACCCGCCGATCGATGGCGCTCACCAGCCGTACGACACCTGCGGCTACGTTCCGGACCAGCTGCGCGGTGCCTACGACCTGAGTGCCGGCGAGAACGGCGGCGGCGTCACGGTCGCGATCACCGACGCGTACGCGTCCCCGACGATGCTCTCGGACGCCAACACCTACGCGATCAACCACGACGAGCAGCCATTCGCGCCCGGCCAGTACATCCAGACGACCGACCCGGCCGACTGGACCAACGAGTCCGAGTGCGGCGGCCCGGCGGGCTGGGCGCCTGAGGAAGGCATCGACGTCGAGTCGGTGCACGCGATGGCGCCGGACGCCCGGGTCCACTACTACGGAGCGAACTCGTGCTACGACTCTGACTTCCTCGCCACGCTGGCGTCGATCATCGACACCCACAGCGCGGACATCATCACCAACTCCTGGGGCGAGGTCATCAGCTCCTCGACCGGCAACGAGCCTGCCTCGACGATCGCCGTCTACACCGAACTGTTCCAGCAAGCGGTTGCCGAGGGCATCGAGGTCTCGTTCTCGGCCGGTGACTGCAGCGACGAAAACCCGGTGACGGTCTGCGGCACGGACGACACCTCCACCCAGCCACAGGCTGACTTCCCGGACTCCGACCCGTACGTGACCTCCGTCGGCGGCACTGCGGTCGAGATCGGCAGGAACAACACGACCGAGCGGGTCGTACCGTGGGGCGACGACGGCTGGCTGCTGGAGAACGGTGCCTGGGAGTCGCTGTCAGCGCTCGGTTACCTGCCGCATGGCTGGATCTACGGCGGTGGCGGTGGCACGAGCGGCCCGGCCACGCCGGACACCTTCCCCGGCTTCACGCAGCCGTGGTACCAGAAGGGCATCGTGCCGGTGAGCCTGGCCGAGACGCTGCCAACCGGAGCGAGGTCGCCAGTGCCGATGCGGACGACGCCTGACGTGTCCATGGATGCCGATCCGTTCACCGGCTTCCTGGTCGGTCAGACGCAGACGCTGCCGAACGGCACGACCGGCTACGCCGAGAGTGACTGGGGCGGAACCAGCCTGGCATCGCCGCTATTCGCCGGGCTGGTTGCCGACGCGGAGCAGAGCGGAACGCTGCCGCCCGGCTTCGTCAACCCGGCTCTCTACCAGGACTACGCCAGCGGTCCTGGCGTGTTCCGCTCGGTGATCACGCCGTCGGCGTTCGCCGCGCCGTACACGATCCTGCCGGCCTACGAGGGCCAGCCGCCGCTCGCCACCGAGCTCGGTGACGACCTCGACCTGGTCGGCACACCGGGCTACAACGAGGCGGGCGGGGTCGGCACGCCGTACTCCGTCTTCCCCTGACAGCCGCTGACTAGGTCCGCTGCGCGGCCGGGCAATCAGCCCGGCCGCGCAGCGGCTTCTGGCTACCGGTAGCGGCGGCCGTGCAGGATCGTGACGAGGCTGAGCACCTTCCGCATGTCCTGGTCTGTCCTGCTGAACGAGGTCAGGTTAAGTAGTAGCTTCATCCGCTGCCGGGCAATCGCCTTCGGCCAGACGAACTCGGCCAGCCCCGTCCGCGCCGTGGATCCGGCCGAAACCGGAATCACCCGAGCCGCCGAATGGCAGGGCCGGGATGCTGGCGAACGAGATGGCCGAGTTGATCGCCGTCATGCCGCTGCGCAGCGCGCGGGCAGCGGCCGTAGCGGCCCGCGAACACCGTCCCGCCAAGGCCGTACCGGCCGGAGTTGGCCCGCTCCACGCCCTCGGCCGGGCTGGCGACCCTGGCCACCGTCAGCGTCGGGCCGAAAGTCTCCTCGGTGACGGCCTGGCTCTCCTCCGGTACGTCGGCGATGATCACGGGGCCGACATCGGCCCGTAGTCCGCCTCGCGGTCGTCGCCGGGCCGGACCCGGCTGACCCGGTCGGTTAGCTTCTCCAGGAACTGGTGATAGATCTCCTGCACGACGTAGACCCGCTCGACTCCGACGCAGGTCTGGCCGGCGTTCGACAGGCCGCCCCAGGCCCATGCGTCCGCGGCGGCATCAAGGTCGGCGTCGGCTGCGACGATGAAGGCGTCCTTGCCGCCGCACTCGGCCACGATCGGGGTCAGGATCTCGGCACACGCCGCCATGACCTTCCTGGCGGTCGTGGCCGAGCCAGTGAAGGCGATCTTGTTCACGCCGGATCTGGCGAGGAAGTCGCCTGTCTGGCCCATGCCGGTGACCACCCGGAGTACCGGCTCCTCAGGCACTACCTCGGCAAAGGAACTGACCAGCCACGCGCCCACGGGGGTCAGCTCGCTGGGCTTGAATACCACCGCGTTCCCGGCTGCAAGGGCATAGGCGATGGAGCCCATAGAGGTGAAGACCGGATAGTTCCACGGGCCGATGACGCCCACCACGCCGAGCGGCTGGTATTCCACGGTGGCCGCGTGGTTGATGGCGACCAGGCCGCTGCGGACCCGGTGCGAGCGAAGGACCCGGCGCGCGCCGGGCCGCCCAGTCGATATGCACGACTGCCAGCAGGATCTCTAGCTGGGCGTCGGCGAGCGGCTTGCCGGTCTCGGTGTGGACCAGCTCGGCTAGCCGGCCGATGTACCGGGTCAGGTGCGACTTCCAGGCCAGCAGCCGCTGCCTGCGGCCGGACCAGCCGAGGTCGGCCCACCACTGCGCGGCCGCCTGGCCCGCTCGACCGTGGCGGCGACGTCCTGCTGGTTGAAGACCGGGTAGGTGGCGATTACCTCGTTCGTGGCCGGGTTGAGGCTGTCGAAGGTTGCGCGCCGGAAATTTGAATCCCGAACCCGCGGACTAACGGGGCGGTGCGGCGCCAAAACAACACCGGCGCCTGGTTGCAGTTAGAACTGCAACCAGAGATGCTGCACGATAGTAATGGAAAGATAAAAAAGCCAGGTCAGACGGGTGGGTGCGCCGCCAGGGACTTGAACCCCGAACCCGCGGATTAAGAGGCGGAACCCGCCGTCCGCCGACGTCCACCGGCGTACGTCAGTGCAGCTCACCTCCCCGGTGAACGTCAGTGCACACCAGCTGACGAACATGAACTGCAACCACGTGCCGCAGCGAGGCGCTTACCAGTGGCAGCCTGCCAGACAAGGTTCCTCCATTGCTTGCACGTCCGATCATGCCGATGAGCGCTCGTTCTAGACGATCTTGATTGGTGCCGGGCGCCGAGGAACGCGCAGCATTGTCCTGATAAGGTCCTGCCGTGAGCAAGACTGACATATCGGCCGCTCGTGCTGAAGCGGATGTACTGGTGGCTGTGCTTGAACGCAACCGACGGACCTTTGCGTGGAAGACGACCGGTCTCGACGAGAAGGGTCTGTGCGTAACCACTGCCGCCAGCGAGATGACGCTCGGCGGGCTGGTCAAGCATGTGGCGCTGGTGGAGGCCGACTGGCTGGCGGTCAAGTTGGCCGGCCGGGAGTACGGGTCGCCGTGGGACGTGGTGGATTTCGATTCTGACCCCGACTGGGAATGGCGCACCGGAGCACTGGACTCACCCGAGGAGGTCTACGCCCTGTGGCGGGCGGCTGTCGAGCGCTCGCGTAGGTTGGTCGCCGAGGTCATCGCGGAGCGCGGGCTCGACGGTGCGGCGTCGTTCACCTGGCCGGGCGGACGCACGGCTACGGTCCGCGACATGCTGCTGGACATGATCGAGGAGTACGCGCGCCACACCGGCCACGCCGACATCTTGCGTGAGGCGGTCGACGGTCGCGTGGGCGAAGGTGCACCCGAGGACTTCACTTTCTAACCAGAAGATGGCCCAGGGCCCCCGACCGGGAATTCCAGTTCTGCCTGCGATCCGACAGGGCCGGCACGATCACTATCAGCAGCGTCGCGATTGGGCCAATCAGCACTCTGGATGTGGAAGACGGCCTGGCGGGTGACACCTGGCCGGTGCGAGCGAGCTCGCGCGCCGGTGACGGGTCGCCGCATCCGGGAATGCAGGTGACGATGATGAACTCCCGTGCCGCCCTGCTCATCGCGCGCGACCTCGAGCGGTGTGTGCTGGCCGGTGATCAGCTCTACGCCGATCTCGACCTGAGCCCTGCGAACCTGCCGCCAGGCGCGCGGCTGGCGGTGGGCTCGGCAGTCCTCGAGGTCACCGATCAGCCGCACCTGGGCTGCGCCAAATTCGCCGCCCGATTCGGTCAGGACGCCTGGCGGTTCGTGAACTCGCGGGTCGGCCGCCAGCTGCGGCTGCGCGGCCTGAACGCTCGCGTCGTAGTCTCCGGAACCGTCCGCAGTGGAGATGCAATCCTCAAGTGCGCGGCGGGCCCGCCAGGGCGCCTCGGCGAGGACAGCGCGTGGTCGGCCCGGGTCGGTGGCCCGTAAGGCCGTCTCACCCTTCGCGGCGCGGGCCAGGCTGGAGCTGTACTGCTGCGGCAGCGCCGGCCGGGCAGTCTCATCCGGGATCACACGGCAGACGGTCGGGAGCACGGGCGGCGCCCGAAGAGCAGGCCCGAGATGAAGCCGATCTGCCGGCAAGCCGGTGCTCTGCCCCCGCAGCAGGGCAGCCTCGACGGCCGCGGTTGCGGCCTCGACGCCGTGTTCCTGGTCGGTGAACAGGTCAACGTCTTGCGTCGGGCGTGTCGTCAGGCCGTGTGCCAGCAGGGCATTGCCACCACCGAGGGCGAACCCATGCCGGGCTGCGGCAGCCAGCGCGATGGAGGCAACCTGCCGGTGCAGGCCGCTGACCGGCATCAGGCACCGCCTGACGGGCGCAGCGCCGGATGCAGTTCCTCCCATGCATGCCGCACTCCTGCGGGCAGTCGCAGGCCGGGCCACAAGCCGATCAGGATGCCGCGGTTTGTTGCCGTTTGCCGTCCTCAAAGGTGCCGCGAGACCTGCCGCCTGATCAGCGGGAGGGCAGCGGCGTCCAGCGCAGGGCTCGCGTTCTGAGCGAGCATGAGCGCCTGCTGGGAGAACCAGGCCCCAGCGGCGGGGTCGGTGAAGACCGAGCCGGTCTGGAGGCTCCACAGCGGGTCGAATGTCTGGAAAGCGGCGCTGGAGCTGCTCGGCCAGCCGGGGATGGGCGGTGTGTAGGCGGCGTTATCCCAGGCGCGCACGCCACCCGCAGCATCACACTGACCGTCCGACTGACCCGGCGTCTTGATCCACAGGTAGGCGTCGAGCAGTGGCGGGTTGCCGGGCAGGTAGGTGTCCAGCGAGCTCAGGTTGACGCCAGTGGCAGCCGTCGGCGTGATCCCTAGGCCCTCGTCCGGGGGGTTGCACCAGCCGCCGGACACAAGGGTGCTGACGACACTGCTGGGCTGGTCGTCGGGCGCGGCGGCGTAAGTCTGCATGCTGTTGGGGCCGAGGCCGTTGCGGCTTGTGTCGATGATGAAGTGGGTGGTCGGCACCGTGCTGCCCAGCGCGGTGGCGTAACTGGCGTCGATGCCAGAGGTATTGAGGTCCGGGGCGGTGGTCGTGTCACTCCAGACGCCGAACGGGCTCAGGGCCACGCCGTTGTAGGCGCCGACCAGCGAGGCGATGTCGGTTCCCGGTGCGCCGCCGTTCCAGTACTGGTTGGCGCAGCCGCCAGGTGGCGACGTCGGAGGATAGGCCGGGCCGGCGAAGGCACCGGTCGGAGTGGACGTTCCCACCCAGGTGGCCGCGGCGGCCAGCGCGTCAGCCGGGGTCTGGGCCTCGTTCACAGTCGCGTAGGCGATGCACGAGGACACCCAGGTGCCGTAGAAGTCGCTGTTGGTGTCGTATTGGTAGTTGGAGACGTTGAGGAAGAAGCCCTGCGTGTCTTGGACGTCCGCGGCGACCAGCGTCTCGGCCATGCCGCCGACGTTCTGCCAGTCGCTGTTTCCCCCATCGAGGTAGAGGCTGATGTTGGGGTCGCCCTCGAGCGTCGCCACCGCGTAGCGGATGTCGTCGATCCGTGTGGTGTTGGTGATATCCGGGAACTCGGCCGCGTACGCGGAGCCGCAGTATCCGGGAAGGTTGGCTAGGGCGTCGGGCTCTTCGAGCACGACGGCTTTGGCGTCACCCAGAGCGTTGCTGATGGATTTGATCCACGCATCGTAGGCGGCGTCGGACGGCGCCCCGCCGGCCGAGTACTGAGAGCAGTCACGGCCGGGGATGTTGTAGGCGACAAAGATCGGTACCGCGTGTTGACGGCTGGCCGCGAACAGGGTCTGCCTTATCTGCTGCGAGACGTCGCGGTCAGCCTGTTCCCAGCCCAGGTTGCCGGGCTCGGCTGCCTCCGCCGAGGTCTCGCCGTCGAGCCAGACCGCTGACGGTACCGCCTCCATGGCGGCGATCAGGCCCGCGTTCTTGAACTGGCCGCTCTTGATCAGCTGCAGGATCTGCTGAACCGAGCCCTGAGCTGGCGGGGGGACATAGAAGCGCGTGTCGGCGGACAGACCATGCCCGCCTCCCGTCGACGCCGCTACTGAGTGGATCGCCGTCCCGAACACCCCGACAGCAGCCGCCATCGATGTCGCGAGCGTGATGCCTTGCATGACCCGGCGCTTCATCTGTGCCTCCTCGGACCGCTCAAGCCGACCGCCGAGCGCGGCCCGGCGTCGGAGCCGTGGAGTAATCGCCTACATAACCACCCCTACCATCAAGTTCGGGCATGTCAATAATGCACGGACATTTTCGTCCGGGCCGACGCGGTGCGCAGCTCCGGGCGAGCTATGGCCGTCCGGGACAAGATGGCCTTACGCAGCGATCCAGTGGCGAACGCTGAACGACTGCTGCCTTTGGTCTCGTCGCGGTTGTACGGCATGGACGCACCCAGGCACGAGGTCGGCCTTCCGGTGAGCGTAGCGCGCAGATCGCCGAACTCAGGCGCGTCCGTTTCCAATGCGGGCGGCGACCGCCAGCCATGCAGATCAGCGGCTCTGCGCGCGCCTATCTACCGCCACCAGCTGGTTGGCAACCCGCCTGCGCCGAGCAGGCCGCCGCGGTCGTGGGTTCATGCACCGCCATCGCTGAAGTGAACGCGCTCTTCTAGCCGCCGACCGCGTGATTCGAATGTCCCACGCAAGCGAGTGCGGATCGCCGGGTATGCGCTCATCCGCAAGGATGCCATTTGGGCGAACGCTGCATACGGATTATCTGATCTGGGCGGCCAGCGGCTTGCCCGGTATCGAGCCGACATCCTCGCCTTAGGATGCCCGGTTGTGTGTTGGCGCTGTCGGATGGGTACCTGCGGATGAATGCAGCCCAGGTCGCGCGGCGTTGGTGCCTGGGGCTCGGCGTAGCCGGGCTGGAGGACGGCGCGAGCGCGGTGACTGGCCTCTGCGTCTGGGCTGCCGGTGTGCTGGCATTGGCGGTCTGGTGGGTGCCGGAGGCTGCCCCGGAAACCGACGCGATGATGATCACGATCACCGGAATGACGATGGTGGTCGCTTTGCCCACCCATCCCTTCGGCCACAGGTACCTGGCCAAGGCGATGTACGCGACGACCATCGCGGCCAGGAGCCAGAGCGACAGCTCTATCGGCCACAGCAGGATGGACAGGCATCCGCACCCGCCAATCCTGGAGCTGATCCAGAACGGGCCTGGCAGACGTACTCCGAGTCTCGATTCGGTCCCCTCCGTCGTGGCGATGTGCGTATGACGTCGCGAGCATGGCGGCGGGTTACGCGGACTTGTACGCGACTTTACGAACGCCCAGGTGGGGTGCGGGCCCAGGCGAGACCTTGCCCGTTCTTGAAAGTTACTCTACAGTAGAGACGAATCAGAGAATACAGACCAGAGAGTCTTGAGCGGAGAAGGCATGCCAACGATGACTGTCTCAGGACACAAGTACGACTTGGACTCGTGGCGGGTGGAGGCAGCGCTCCAGGGTTCGCTGCCGGAACCGATCCGCGAGCACTTCGTGGTCATCAATGGTCGGCGCTGGCCCCCTAAGCAGGTCCTAGCGGAGGTGACCGGCCTCGACCGGGCTGACTTCACAACGCACCAGGCACGTCGTGCGCTAACCCGCCTCGGCTTCCCCGCTGGGCGGTCGGTTGGTCACCGGGCACCACATCCAGAGACCTCCCCGGCTGCTTCGCCGCCATCGGCTGCTCTAGGCGCGCATGGTCATGCGACTTCTCGGGCCGAGGTATTGCGGCCTTTCGTTGGCCTGTGGGTGGCAGTGCGTGACGACAGTGTGCTGGTCGCCGCGCCTTCACCAAGAGAGGTCGTGGCGTGGCTGACGCAGCATCGTCAGCGCGCGCAGGCCATGTTCCGGGTCGTCGACACCGACGAAGCTGTCACTGGCGCTGCTCCACAATGAGATTCGCATTCCGGGCGCTGCCATCGGCGAGTGGTGGCGCCCTGACACCGCGGCCGGTTGTTGACATTGCCCTGGAAGGGCTTGAGGTCGCCCCCGTGGAGTGCCTTCTAGATACGGGAGCGCTTCGAACCAGGATGAGCGCCGAATTGGCTGGCCTAGCGGGTATCGAGCTGCCAAGTGACCTGACCGAAGAGTTCTACATCGGCGGAGTGATAACTGAGGGCGTGCTCGCCCGCGTCACTCTCACGGTTGCGGGCGGCACCGAGCAGTTCTCCTGGGATGCTCCGGTGTGGTTCTGCGACCCGTGGCCACATCCATTCGGCCTCGCCGGCCTAGAGGGCTTCTTGCATCACTTCCTGGTGACGATCAACGCCTACGAGGGGTACCTGGAGGTTGAGCCAGAGCAACGGCTGATTGCATAGCGGTCCTCCTGCCAGCGATGGCAAATCTCGAACCCGCGGACTGGGGGACCGGTGCGGCGCCACAACAACACCGGCGCCTGGTTGCAGTTGTAACTGCAACCAGAGACCCCGCGACGATGGTAATGGGTAGATAAAAAGGCCAGGTCAGGGCGGGTGCGCCGCCAGGGACTTGAACCCCGAACCCGCGGATTTAAGAGAGGGACGCTGCGGCGCCCTGAGCGCTCTGCCCGCAAGGATGCAGCGCTGGTGTGCACTGAAAGCACCAGACGCACGCGGTTCTCAGAGCTTTCGTTCCACGACTCGTTCTACATCACCGCGCCCGGTGGCCCGTGAGTTAGCCACGGAGAGTGACGACTCCGCCCTGCAAGCTTGTCGGGCGACAGGCAACGAGTCGGAAGGCTGCCGCCACGGCGCAGCCACCTCTTCAGCGTCGGTTGCCAGTCCCTCCCACAACGTGCCGCATACGAAAGCGAGTGGCGCAAGCAGAGCCGTGATCGGTGTGACGAGTGAGGAGCCTGCCCGCGCATGTGTAGGAGGCCCTGGAGATGACCAGCGAAATCGAGTCGCGGGGGCGTCAGCCAAGCACGATTGAGCGCTGCTTGGATCGTAACGCGTCACGCCAACAGGACTGGACGAACGGCTCCGGAGGGTATTACTACACGCACCGGCTATCCGAGTCGGGCGCTCTGTGCGGGCTCGAATGCCTCGGGGCCGCTGTACGAGTGCCCGGTTGCTACGACCAGGTGCCTGCGCCGGGATTCCACGTCTGCCGGGCGACTGTGCCGTTGATCGGCGGGTCGGCGAAGGCGATGACGGAGGTGACGACATCGTTGAGTTGCGCGGGAAGCCGGTCGTCCAGGCGCTGCTTGCGCCGCCAGGCGTCCCACCGCTGTTGCCCTATAGCACCGTAGCCAGCGAGAACCACGGACAGGGGCGCCAGCGTGGTTCCGCGGTGGCGCGCGACCTGGCGGATTGAGTCGGCCAGTTCGGTCCCGTCGATGGGATGATGCCGGGCGAGCAGGTAGAGGTCGGCGAAGTCACGCCACCGGGTGCTGGTGGTGCCTCTGGTGGTTGCGGTGACGATCTTCTCGGCGTGGACCATTGCCAGCGGGTAGCCGCGGAGGCTGATCTCGCCTCCGAGGATGCGGGGGAGGCGGACGTGCTGGGGTGACGGGGTGATCGGGTCGCCAGCGCTGACGTCGACGTGGAAGGCGAGCCGGGCGGTGGCCAGGGACGCGGTCATGCTGACCCGGACGCCCTGGTAGCGGTCCTCGTCGCGGATCGTCTCCGCGGCAGCGCTGGTGGTGTCGAAGGCGACGCCGTCGTCCAGCCCGGCCGCGGCTATCTGGGTAATCATGGCGAGTGTTGCTGCGGGCTCGTTGACGATGGCCTGCGCTTGCAGGTCGACGTCGCGGGTGGGGCGGCGCTCGCCGAAGACGGCTAGCAGCACGCCGCCTTTGAGCACGAGCCGGCCGGCGAAGGTGGTGTCTGCTAGCCGGGCCAGGAAGCATTCCAGCACGTACAGCTGCATCAGCTCATCGACAGGGCGCCGGTCCTGGCGGGCTTTCTTCCGCAGGTCCAGGTAGGCGCGGCCGGCGGCGGATGCGCGTGTTGGCGCGGTCATCCCAGCACCTCCAGGGCGTGACGCAGGGCTGGCTCGGCGCGGGGGAGCTGGGCCGCAAGCTCGATCAGCTGGGCGGGGCTGCGTCCGGGCCGGGCCAGCCACCGGCGCAGTGCCTCCCAGGCCAGGTCGCTGCCTTCGCGGTGCCGCAGCCGGACCACGTCGATGATCGAGCGCTCGGCGGAATACAGGCCGAGCGGGCGCCGGGCCCTTACCCCGATCAGCTCCCGACCCAGCTCGAAGGTACGCCTGTCAAACTGATGCAGCCGGACTGGCGCGCGCAGCACGGGGCGGGTGGCGCCCCGCGGTACCGCGACGTCGATCGCAGCGGGGATCGCGTCGATCAGCCCGTGCCGGGCGAGCGCCGTTTCCAGGCACAGGGTCGCCATCGGCACCCGCTCGGCGATCTCGACCAGGTCATCATCAGCCAGCGGCGCATCAGCCCACCGGTACACGCCGCCGCCGAGCGACACGATCTGCCCGGAATCCCGCAGCTGGTACAGGCGCCGGTCGCTGACCGCTGCGGCCATGGCCTCGGCATAGGTGAAGGAGTCGCCCAGCAGCTGGCGGAGCTCACTCCCAGTTCTCATGGAGGAAATCGTACTCACATCTCGCTAGGTGGGTATGCTTTCCTCCATTTCAAAGTCGGTCAGACGGAGTCACATTAGGGCTGGACCGCCCATGCGAACCGAGGCAGGTCTGGTGATCTCGGTCCGGTCGCCAGCCGTCTGACCTGCTGGCCCAAGCATTTCGTAAACCGCAAGTAATGCCCGTGCGTCTGTGCAGTGGCGCAAACACATATGAGGGGGGATAAGTCATGTCCGATCAGCAGTATCGGCCCCACGGCGACCGGCCGCAGGGCGCGACGTATCAGCAGTACCCGCCCCAGCAGGGGGGGCACCAGCAGGACCGGCCACAGCAGTACCCGCCCCAGCAGGACTGGCCACAGCAATACCCGCCGCAGCAGGGGTACCAGCCGTACCCGCCCCAGCAGGGGTGGCAGCCGCCACAACAGCCGGGGGGGCAGCGCCAGGCACAGCCGCGGCGGCCGAAGAAGCGCCACACGGGCCGGAACGTCTTCCTGGGCATCCTCGGTGCGTTCGTGCTCATCATCGTGGTCGCCGTAGCGGCCAGCGGTGGCGGTAGCAGCAACCCGAGCCAGAACAAGGCCAACTCCGTGACCGGCCAGAGTCAGGTCAGTCCCGCGCCAGCGGGGTCGAACTCGGTGGCACCGGCTGCGTCGCAGTACACCGTGGCCCAGCAGCAGGCGATCAAGGCCGCCCAGGGGTACCTGTCGATGGGCCAGGGATTCTCCCGCTCGGGCCTGATCCAGCAGCTTGACTCACCAGATGGCGACGGCTTCTCCAAGTCGCTGGCGAAGTTTGCCGTAAACCACGTCAAGGTCAACTGGATGTACCAGGCAGTGCTGTCTGCTAAGGGCTACCTGAAGATGGGCGGCTTCTCGTGTAGTTCACTGGAGCAGCAGCTGGACAGCCAGGCAGGCGAAGGGTTCACGTACTCGCAGGCCGCGCACGCTGCCAAGGCGGTCGGCCTCTGTTAGGAACCGCCACCCCCGTAGCCCCGATAGCCGCTACGGATGCCCGAGCCACGCACCGGCCTCGACCGGCAGGCCCGCAGCCACCGGCTGAGCCCCATCTGCGATGAGTGACTGCGCGCGCAACTGTCATGAGAGGTCGCTCCCATGGCACTGCCCCGAGCGGCCGATCTGCCTTCGGGGTTCGTCAGCAACTGTGCAAGACAGGGGATGACCAGTGGAGGGTGACCCTGATCCCCTGCCAGCGTCACACGTACATCCCCCGCGGAAAGCAGAACATGCAATGAAAGGACCAGGACAATAAGGCTCGCGCTGATCGCGGCTGTAGCACTGCTGGCAGGCTGCGGAGCGGCGCCTGCGGGGCATCACGAAAACCGCAGCCCAGATCCGCGCCCAGAAGCACGCCGAGCAGGCTCATAAGGCTGAGTTGCTGGCTGCCGAGTACAAGCAGCAGTACCTAGCTGATGTTAAGCCTCTGAACGATGCCGATGACGTCGTCGGCAGGGCTCGGACCAACAAGCAGAACCTTCAGGCTTACACGCGTCTGGCCCGCATCGAGCAGTCCACCGCAGCGAAGATGCTGCGACAGGTCTGGCCAGCAAGCGCGAAGGCTGACATCACGTCGTTCGCTACCGATCTGAGCGAGGAGTCGGACGCTGACTACGCAGTCGCCGGGGACTTCAAGTTCGACTCGTACGCGCACAGCACCCGCAAGGAGGTCTACTGGTCTGGCAACGACGACAGCATGGGACCTGACCTCCAGCGTGACACAACCGACTCCGATGCAAGCAGGGCGCTAGCCCAGAAGTGCCGCGCGGACCTGGGACTCCCGCCCATCACCGCCTAGCGGAAAGGCTCGGGCTGTATCAGGGCCCGGGCTCTCCTGTAGGGGCCTCGGTCCTGATCTCTAGTCCTTCACGAGGGACCGTCAGTCTAGATTTGACACCCAGGTGACGCGATCGCCGGTCGGATAGCCGTCCGAAGCAGCGGCTTTGCCACCTCGGCGCAAGAGCGCGGCCTGGAGCGCCGTGCGATCGGGGCCTGTTGCGCGGTCTGCCCTGACGCATCACATTGGCTGCATGGCGGCACGCGGGTCGGTCATGCGCAGGGCCGTGCATTTCGTCACGAACGAATATCTCGATCTATATGTCCTGGCCGGCGCCGCGCTGGCCTGGCCTTCACCATCCTGGGAATCGTGGGAGTCGCCAGCCTCAAGGTACTGGCCTCAGCCGTATTGGCCCTGCTGGCCGTCCTTGCATATTCCCAGATCAGATCCCGGCAGCATGTTGCCCAGATGGCTAGAGATCAGCGCTCCGATCCACTGTCGGCGTTCCACTCCGGCTTCCCGGACGAGATTGAGTCCAGGCGCGGCACCGCATCCAGTTTGCTGCTTATCGGCATGTCGATGACCAGGACAATGCAGGGTGGCTCGCTCACGGTCGCGTTCTGCCGAAAGATCCCTCGCCCATCGCACCGGTCACCGCCGTCTGCGCCATCGCCATCTTCGTCGCGATCAACTTCCTCACCAGGTCGCAGGAACCCTCGGTACGCGTGGCGAGCGGCCTGATCGGCGCGATGGTCGCACCAATGATCTTCGAGTTTCCCTTCGACCTGATCGTCATGACCAGGGTTTACCCGCCGATCCCGCCCGATCCGTCGCTGTACCGCGTGATGTTCTTCGCGCCGCTGTTCCTCATCGAGTTCCTGACCCTGTCGTTGCTGTCGCTCGTCCCGACAGCGCGGCTGACCCGGCCCACCTTCGTCTGCTTCGCGCTGATGCTGCTGGTGTTCGCCGCCTGGGCGCTTGCCGGATTCGGGTTCCCGGCCACGGCGGGCTCCTACGCGTTCAACGCGGTCAGCAAGATCATCGCCTTTGCCACGGCACTCACGCTGTTCATCCCGTCGCCAAAGCCCAGCACAGCCCCGGATCCGACCGCCCTCGAACCCGCCGTCGGCTAGCATCCCGCGCGGCCCGCGATGACCCGCAGCTTCGCGGAGCGTGCCGATCGCACGATCGAACCTGTGATCAGCCAATGACCTCGCGTGGCCATGGGCACCGGACGGCTTCAGTGCCATGAGCACGACTGCCACTTGTCCGCACGCATATCCCCCACATGCATGACAAGCCAGGCGACCGGAACATGCTGTAAAACCGACCGTATGTTTATGCATCGCCAGCGCTGAGCCGAATGCGCACTTCTGCCGCAAGCGGTGGGCGTTCACCTTGTTGACGAGAGTATGCGGGAGGCAGCGGCTAGCGGTAGATGCGGGCGCTGTGGCTGTAGCCGCGTCCGGGAGACCACCGGTGGACGGTCATTACTGCGCGCGGGATATCCCATTCGACGAAGAGCGCCTGCTCGATGCCCAGGACGAACACCTCCGCCGATTGCGGTGGCAGCGCCGACCACCACGCTGCTGCCGCCTGGTGGCGCGTGCGCGGGCTGGCTATGGCGGCACGTCCGTGCAGCTTCAGCTCTCCCGTTCCGCTGTCCGGGTCGGCAATTGCGCTGTGCAGGGCGTAGCGCGGGTCACGGCGCAGGTCCACTGCCTTCCGCGACCAGCTCATCGTCCCCACCAGCAGGCAACCCCCGGCCAGGCACGGCTCGACGGGACTGATGCGCGGCGATCCATCTGGGCGCTCCACGCCCAGCCTTGCGATCTGCGGCGCGCCTGCCTCCAACTCGCTCCAGCAGGTTGTGCCAGCGGTCTTCGCCATGACAGCGACGCTACCGGGCTCGGTCCGCGACCCGGCCGACCTCGCCCACCAGAGGTGCCTGGCCAGACGCACGCACAGGCCGCGCCGGGATCGATTCGGGCGTCATCCGAAGGGCTTAATCCCGGTGGTTCCGGCCGCCGCAAAGATCCCCATCGCGCCAAGTGCCGTACCAAGCCCGTCGCTTAGCACCAGCAGGCGGCCGGCGAACTCTTTCACCTGCTCGTCCGCGCACAGGACCGGTATGTCAGCCGCCAGATCCTTCACCTGCGGCGCCTCCATCGCCCGCTGGAACCCGGCCCAGTGGCGCGCTCGGAGTGCATCGGGCACGATGAGGTCCAGGCTGTGGCCTACGGCAGCTGCCTTGCTGTGCCCGAACAACGCCTCGGCACCGGGACTCCACCACGTAATGGTCCCGTCGGCACCGGCGACGACGATGGCGTGATCCGTCACGCCCTCTATCGTTGCACCGCTATAGAGCCAAACTGCGCAACATCCGGATCCATTTGAGCTTGTAAGCTCAGGTGTGTAAATGATCTTGGTGTAGCTTAGCCTGCCTCTCCGCCCGGGCGTGCCGGCGGGGCGAAGTCGAGGTGGTCGATGGCCAGGCTGGTGTAGCTGGCGAGCGCGCCGAGGCTGCGGTTGCCGTGAGCAGCCATGGTGGCATCGGCTATCTTGTCGCGGGTTGGCCTGCCGGGGTTAGGTCATGGCGCGGTTGATCTGCCTGCGCCAGGGAGCACGACGATGCTGGCCGACTCTGGGGAGCGGTAGCAGCCGCCCCCGTGCGACCTGGCGGGCGCTGGATCGAGTGCGCGAGCGCGGCTTTCGGTGCCGACAGGTGCAGGGACAACTGCACCGGGCACTGGCAAATTATGTGCCCGGGGTTCTCGCCTGGCGCAACGCAGCTACATAAATGAGCCTAGCGGGAATGGAATGAGAATCGAGGCTGCTGGTGCCTAGATAAAGAACCGTTCACGACCCGTCATTCTCATATGTCACGCCTCGGGATCCGGTCCTGGTAAGGCCTTGTTTCCCCGGTTATGGCGTTCTAGGATGACGGCTGTTGGACGCCATAGTGAATTCCGGAAAGCGTTAGTTCCGGCGCTACGGTGGGTCCACGGAGTCCGGGTGATCGTCGGCGAGCACTCGGCGCGCCTGGTGCGCGGCGCCAGCCGACGGCATCCGGTGAGAGTGCCGGTGAGCTCATGCCTGGCGGTCCGGCTGGCCGAGGCCAGCGTGTCAGTGACTGTCCGGGCCGACGGTTCGGCCGGGCGCGCAGGGGTGTTGTCACTGCGATCGTCTGGCCAGTGCACCTGAGTCATTTAGCCCACGGAGTGCGTGCCAGCCATGGCCACGAGCCGGGTGACGTTGCCGTTGGCCCGCCCCCAGTCGCACGTCTTCGTGCGCCGCCGGGCCTACCGGTCCGTAGTCGTTTCCAGTCACGATGCTGGGCTCGGGCCGGTGTTCGGGCCTTGATCACGTGGTGACCCTGGCGCCAGGCGGGGACGTTCCCAGCCCGCCCGTCAGCATCGTGGGGACGAGAACCACAGGAGAGAGCCCATACCGGAAGTTCCGGTTTGGGCCCGAGATAGGAGCAAGACAATGTGGTCGGACTCAAAACGCCCACCCGACTCCCGCGAAGAGGATGCGTGGTTGAGCGACGAGCAGCTCAGGCATGTCGCACCCGCAGAAACCGAGCCGTTCCAGTCCCCGGTGCCGACCCGGATGGTCTCCAACGGCGAGTACATGCCGCACCCACAGACGGAGAACCAGCGGCACGTGGAGTACCGGATCAAGGAGCTGGCCGACGAGGCCGCCAGGAAGCTCGGGACCAGCCGCCGCAACTTCCTGGTAGGCACCGGCGGCATGGCCGCTGCCTTCATCGCGATGAACGAGGTGTACGGCAGGAAGTTCTTCAAGGTAGACAAGGCCGAAATGTATGAGACCGATGCCTACCGGGAGAACGGAACCCCGCCGGACGTCTTCGTCTTCGATGACCAGACCCACATCGTCCGATCCAGCATGAACAGCCCTGAGTCTCTGCGAGCAATCGCGCAGGGCCCGGGTCCGGCGTCCACCGCTGCCGGGTACACCGTCAACCCGTTCAACGGCACGGGCGGCAATGCCGCCGGCCCGGACGAGCTCGGCAACCTGTGGACGCCCTGGAACCCGGCACAGCTCGGCCCCGCCTTCCCGCCCAATCCTGGGCCGCCGCTGACCGCGCTCGGCGAGTTCCACCTGGGCGAGTACATCAACCGCATGTACCTGCAGGCCCAGACCAGCATCTCGATCATCAGCAACGCGAACATTGCCCTGTTCCTGGCTCCCGGCCAGACCGTTCCCGGGCCCGCGACCAACATCACCGAGAGCCTGGTCAGCGAGATACTCACCGGCTACCAGACATCGACGTGCCGGGACTACATCAACGCCCTCGCGGGCTCAAGGCGGGCCTTTGCCCATGCCCAGATCTACCCCGGCGTGGGCAACCTGGAGGACCCCGCCTTCGGCGACTACACGCAATGGCAGATCGAGTACTGCCAGCCGGACTCGTGGAAGGGCTACTGCGTCGCCGAGGCGGCCAGCGCCTACCCAGGCGCCGAGTTCCAGCGGTGGCGGCTGGATGACGAGGTGATCGCCTATCCCACCTACGCGGTCATCAACGCGAACAAGCACCAGCTCAGGAGGCATCCAGGGTTCTTCAACATCTGCATCCACAAGGGACTGTCGGCGTCGGGGACGCAACCGGGCGGGCCGAACAACACGCCCGATTACGGCAACCCCGACGACATCGTGAAGGCTGCCACCGACTGGCCGCAATTCAACTTCATCATCTACCACTCCTGCTTCCGGCCAAGCTTCTACGCACTGCAGGCCTTCGAGGACATCGAGAACCTTCCGGGGTCGATGCCACCGACCACGCTGACCGACAGTCACGGGCACACCGTCCCCAACATCCGGTGGTCAACGCAGTTCGCCCAGATCGCCGGCGGCAGATACGTGGCCGGGGCCGAGCCGACCTCCACCTCCCCCTCCAGCCCGTACCCGCTCCGCAATGTCTACACCGAGCTCGGCACGACGATGGCGTCGATGATCGTGACCTTCCCCACCGCATGGGCGCACCTGATCGGCCAGCAGCTCTACTACATGGGATCGGACCACATCGTGTTCGGCTCGGACTCGCTCTGGTACGGCGGCCCGCAATGGCAGATCGACGCCCTATGGAGGTTCCAGATCCCCGACCAGATCGCCGAGCGATGGAACTACCCGCAGCTGACCGACCACGACAAGCGGAACATCCTCGGCCTCAACAGCGCGCGGCACTACGGACTATACGGCCGTGAGACGATAGCCGTCGGCACCCGCGGCAGCACCTACCACCAGGGCAACCTGGCGAACTACGCGGCATCCATGCAGCCCGGTAGCGCCATCGACATGGTGCTGCAGGGCGTCGGCTACCCGACCCCGATCACACCGGTCGACCTGATCCCGGACGACAACTTCACCAAGATCAAGCAGCAAATCGCCGAGACAGGCGCGGGACGGACCAACACCCGGCGCGGCTGGATGGCCACCTGACGGACCAACACCCGGCGCGGCTGGATGGCCACCTGACCGCAGCGCCCGGCCACGGACCCAGCCGGCCCGACCACCGCGCAGCCAGCCGACCGCCCCTGGAACTACTAGGGGCGGTCCTGGTGGTCAGGTCCGGTTCTGCGCGACCCGCCCGAGCAGCGGATTGACCTCACTCTGTGCCCATCGGATCAGGACTCGTCTGAACTGGTGTTGCCCGGCTCAGTTCAGGCGGCCCTGCCTGCAGCGCGGCGGCGGCGCGCTCGCCGCGCTGTGCCCATCCAGCACCGATATCGATGGCCGCCTGCACATCTAGTCCGCATACAGCGAAACCCAAGCCGGCCCCTTCTGTACACAGCTCGATGTCAGTCACTGAGCAGTCCGTCTGATGCTGCAGCGGTCTTGGCTATCTGCCTTGTCCGCTCGGCGGCATACCGCCGGTATTCTTCGCGGATCCGGGCGAACACGTCCCGGTCGTACTGCGTGGTTGCTGCGGCGAGGCCAGCCTCCGCAACGGCGATCTTCGCGGCCTTCTCGGCTGTGGCGAAGCCGCTCCTGACGCAGAGCCAGCGACGTCGGCTACAGCGCTCAAGCCCGCACAGCCGCATGGTTCTGGTAGCCGACCTGGGTTTTGGCTGGCCGTAGAACGGCCCTGACGACTGTGACGGCGTATTCGTAGCTTGGGACCGCGGCGCCGGTGGGGATTAGCACTTCCGCTAGTAACCCCTCCAAGCGGGTCGGTGCTGGATGTGAAGACTTCCTCCTGATGCGGTTGTCGGGCTTATGCGCGCGGGGGCTTGAATCCCGAACCCGCGGACTAAGGGGCCGGTGCGGCGCCACGACAACACCTGGAGTCGGCGCCTGTAGTCATCTTCTGGTGTGCGGGCAAGCCGGCTGCCAGCTAGAACAGGCCGCCGGGGTCGAGAACTGATTCTGCCTGCAGGCGAGGCAGGCCGGCCGAATCGCTCACCGGCCGCGCCTGGTTGCAGTTGTAACTGCAACCAATGACGGCCGCAACGATGGTAATGGAGAGATAAAAAGGCCAGGTCAGTACGGGTGCGCCGCCAGGGACTTGAACTCCGAACCCGCGGATTAAGAGGGCAGAATCCGCTGTCCGCCGACGTCCACGACAGTGCGCTGGCGCAGGTCGCCGTCTCCGGTGAGCGTCGGTGCACACCAGCGAACGAACATGAACTGCAGACAGAACTGCAACCACGCGAGGGGGAGGCGCTTGCCGGCGGCGGCCCCTGCAGACAAGGTTCCTGTATTGCTTGCACGTCTGGTCATAGCCGATGAGCGGTAGCCTCTCCGGGGCCCCGTCTTGCGGATGGTGACGCCGCACCGGTATCCGGCGCCAGCGCTATATCAGCAGGTGATATAGTGCGGCCATGCGCGATCGTGTCGTGCCGCCAGGGGAGCGACTTCGGCGCGCCCGGGAGATTGCTGGCATGACGCAGACTGCACTGGCGAAGGCTTCCGGTGTCAGCCAGCCGAACATCGCTGCGCTTGA
>Ga0335074_10004227_pt1 | contig 19761 bp, 12 predicted proteins | sample Lox_Sample_23_FD_206715 | JGI IMG/M metagenome (GOLD analysis project Ga0335074, IMG submission 206715) | Soil microbial communities from Loxahatchee National Wildlife Refuge, Florida, United States - Lox_Sample_2.3 | ecosystem: Environmental > Terrestrial > Soil > Wetlands | place: USA... | reverse complement strand
GCGCGGTGCGACGTAGCTGCCGACACGCTCCGCCACTTCAGCGGCGTTGAAGCCGATGTTGCGCAGCGCCTCGAGGGTCAGTCCGATCGAATGGAGCTGGCCCGTCTGCAGATCGTCAACCATGATCAGGTCGACGATCCGGTAGTTGGAGGCAAGCGCGAACAGGTTCGTGGAGCCCGGAACGCTCGGGTTGGCGATGTCGAACATCGTATTGCCCTTCTGCACGAAGGCTGGCGCGGACCAGTTGTCGAGCGTGCTGTCGAGCGCGTTGAGCTGACCCTGGATGTGCAGGTAGTCGTAGTAGGCGGCGGCCAAGCGCACCCGCGACTCGTCATCGAAGCGCAAATCCGTGCCAAGCTGGCCGCCGAGCATCCACTTCTGCACGGCGTCCGGTTGGTTGTCGAATGGTGAGAACGAAGTCAGCGGCATCGCAGCCGCGGTAACGAACACCTCCTTGCGGCGCTCGTTATCGTCGGAGAAGTTCACCCGGTAGGCGCTGACCACGCCCTCGAAGGTGAGGTCGTTGTACCAAACGAGATCCGTCCCGATCCAAGGGCTGCTGAACCGCCCGGCATAGGCGGTGAAGATCTGCGAGTCGTCCAACCACTTGCCGGTCCAGCGCAGGTACCCCTGGTCGATCGTTGCGGTGTAGCCCTGGCCGTAGGTGCCGAGTGTCTGATTGGTCGTGGCGATCACCTCGCCCGTGCTGCCGGTCGCCAACTTCAGCGCCGCCGTCCATCCAGAGTCGAGATTGATATCGAAGCCGAAGCGCGCGCGGAGGCGCAACCGATCCTGGTCGCGGGTGACATTGAGCAGGGCGAGGGGCCCCGCCTTCTCGATGCCCCCGAGCGCGTTGATCTCGTCGTAGTTGAGGTAGACGCCGGTGACGTTGTCGGTCGCAAACTGATCGCCCTCGCCCCGGACCCGGATGTCCCCGCTCCAAGTGAAGCGCCGCATCCATGCCGGGAGTGCTGCGAACACCGTGCCCGGCTGGTTGAGCTGTTGCGCGACATCGTTCTTGATGGTCGGTTTCACTTCAGCCAGCACATCGTTGCGGATCTGGTCCTTGACGATCTCCGGGACGTACGGCACGCGAACGGCGTTCTGTTCTTCCTTCGCCTGCGCGGCATTGCGGGCCGCCGCGGCGGCAGCGTCTGCGGCAGCCTTCTGCTGCGCCTGCTTGACAAGCTGCTCGGCCTGCTCGCGCGTCAGCAACCCCTTGTCGACCAGCGCTTGCAGCATGCCGATGACCGTGTTGCGTAGCTCCTCGAGGGACTGCCGCTCCGCCGCGCTCTGCTGGGCCATCAATGCGGGAGACAGCAGTGCCAGGAACAGAACTGCCGCGACGCGCCATCGGGTTCGCAAATACATTCGCGCCGTATTCCCCCGCCGAACTCTGCCCGGCGCACCCATCGCTTCTAGTATGTGGCTGAAGGCCGAAGAGCGCAGGACTCGCAGTCCCACCGCCAGCCGATCCAAGTGGCCGCAGCCTTGTTTGCGCTACTTTGACGTGCGCGGATTACGGCTCGGTTACAGATCAGGACTGGCGGCCGGCGTCACCCACTCCCGGGATGCCATGGGGGGCATACCTGTCATCCGCGCGTAACCGCCGCTGCCTAGAGTCGCCCGCACAGAACAATCAAGGTAAGACACCTAATGGACATCTTGCGCACGGCTGACTGGCGCGCCATAGCGGTCGTGCTGGCCGCGGCAATGCTGTCGGGCTGCGGCAGCGCCGAGTCGCGTTTCACCGCGCATATCAACCGCGGTCAGGCCTACTTTGCGGCGGCCGACTACCGAAGGGCGGGTGTCGAGTTCCGCAATGCGCTGCAGATCGACCCGAAGAATGTCGCAGCGCTGATCATGACCGGGAAGGTCGCGGAGAAGCTACAGAACCCACGGGCGGCGGCTGGGCTGTTTCAGGCGGCCGTCGATAACGACCCGGGCAATGCAGAGGCGCGAGCGGACCTCGCCCGCGTGCTGGTGATGGGCGGCGCGGCCGAGCAGGGGCTGAAGGTCCTCGAGCCGGCGCTGCGCGCACACTCGGACGATCCAGTGCTGCTCACCTTGCGGGCGGCGGCGCGAGATGTGCTCGGGAACCAGGCCGGCGCAGTCGCGGACGCCGATCGGGCGCTCAAGCTGGCGCCAACGAATCTCGAGGCGGTTCAGGTTCGCGCCGGGCTCTATCGACGCGCCGGGAATCCCGTCGCAGCACTGGCGCTCGTTTCCGCGGCGGTGGCGCGGACTCCGACTTCGATGGAACTGCACGAAGCGCTCATCGACCTGTACTCGGCCGAACGCGAACCAGCCAAAGCCGAACAGGAGTTGCTTACAGTCATAGGCCTGGCGCCGCGCGAGTCGCGCTATCGCTATGCGCTCGCGAGCTTCTATGTGCGTCAGCATCGGCTGGACGATGCGCAGCGGGTGCTGGAGCTGGGTGTGAAGGCGCTGCCGCAGGACAGCGACCTCAAGCTCGCGCTGATCAACTTCGTCAGTACACAGCGTACGCGCGCGCAGGGCGAGCAACTGCTGCGCGACTTCATCGCGCGCGAGCCCGATAACTTCGACCTGCGCCTGGGTCTTGGGGCGCTGCTCGAGCGCTCGGGCGCGGTCAAGGAGGCGACGGGCACCTACGAGGACATCGTGAGGCTCGACGCCCGCGGGCCCAAGGGACAGATCGCCCGCGACCGCCTCGCGCGCATGGCCTGGGTTCAGGGCCGGCCCGACGACGCGGCGAAGCTCACAGCGCAGGTGCTCGAGCGGAACCCCAGCGACAACGAGGCGCTTGTGCTGCGTGGGCGGATCGCCCTGGCGCACGCCAATCCGAGCGCGGCCATTACCGACCTGCGCGCGGTGCTGCGTGATCAGCCGCGAGCGGTGACGGTCCGACGGCTGCTTGCCGAGGCACTTCTGCTGAACGGACAGCCGGCGCTTGCCGAAGAGCAGCTACGCATGGCCATCGAGCTAGACCCCGCCGACAGCTCGTTGCGCGTGTCGCTCGCGCAAGTGCTGCTCGACACGCGGCGCACCGACGAAGCCGTCTCGTTGCTGGAGGATGCCGTGCGCAAAACGCCGAACAATCCGGCCGTGCGCGAGCGGCTCGCGATGGCGTACTTGGCGCAGAGGGACTTCGACCGGGCGCGCACCGCGGCCGAGGAGCTCACGCGCCTGGATCCGAAGGCAGGGGCCGGTCCGTATCTTGCGGGTCTCGCGGCCGTTGGACAGAAGAAACCGCAGGAGGCCGAGGCGCACCTGCAACGCGCGCTGGCGCTCAAGCCGCAAGCCTACGACGCGCTGGCGACGCTCGTTCGGCTGCAGTTGAGCCGCGGCGAAGTGGCGCAGGCCGTCGCCTACGTCAAGGGCGCCCTCGATCGCAATCCCGGCGACGCGCGCACCCTCAATCTGCTCGGCGAAGCGTACCTGGCCCAGCACAATGTTGCCCTGGCCACCGACGCCTTGACGCGCGCGACCACCGCGGCACCGAACTGGTGGATTCCGTTCCGCAACCTCGCGGTTGCCAGGCTTGGCGTGAATGATGTTGCCGGTGTGGTCGCCGCTTACCGCAAGGCCATCCAGGTGGCGCCAAACGAGCTGCTGCCGCTGAGCGAGCTCGCGCTGTTCTACGAGAGCCACGGGCAAGTCGATGATGCGATCGCGCTCTACGAGGACTGGTACCGTCGGAATCCACACGCGCAGACCGTGGCAAGCGACCTCGCCAGGCTGCTGGTGGAATACAAGCATGACCAGGCAAGCCTCGATCGCGCTCGTAATCTAAGCGCGCAGTTCAGCAGCTCGAACAACGGCGTTCTCCTCGATACGAACGGGTGGGTGCACTTCAAGCGCGCCGAGTACGCGCAGGCGCTGCCGGTCCTGCAGCGTGCTGCGCAATCTCTGCCCAACTCGCGAGAGATTCGCTATCACCTTGCCATGGCGGAGCTGCGTGCGGGTAGTCCGGCCCGCGCCCGAGAGGATCTTGTGACAGCGCTTTCGGGTGCCCCGAGATTCTCCGGGATGGACGAAGCAAGGGCGACGCTCGCTAGCCTGAAGAAGCCGGCGGGGTGACCTCAGCGAAACTGGAGGTGATCCAGCTGGCGGCGATTGGCAGCGCATCCGGAGCGCAGAACGGCATGAACGCGGGCGACGACCTCGGCAACCGAGAAAGGCTTGACGACATAGTCGTCGACACCCTGTTCGAAGCCGCAGACCACAGGTTGCTCGCCGGAGTAATTCGAGAACGCGATGAGGCGCGACGCGCCCCTCCGGCACGGTCGTCGGGTCCAGCGCAGCAGCTGCGTGGTGATGACCGAGGGCATATCCCAGTCGAGTATCACGAGCGGCGGAGGCGTCTGCTCCATCGCTTCAAACGCGCCGTTGGCTCCCCGCAAGAAGCGTCACCTGGAAACCGGCTTCCATCAGTTTCCGGCACAGCGGCCGCATCGATTCGGGGTCGTTCTCGATGATGAGGACCCGTTGCGCGCGCGTGCCCGCCTCGTCCGGCGCGTACGCAGCTGGATTCCCCCGGCGCGGCTCCATCCGACCGCGTGCCTCGCTCGCCATTGTGTGATGAGTTCAGAAAGTCACGAAGCTCCGACGGTAGGTGCCCGCGCCCTTCCCGTCGGTATCCTCGAGGAGGGGATAGCGCACCACGAGCGGGGGGAGCATGCGCGAGCGCTCGCGATCTATGAGCGCATCCTGGCGCACGACTCGACGCACCCCGATGCGCTGCGGCTGCTCGGCGTCATCATGGCTCAAACGGGAGAACTGGCCCGAGGGTTGCAACTCCTCGACAAGGCACTGGCGGTGGCGCCGACAACAACCGCCGTCGTGCTCGACAACCGTGGCTCGGTGCTGCAGCGGCTGAACCGTGATGGCGAGGCGTTGGACAGTTACGACCGGGCCATCGGGATCGATCCGAGCTATCCCCCGGTTCATTTCAACAGGGGCGTTCTGTTGCAGAAGCTCCGGCAGTTCGGCGCGGCTCTGGCCGCCTTCGAGCGCTACATTGCATTGGCACCGGGAGTTGCGCGGGCGCACTACCAACGCGGCAACGTGCTGCGGGATCTCAAGCAACTCGATGCCGCTGTGGCAAGCTACGACCAAGCTCTGTTGCTGAAGCCGGACTACGCTGATGCCAGCTTGAACCGCGGCAATGTGTTGCGAGATCTCGGTCGGCTCGATGCCGCGTTGGAAAGTTATGACCGGGCGATCGCCATCGACCCCAATTGTGCAGAGGCACATTCCAACCGCGGGGTCGTGCTGAGCGAGCTGCAGCGGAGTGAGGAGGCGCTCGCAAGCCTCGATCGTGCCATTGCCCTGAAACCCGATTATGCCGAAGCACGCTGCAACAGGGCGTACCTGCTGCTGGCGCGGGGAGACTACCCAAGCGGGTGGGCAGATCACGAATGGCGCTGGAAGGTTCGAAGCAGCTTTCTGTACAAGCAGAACGAGGGCCTCCCTGGGGCGCCGTGGCTGGGAGCCGAGTCGATCGCAGGCAAAGTCCTCCTGCTCCATGAGGAGCAGGGATTCGGCGACGTCATTCAGTTCTGCAGATACGCAACTCTCGCGGCCGAGGCCGGCGCAACTGTAATCCTCGCCGTCCGGCCAGAGCTCAAAGCCATGATGTCTTCGCTCGCGGGTGTCTCGCGCGTCGTGTCTGCCGGGGAGGTCCTGCCGCCCTGCGACTACCGTTGCCCGCTGATGAGCCTGCCGCTGGCGTTCCGGACGACTGTTTGGGACGTACCCGCGCGGGTGCCCTATTTGAAGGCCGATCCGCACAGAGCACAGTACTGGAAGGACAGACTCGGCGCGCGGGAGGCGCTGCGGGTGGGGCTCGTGTGGTCGGGGGGATTCAGGCCGAATCGGCCGGAGCTCTGGCCCGTAAATGGGCGCAGGAACATTCCTCTATCCTCGCTTGCGGACCTCAAGCATCCCGGCGCTCAGTTCTTCAGCCTGCAGAAGGGGCAACCGGCCGAGTCCGAGCTCACCGATCTGATCGCGCGGGGCTGGTGCGGTCCACATCTCATCGACTTCACCGCCCAGTTGAATGACTTCTCGGATACAGCAGCACTCATCGAGAACCTGGATCTGGTGATCGCCGTTGATACCGCGACAGCGCACCTCGCCGGCGCGCTAGGTAAGGCGGTGTGGATACTGAACCGCTTCGACGCGTGCTGGCGGTGGCTCTCGGATCGCACGGGCAGCCCGTGGTACCCGACCGCCAGGCTGTATCGCCAGGATGCACCCGGCGATTGGCGCGGGGTGGTCGCGAGAGTCGGCGCGGACCTGCGCCGGATGATCGAGTCCGGGGGCGCGACCGGCGGTCGCGGCTTAACTCAATGAGCACCTCCACGCCAGATCCGCACGTCGTCGAGACGATGCTGCGGACGCAGCTCGAGTCGGAGCCACGACATCGCGATGCACTCCATCAGTTGGGGCTCCTGTGCCTGCAGGGACAGCGGACGCGGGAAGGCGCTGACCTGATCGCCGAGTCGCTGCGCGTCGACCCCCTCCAGCCGGCTGCGCACATGCATCTCGGCATCGCGCTGCGCCGCCTTGGCCGGGCGGCCGAGGCGATCGGAAGCTTCGGCGAGGCGCTGCGCCTAAAGCCCGATCTCGCCGAAGCGCTTTATAACCGGGGCAACGCGCTCGTCGATCTCGGTCGGCTGGAAGAGGCGGTCGCAGACCTCGAGCGCGCGCTTCTGCTTCGGCCGGGATTCCTCGCCGCGCTCGGCCAGTTGAGCGAGCTACTCACGCGGCTGGACCGGCATGCGGAGGGGCTCGGCCGCTGCCGGGAGATCGTGCAACTCGTCGCGGACGAGGAATCCACTGCGGTCGAGCAGCTGCGCTTTCGCGCCAGCGCATTGAGCACGCTCGGGCGCTCAGCTGAGGCACTCGCCACCTGCGATCGCGCGCTCGAGCGCGCGCCGGCCCGGGCGGACCTCTGGAACGAGCGCGGCATCATCCTGCGCGATCTGAAGCGTGGCTCCGAAGCGCTCGACAGCATCAACCGGGCCCTGCTTCTGCGCCCCGACTTCGCCGAGGCTCTCTGCAATCAGGGCGACTCGCTGCGCGACGCTGAGCGCTTTGCCGATGCACTCGCGAGCTATGAGCGGGCGCTGGGGCTCAAACCGATGCTCGGCCAGGCCCATCGCGGCCGCGGCATGGCCCTGCGGGCGTTGCGGCGGCCAGCAGAGGCGCTGGCGGCGTTCGAGCGTGCCGAGGCGCTGAACGTATCCCGCCTGGACCTGCTCAACCAGCGCGGCAACACATTGCGAGACCTCGGTCGCCTCGAGCAGGCTCTGGCGGCCTACGACAGGGCCCTGGCACTCGCGCCGGATCACTTGGATCTGTTGTGGAATCGGGGTACCGTCCTGCACAAACTCGCCCGCTACGCCGAAGCGTCGCAGAGCCTGTCGCGGCTGATCCAGTTGGCGCCCCATTACGAGTTCGCCGCAGGTCTCCTGGTGCACTGCCGCCTCGAGCTTTGCGACTGGCGCGACTACGCGGAGACGCGCAAGCGGATCCTGGAGGGCCTCAGGTCCGGGGCACGCACCGCGGAGCCCTTTACCCTGCTCACCTTGTCCGATTCGGCCGCCATGCAGCTCGAATGTGCCCGCAGCTTCGCGGCAATCAACACCCCGACGCCGAGCCTGCCAGCGCCGCCCCCCAGGGGTTACCGCCATCAGCGGATCCGACTCGCCTACCTGTCGGCCGATCTGCGCGAGCACGCCGTGTCGTACCTGATGGCGGGTATCTTCGAGAGACACGATCGCGAGCGCTTCGAGACAATCGGGCTGTCGCTGCGCCCGCAGGAAGACAGCACCATGGGCCGGCGATTGTGCGCAGCGTTCGACCGTCTCATCGATGTGAGCGACCGGCGCGAGCCGCAGATCGCGGCGTTGCTGCGCGAGCTCGAGGTGGATATCGCGATAGACCTGATGGGGTACACCCAGCAGCAGAGATGCACCGTGTTTGCGCATCGGCCCGCGCCGGTGCAGGTCACCTACCTCGGCTACCCCGGCACGATGGGCTCGACCTTCATGGACTATATCCTGGCCGATGACTTCGTGATTCCTCCGCATCTGCACCGCTGCTATGCGGAGGAGGTCGTGTCTCTGCCGGAGTGCTTCCAGGCGAATGACGATCGCCGGGTCGCCGGGCCGCAACCGACTCGCGCGGCCGTCGGGCTGCCCGAGAAGGGGCTGGTGTTCTGCTGCTTCAACACCAGCTCCAAGCTCACTCCGGCGGTTATGGATATCTGGTGCCGACTGTTATGGGCCGTTCCCGACAGCGTGCTCTGGATCATCGCGCGCAGCGGCGAGGTCTGCACGAACCTCAAGCGCGAGATCGGCCTGCGTGGTGTCGATCCACGCCGAGTCGTGTTCGCCGGCCTGATGCCGTATCGCGAGCACCTGGGGCGCGTCGCGCTCGCTGACCTCTTTCTCGATACCTTTCCCTTCAGCGCGGGAGCGACTGCGAGCGATGCGCTGTGGGCCGGAGTGCCGATTCTCACCTGCATCGGCGAGGCTTATTCTTCGCGCATGGCGGGGAGCCTGTTGCGTGCGCTGGGCCTGCCGGAGCTCATCACCGCAAGTCTCGTGGACTACGAGCGCCGGGCCATCGAGCTCGCCCGCGCGCCAGAGTCGCTTGCCGCCTTGCGATGTAGGCTCGCGGAGCATCGACGCAGCCGTACCGTGTTCGATAGCACGCGCTTCTGTCGCAAGCTCGAGCGCGCCTATGTGGCCATGTGGGAGCGCGCCGAGCGCGGCGAAGGGCCGCAGGGCTTTGCAGTCGGCTGATGCCGGTAGAGCGGGCGCGAGCCTTGCCGCCGGCGGTGAATCGCTCTCAGGGATTGCGTGGAACAAAGCGCATCAGCGCTTCGGCGACGCGGACCAGGACGCTCTCCCAGTCGCCCGGCATCTGTTGCCGGTACAGCGTGACGCTCGGGTACCAGGGGCTGTCTGCTCTATGCAGCATCCAGCGCCAATCCGGGGCAAACGGCAGCAGCACCCAGGTCGGCTTACCGAGGGCTGCGCCGAGGTGGACGGTGCAGGTATCGACGCTCACAACCAGATCCAGGCACTCACACAGCGCTGCCGTGTCGCTGAAATCCTGCAGCTCTCCGGACACGTCGAGCAGCGCGGGATGCGAGCGCAGCGTCTGCCGATCCTCTGGGCGTACTTCGGTCTGGAGGGTGACGTACTGGGGTTTTGCCGGCAGGTAGCGCATCAGCGTGGCCAGGGCAATGCTGCGACTTTGGTTACGCGGATGGGCCGCACTGCCGCTCCATGCCAAGCCGACGCGAAGCGCACGCTTGCTCCCCCCCAGTGCGGCGCGCCAGCGCGCGACCTTGGCGGGATCACTGGTGAGATATTGCGGGGACGATGGAATCGTCGCTAGCGTCGTTTTGAAGGCGAGCGGCAGGCTCATGAGCGGGCACCGATAGTCGAACGCAGGCGGCGCCAGCTGTGCTGGAAACACTGCGGACACCCCGGCAAGACCCGTGAGGAGGCCCACCAGCGGGTCCTGGACCTGCAAGTACACTTTCGCGCCGCGCTCGGCGACCAGGCTCGCGTAGCGGCACAACTGAATCGTGTCGCCGAGACCCTGTTCGCTGTAGAGGAGAATGGTCCTTCCTGAGAGCGACTGCTCGCCGACCCAGAGCGGGCGCGAGTCCTGTCCGGCGGCCAGAGCGGTGCCGATCCGGAGCGCTTTCCAGCGCCACTCGTGATCGACCCAGGCCTCCTCTAGGCGCCCCGCCAGAAGTCTTGCGACAGCACGACCGAAGTGCGCGACCGGAAGATCGTCAGTGAGCGCGAGTGCATGACTGTAACTTGCAATGGCGTCTTCGAGCTGCCCGAGGAAGGTGAGCGCGGTGCCGCGATTGACGTAGGCGGCCGCGAATCGGCTGTCGGCCTGAACGGCTCGGTCGTAGGAGAGCCGCGCATCTTCCCAGCGGTCGAGCTCCATGAGCACGTTGCCGCGATGGAACAGCGCCGCAGCAAAGTCCGGATCGATCGCGATAGCCCGATCGAAGCTCGCCACGGCCTCTGCGCGTTCCTGCAAGGCGGAAAGCGCAAGGCCGCGTGCATGGTGAGCCTCGGCGTAGCGGGGTTGCAGAGCGAGCGCGCGGTCGAGGCTCTCGACCGCTTCCTGGAACCGACCCAACCCTTGGAGCGCGTTTCCGCGAAAAGCGCGCGCCTCCGCATCCTCCGGCGCGAGTACGAGCGCTCGTGCGCAGCTAGCGGCGGCTTGCTCGTAGCGGGCGAGGCGGATGAGGGCGAGGCCACGGTTCTTCCAGGCAGGCATGTGGGCGGGCTCGCGCGCGATCGCGTTGTCATAGCTTGCGATCGCATCCTCGTAGCGATGCAAGTCGAACAGCGCGTTGGCGCGGTTGAAGTGCGCATCCGCGTTCTCGTCTTCGAGCGCGATGGTTCGGTGGGCCAGGCCCTGCTGGAGCGGCGCGTCGGCCTGTATCGGGTCGCTCATCGATTCACGGGACCGGCCGCTGAGCGCAGCGCCGCAACCGCGAAGCTCGCTGGGGGCTCGCCACTTGCCACGCGCGCGCTCATCTGGAGATAAGCGGCCTCGAGGTGGCGGCAGTAGCGGGCGCTGTCGAAAAGCGGCGCCGAGCGCCGATTCGCAGTGAGCGTCGATCTGAGCGCCGCGAGCGCTTGCGCATCGCAGGCGAGCTCCAACGCGCGCTGCTCGTACTGTACCGGGTCGGACGTGATGAGCTCTGGGAGGCCCGCTGCACGCAGGAGACTCCCGGCCATGCGGGCGGCGAAGGCCTCGCCGGCGCAGGTGAGGATCGGAACCCCCGCCCACAGCGCATCGCCCGCCGTGGCACCCGCGTTGAAAGGCAGCGTGTCGAGGCACAGGTCCGCGAGCTTCAGTCGCGCGAGGTGCTCTGCGTAGGGAACCCGTGGCGCAAAGACGAGGCGTTCGGTGCTCACGCCACGGGCTGCGGCTTCGGCAAGCAGATGCTCGCGCACCGCGGGCTGCTCGGCCAGCAGCCAGAGCACGCAACCCGGCGCGCGCCGGAGCAGGCGCATCCAGAGGTCGAAGAGCGCCGGGTTGAGCTTATGTGAATTGCTGAAGCAGCACAGCACTAGAGCCGACTCCGGCAGTCCCACCGAGTGGCGCGCGGGCGTCGGGGCCTCCTCCTGCGCCGAGCGTCGCTCGTCGTTGGGCTGGAAGCACTCAGGCAGACGCACCACTTTCTCGGAATACGAGCCCTCCAGGCCTTCAGGGATGACGAACTCGTCGGCGACGATGTAATCGATGTACGGGACGCCCAAAGTCCCGGGGAAGCCGAGAAAATTCAACTGAACGGGCGCCGGACGGCGCGCGAAGATGCCGGGACGGCAGCCCTGCGTGTAGCCTGTCAGGTCCACGGCGATGTCGACTTCGAGCGTGCGCAGCAGCTCCGCAGCCTGCTGATCGGTCAGCTTGCCGACATTGATGAACTCACCCAGCGCGCGTTTGCCCCGGAGCACGATGTCGCTGTCGTCATCCATGCCCAGCGACACGCCGATGGTGTGAAAGCGCTGCGCGTCATGCTGCTCGTAGATCGGGGCCATCATGTAGGACATGACATGGTCGCGAAAATCCGCCGACACGTACGCCACGCGCATCCGATCATGCCGGTAGCGCTCGCCATGCCACAGCGGCGCACCAGGAGCGGAGGCGCTGTGAGCCGCGTAGATCCGAGCGCAGTGCAGCTGATGCTGCGCCGAATCCGAGACGGACAGAAAGGGAAAGGGCCGGTCGACACGCGCGCCGCTCTCGAGCGCGGCGAGCGTGTGCTCGCGCTGGGTCTCGAACTCCCGCCAGTCGCAGCACTCGCGCAGACAGCTAAAGCGGCTGCCGTGCGCAAAGTCGAACTCCGGAGCGACCTCGAGCAGACGCCGGAAGGATTCCGCCGCCTGCCCATGGCGGTTGAGCGCGCGCAGAGCGTTGCCCTGGTTCGCAAGCACGCCCGCGAGGCGAGGGTCGAGCTCCAGCGCGCGCTCGAAGTGCGGCAGCGCCTGTTCGGGCTTGCCGAGGTAGACCAGAGCGGTGGCGAGGTTGGCGTGCGCCTGGGCATGGTCGGGGTGCAGCTCAGCCGTCCGTCTCATCAGCACGAGCGCCTCCTCTAGTCGGCTGGTCTGGAGCGCGATGATGCCCAGCATCTGGCCGGCGGGGAGATTTGCCGGCTGTCGCCTCAGCACCGACCGGCACAGCTCCTCGGCCTGCCCGAGGCGCCCCTTGGAATGAGCGCTGACTGCCTGTTGCACCAGCGCGGCAAGGGGCTGCCGCCTTGTCGGGCGTGCGTGGTGCGCGCGTGAGTGGGTCTTGCGGCTCATCGGGCGACACTCTAACCGCAGCGGCCGCGAGTCTGTCAATCGCTCGCGCGGGCTGCCGCGGTCATAAATTTCCCACGGGCGATGCGTAAAATGTCTTTCCTCTCATGCGCATCGTATTGCCCTTCTGTCTCGGCACCCCGCCCCGGGGCTTTTATCACGAGTTCATGGCGGCCATCGCCGAGGCGCTCCTCGAGCTCGGGCACACGCCGCTGCCGTTTGCGTTCGCCAGGATGTTGGAGGCGCGGCCCGAGGAGGCGCAGGCGCTAGGCCGAATGCTCGATTCCGAGCGCCCGGACGCCGCAATAGACGTAGCCGGATGGGGCTGCGCGCTCACCCAAGTGCTCGCGAAACACCCTCATCTCGGCTCGATGGCCTATGTCGCCCTGCTGCTCGATCAGCCGCATAATCAGCCCCTGAACGGCATTTCCTCCCCGCGGCTGTACGGCGCCTACCCCGACCTGGATCATCCCGCGCAGGTCCGGCTGCTCTTCCCGGGCATTCGCCTCGCCGGAGAGATGCTCGCTCCGCCTGCGATCCGTCGCAGCAGGGACTACTTCGCAACCGCTACCGAGCGGGATATCGATGTCCTCTACGTCGGCAACCTATCGCCGCGCTGCCTGGCGCGGTTCTGGAGCGACCCGACCCACCCGGTGCGCGAGGGGGATTACGATGTGCCCTTCTGCGATGCGTTGTTCGAGGCCGTGCTGGCCGAGCCGAAACGCTCCTTTCATCTGGCGGTGAAGGCGGCGCTGCTGCAGTCACCCAAGGTTCGGCCCGGCAGGCACCTGCAGATCCAGTTGCGCGCGGTGGAAATGTGTCTGCGACAGTGCTTTCGCCGGGACGCCGTACTCGCAGTTGCACGCTCGGGAGTCAACCTGCTGGTGGTCGGACGCGGCTGGGAAAGCCTGCGTCTGCCCGGGAACGTGAAGATTATCGCGCAGACGGACTATGAGGGCCTGTTTCGCCTCGCCGCGCGCGCCAAGGTGAGTCTCGATGCCTCGACCTATATCGACGGCGTCAACGATCGGGTGTTCAGCTACGCCCTCAATCACAGCGTCTGCTTCACCAACGCGACGGGGCTGCTGCGGACGCTGATTGGCGAGGAGCGGGGCATATTCTTCTATTCCATTCGCGATCTCGAGGCCCTCGCCGAGAGCATCAAGGGCCTGCTCGGCTCCCCGGAGCGGCTGCGCGAGGCCGGCGAGCGCGCCCACGAAACCGTGCTCGGCGCACATACGTGGCGCCATCGCGTGAGCAACCTCCTCTCGCAAATCACCGCTTCCTGAGGCTTCGCGATTTCCCGCCAAGGCGACGCAACGCTACTGCAATCTTGCTCCGCTGTACTTTAGGGTTGCCGGCGGGAAGCCGCAGGTCGCGAGAGAGGCGCAATGGAACTTCGGCGAAAGCCCACGAGAGCTGACGCTCGGTGGTTTGCGCTGCGCGTGCGCAGCGGGGCGGAATGGCTGCGGCTTGGGATCACCGCGGGTCTCTCGCTTGCCATCGTCGTGCAGGCCGCGCTGGCGAGTTACCGGCTGTGGACCCTGGCGAGGCCCTCATCTCCTCACCGGCCGGTGAAGGTCACACCACCGTTCACGCCGCGCCCGCAGCTAGCGCTGCAGGACCTGGTGGCGGCGCATCTTTTCGGGAAGGTTCCCGACGCGCCCCAGGAGGCGCCCGCCGCCACGTCGGAACATTGGGTTCTAAGCGGCACGCTGCATGGGGCAACCCCCGCTTCGGGGGCGGCCATTCTCGGTCCCACCGCCGCGACGACCCGCTACTACGCCGTGGGTGAGGAAGTTCCCGGTGGCTTCAGGCTCACGCAGGTGTTCGCGGACCGCGTAACAATCGAGCGTGCGGGAGAGCGCCGGAGTCTCGAGCTGCCGCGCAAGCCCACCGGCCGATGGGACGGCACCGGCCAGCAACTCGCCTCCGCGGCGGCGGAGCCCCTGCCGGCTCCCCCCGCGCGCGACCACCAGCCAACGCTCAGCGAGTATGCGCAAAACAATCCCATTGCCCGGCGCGCCCTGATGCCGATGCTGCAGCGCGGGGCAAGTGGTCACTGGGAAGGGATGCGCGTCCGGTCGCTCGACGCTGGCGACTACGGGCTGCAACGCGGTGACGTGATCCGAGAGGTCGACGGTCACGCGATCGACAGCGCGCAGGCCCAGGGGGAGGCGCTCCAGACGCTGAGCCAACGCGGACCCGTGACCGTGACCGTGGAACGTAGCGGCGAACTCTTCACGCTCGAGGTGAATCTCAGCCAGTCCGGCAGCTGACAACTGCGGAGGGGCGCCCGGCACTCTCGCCCGCCGGGGCGCATGTGGCCAAAGTTTCACAATCCCGTTAACTGCCTGATATCGAGAACCTGAAGACTGTGCCCGACCTTTGGGGCACCCAGCGGGTGCGTCCGTAACCGCAGGCTCTCGCCGAGCGAGTTGCGGATCGCGCGAGCCGCTGCAGCCGTCGGCGGCAGGGACAGTGGGTGGGTGCCGAGCGGTCTCGGTTTCAATCAACTTTACGGGGAAACACTACATGAAGACGAAGAGCGTGACCAAGGTCGTGCTGGGCGGTGCGGTGCTGGCGGGGTCGGCGATGGCCGCCCACGCCCAGAGCCTCCCGAATACTGCCCCCTCGACCTACTCTAGCGAGCTGATGTTCTACGTCGAGGCGGTTCCGCCGAGCGGCAGTACGTCGAGCTACACGATTGCGTTGACGCAGACGACGGGCAACCTCGCGGGGTCCTACTTCAACAAGGCGGATGCAACGCTGGCAGGGCCGGTGGAGGGAACGACCCTCGGCACCGTCTATGGCGATGCCAACTTCACTTACAACTTCTCGGGCGATACCGCGCTGACGAGTTTCATCAGTACCTCCGAAGCCGCCGGCGATACCATGGAGTGGGCGATCCTCGGCAGCGCCTACACGGGTAACACCGCTGGCGTGCACGGGACGCAGGGGAATGTCCTGATCGTCTCGACCGGTACCGACGCTTCGGTCCTCGGAGTTAACGAAAGTCCAGTGACCAACGCAACTACCGGGATCGGGTACAAGATGGGTAACGACATCGGCCTTCTGAATGGCTCGTGCCCCGGGTCCTGCTACAACTACACCACCGGTGGTGTCACGGTCACAGGGAGCACCAGCGGCATCTTCGGCACCACCGCCAGCACCTACGATTCAAGCTCGGATCTCTACGGCAACGGAGTCGACCAGCTCTTTGCGCTCAACAGCTCGTCGACGCTCTATGGCATCACGGGCAACAACGCTGCGACCAGCGGTGAGGCCCTCGGCTACAAGCTCGGCACCGCGACATTCAGCGCTGCCGACGTGCTCACCTTCACGGGCAATGTCTCTGCTGTGCCGATTCCGGCTGCGGTATGGCTCTTCGGCAGCGGCTTGCTGGGCTTGTTCGGCATCAGCCGCCGTAATCGACAGAGCGTCGCCTGAGCGGCGCGGATTCACAGGCCTCAGTATCAGGAGATCATGAATGGTTACGCGTAATACGCAAATTGCCGTGGCCGTCGCCACGGCGCTCGGATTGGGAGGCACGGCCTTCGCCGCCACCAATACGCCCCCTTCGCCGTCCCAGGCCATGGCAGCCACCGATAAGGTCTTCATGGCGGGCTCTTCGGCGGCGGTGGCCGGTGTCGTCACCTTCATCGAGTCGGCGGCCAGCGGCGTCTGCGGCGGCACGGCCTTCACCCAGTTCACCACGCCCACGTCGGTCCCCGGCGAGCCGGATTTCCGCGCAGTATCCTGCTACGCGCAGAACAGCAGCTACTTTCCCTCCGGCAACCTGGTGACGATCTGGTACCGGCCGGAAGGCGGCTCGGTTGTCGGCGTGTTCCCGGTATACAACAACGTCAAGATCAACCAGCTCAACATGAGCGCGGCGTGCTCGGTGGCGAGCAACCTCGTCGCCTCAAACGCGACGAGCGCCGTGTACAGCTGCACCGGCGTCGTGGGAAGCACCCCGGCCAACGGTACGGATGACAGCTTCTCGGTGGGGGTGTTCGCGACGAACGTGGACATCGGCATTTCCGACATGGAACCGGGGATATTCGGCAGCATCACCTGCGGCTCGACCCATGCGTGGGGCGGCGGCGGCAATAACGACCCGACGAATCCCGCGCTCACCTATAGCGGCTCGACCCCGACCTACGCATCGGCCTTCACGGGCCCGGATATCTGCGTAAGCAACCTGCAGGGCAGCAGCTGGCAACACACCACGATCTTCGAGCAGGTCTTCGGGTTCCTCGTGAATACGGCTCTCGGGATCTCGGATCTGCCGAAAGAGCAGCTCACCGCGGTCTTCGATGGGACCGTGACCGACTGGAAAAATGTGGCCACTGGCGCCAGCAGCAGCGGGACGGTGTCCTCGAGTTCGAATCCGATCGGCGTCTGTAACCGCGAGCTCGGCTCAGGCACGCGTGCATCGACCGATGTCTTCATTAACGGTGATGGCTGCGACACGGTCGGCGGTGCTGTGAGCAGCGTGCCGGAAACGGGCGCGGAGGATAACTTCGCGACGGCCCTGGAGATTGACTGCGTCAACAGCCATGCGAACGCCATTGGCTACGTCTCCATCGACAACTACAGCAAGCTTGGCGTGAGTCCGTATCCGAACACGAAGGCGATCACGGTCAGCGGGATCACGGCGTCGCAGCTCAATGCCGCCACCGGCGTGTACTCCTATGTGTACGAGGCGTCGATCAACAAGAACAACAGCGCCAGCGCGGACGGCAACGCGTTCTACACCGCGATTGTCCCGATCCTGCAGAACGTGAACACCACGGCGAAGAGCGGGCAGATTCTGGCGATCCCCGGTCAGCCCAGTTCGAACTCGGCGTCCATTCCGCTGCAGGTGGGCAGCCCAAGCACGGAGTACACCTCCATCTTCAAGCGCAATGGCGCTGGGGGCAACAGCTGTCAACCGCTGCAGGACCAGCTATAGTCACGACAGGCGACCAGCCTCAGCATAAGAAGCATAGGTGACCTCAGATCGTGGCCCCTCGCAAGAGGGGCCACGCTTTATTCGCGTCGTCGAGGGGAAGGAGCTCGGCGTGACAGTCCGCCGTTTGCTTGACTCTGGCGCGCGCCCTCGTGTCGGACGCCCACAGCGGACTCACGGCGACCCTCATGCCTGGCCGTGCGTCGCCGCGGGCCTCGCCGTGCTCGTAGGCGCGTGGCCTATGGCGTTGTCGGCTGCGCAACCGACTCAACCCACTCAACCGACGAGATCCGCACGGTCGCCGGCTCCCGCCGCCACCAACGCGGCTGCCGTGACGACGCCGCAGTTCGACGTGCGCGAGTACCGTGTGCTCGGCAACACGGTGCTGCCGGTGCGCGAGATCGAACGCACGCTCTACCCCCTGCTCGGCGAGCACAAGCAGCTTACTGATGTCGAAGCGGCGCGGGCGGCGCTCGAGAAGACCTACCACGCGGCCGGCTACGGAACAGTATTCGTCGACATACCGCCGCAGGATGTGACCCAGGAGGGCATCGTGCGGTTGCGGGTTACTGAGGGTCGCCTGCACGAGCTCAAAGTGGACGGGGCGAAATACTTCTCCCAGCGGGATGTCGCTGCGGCGCTACCGGCCGCGGCCGTAGGGAAGGTTCCGAACCTTACGGCGCTGCAGCAGCAATTGGGCGCGCTCAATGCGCAGACCGCCGACCGTAGCGTGACGCCCATCCTCAAGCAGGGCCCGGCCCCCGGCACGATGGACATGGAACTCAAGGTGACCGACAGCCCGCCCCTGCATGGAAGTCTTGAGCTGAATGACAACTACACGGCCGATACGAAGCCCCTGAGAGCCACGGCGGCCTTGAGCTACGCGAATCTGTTTGCCGCACTCGACACCCTGTCATTCCAGTATCAGGACTCCCCTCAGGACCCGGGGCAGGTCCAAGTGCTGAACGCCAGCTACGCGCTGCATCCCATCTGGGACGGTTGGCACATCTCCGCCGCCTACATCGATTCGAACAGCTCGGTGAGCAGCATCGGACTCGGTGGCACCGGCGTGCTCGGTATCGGCGACATCTACAGCCTGCGGGCGAGCTACATCGCACTGGCTTCGACCGCATCCTCGCAGACCGTGACGCTCGGATACGACTTCAAGCACTTCCGCAACACGATCACCGTCTCGGGCGAATCGGCGCCGCTCGTCACCCCCATCTCTTACTCTAATCTATCCGTCAACTACCTCGGAACTTGGCACACAGCGTGGTTCGACGGCGCCTTGAGCGTCACTCCGAACTTCGGCGTACGGGGAGCCCCCAACGATCCGGCCACCTTCGAGAACGATCGCTACCTTGGGCCGCCCAACTACTTCTACCTGCGCTTCGATGGCTCGCTCACCACTCATTTGCCCGCGGGTTTTGGTCTGCTGCTGCGGCTTGCAGGCCAGGCGACGGATGATCCTCTCATCAGCAACGAGGACTATTCCATCGGCGGTGCCGACGGCGTGCGCGGCTACCTCGAGGCCGAGGAACTGGGCGACGATGCGCTGAAGGGCACCGTGCAGGCGCAGACGCCCACCTGGTCGTGGTGGCACATTCCTCAGCTCTGGAATGGTTTTGCCTTTTACGATGCCGGCCGGATGCACACCCTCGCGGTGCTCCCAGGTGAGTCTGAGTACGTCATCCTGCGCAGCTGGGGAGCGGGCGCGAACTTCCTGCCGAGCCACGCAATCACCGGCTCGCTGAGCTGGGCATACCCGCTCACGGACGGCGCCTATACGCGCGCGCACGAGGGGCGAATCCTGTTCGATTTCCGCGCTTCTTTTTAAGATGGCCAATATTGCCGAATCGTCACGTATGCGCGTATATCATCCCAAGGTGAATATTCCGCTCACTTACCGTTGGACGGTGCGCCTGATAGTCGCATGGTTTCTTGCGATCAAGCTCGCACTGGCCGGCGGGGCAGGCGGAGTGCCGCTGCCTATCCCGTGTCTCGCGGGAAATTGTGGACCCTCATCGCCCTCGTTCGTGACTTCTGGTCGCGCCACCGCGACGCAGACGGGAAACAGCCTCAAGATCAACCAATCAACGAGCCAGGCGACCCTCAACTGGTCCGCCTTCAACATTGGAGCCGGCGGCAGCGTGCAGTTCGTTCAGCCGGCAGCGAATTCAATTGCCCTGAATCGCATCTATCAGGAAAGCCCGAGCAGCATTTTCGGGCAGCTCACCGCCAACGGGCAGATCTATCTGATCAATCCGAACGGCTTTGTCTTCGGGGCGACCGCGCAGGTGAATGCCGCAGGACTCATTGCCTCCTCGCTTGGAATCTCCGACAGCACCTTCCAGAATGGCATCCTGACACCCATTCAAAACTCACAGCCGGCGCTGCAGTCTGACGGGCGCACGGTAGTGGAGGACGACGAAGGCACTCCGGTGCTGGGGCCGGACGGTCAGC
>Ga0335074_10004224_pt1 | contig 19770 bp, 15 predicted proteins | sample Lox_Sample_23_FD_206715 | JGI IMG/M metagenome (GOLD analysis project Ga0335074, IMG submission 206715) | Soil microbial communities from Loxahatchee National Wildlife Refuge, Florida, United States - Lox_Sample_2.3 | ecosystem: Environmental > Terrestrial > Soil > Wetlands | place: USA... | reverse complement strand
TACCTGCTGTGCGGGCTGGCCAGGCGGCGTCGGCTGCTCTCGCACGAGGCGGCCATGAAGTACTTCCTGCTCGGCGCGTTCTCCTCGGCGTTCTTCCTGTTCGGCATAGCGATGCTGTACGGGTTCGCCGGCTCGGTGCAGCTGAGCGCGATCGCGACGGCCGCCTCATCGAACACCACGAACTCCACCTTGCTGTACACCGGGATCGCGCTGACCGGGCTCGGCTTGCTGTTCAAGGTCGGTGCCGTCCCGTTCCACGGGTGGAAGCCGGACGTGTACCAGGGCGCGCCGACGCCGATCACCGCGCTGATGGCCTCCTGCGTCGTGGTGTCCGCGTTCGGTGCCCTGCTGCGCGTGTTCTACGTTGCGTTCGGCAACCTGACCTGGGACTGGAGGCCGGCCCTGTGGGTAGTCGCGATCCTCACCATGATCGTCGGCGCGGTCGTCGCGATCACCCAGACCGACGTGAAGCGGCTGCTCGCTTACTCCTCGATCGCGCACGCCGGGTTCGTGCTCACCGCGGTCATCGCCACCAGCACGGCCGGCCTGTCCAGCAGCCTGTTCTACCTGCTGTCCTACGGGCTGACCACGGTCGGCGCGTTCGCGGTCATCACGATGGTCCGCGACGCTGGCGGCGAGGCCGACCATCTGTCCCGCTGGGCCGGGCTTGGCCGCCGCTCACCGCTGGTGGCCGGCATCTTCGCGCTGTTCCTGCTCGCGTTCGCCGGCATCCCGCTGACCAGCGGCTTCACTGGGAAGTTCGCGGTGTTCCAGGCGGCGATCGCGGCGGGGGAGACCCCGCTGGTCATCATCGGCGTGCTGGCCAGTGCGATCGCCGCGTTCTTCTACGTCCGCGTGATCGTGCTGATGTTCTTCAGCGACCCGGTGCCGGACGGACCCGAGGTCGTCGTGCCCAGCCTGTTTACCGGCACTGCGGTGGCCTTGGGCGTAGTGGCCACGCTGGTACTCGGCATCGTCCCCCAGCCAGTCCTAGATCTGGCGAATCATGCCGCGAACCAGCTCTTCGTCCGCTAGCACCACCCTAAGGCACCGAGGCCCGCGGCGAGCGCCAGCGAGAGCGGTCGGCCAGCAGCTCCCTACGACGGCGAGAGGCCCGCGGCGAGCGCCAGCGAGCTTCGCGATCACCCGGGCGGAAGGCCCCATTGGGCCTTCACGTCCGGGTGATACTACGGTGGGAAGCATCGCGGGCGGGGGGTCTGGGGGGTTGGTTTTTACCCCCCAGGAAAAGAGATAAAAATGACTGTTCCGGTAGATTTCCCAGACGGTGCGCTGGAGGCGTCTGTCAGCGACGACCTGGCGCGGGTCGAGGCGATGCTTCACGAGATCACGCATCCGTCCGACGAGCTGCTGACCGAGGTGTCTCAGCATGGGGTGGAGGCCGGCGGCAAGCGGTTCCGCGCCATGCTGGTGCTGCTCGCTGCCCAGTTCGGCAGCGCTCCCAGTGATGCCCGGGTGATCAAGGCCGCGGTCACCATCGAGTTGACCCACCTGGCCACGCTGTTCCACGACGACGTGATGGACGAGGCGGAGATCCGCCGGGGCAGCGACTCGGTCAACGCCCGCTGGGGGAACTCGGTGGCGATCCTGGCCGGTGATTTCCTGTTCGCCAAGGCCTCGCTGCTGCTCGCCGAGCTCGGCCCGGATGCGGTCAGGATCCAGGCGGAGACGTTCATGCGGCTGGTCACCGGCCAGACCGCGGAGACCGTCGGACCGAAGCCGGACCAGGATCTGCTTGAGCACTATTTGTATGTGATCACCGAGAAGACCGGCTCGCTGATGGCTACGTCGGGGCTGTTCGGTGCGTTGTATTCCGGAGCCGCGCCCGAGACCGCGGGGCGTATCGCCAGGGCGTGCGAGCAGATCGGGGTTGCCTGGCAGTTGTCCGATGACGTGATCGACGTGGCCAGCGACTCGGCCCAGTCGGGCAAGACGCCGGGCACCGACCTGCGCCAGGGCGTGCCGACTCTGCCCGTGCTGTACGCGCTGCGGTCTCGTGACCCGGCCGACGCCAGGCTGCGCTCGCTGCTGGACGGGACGGTTTCGCTGGACGACTCCTCGGTCGAGGAGGCGTTGTCGTTGCTGCGTTCCCACCATTGCATGGCCGACGCCCGCGCCGACGTGCTGTCCTGGATCAACTCCGCCCGGACCGAGATCATGGCGCTGCCCGATGTCCCGGCCAGAGCGGCGTTCCTCGCCATGTGCGACTTTGTCGTCAAGCGCACCGGCTTAGCCCGGTTTCGCTCCGGGCGTGTTCTGGTCCCGGGCGTGTTCTGGTCCCGGGCGTGTGATGTCCCAGCGCGGCGCTGACGAACTTTATGGGACGTCGTCTCCGGTGACACAGACACCGCAGTCCCGGCGAGCGGCCAGAACGGGACATAACACCCGCACAGTCAGCGATTCCGGCCATCGTGTGTAGTTGTACCCCCTATAGGGGGTACAACTACACACACTCATTCGATTAACTGCCTCAGCCAGCGAGATGGCACAGATGCACCCTTCGGGCAGCCAGGGTCGGCAACCGGTCTCCCCGTAAAGTGTGCCAGAGCCATTTAACGTGGTGTTCTGCCGCATCGTGGTAGGTTAACCGTCGTATACGTATGACAGACTTCCACGAAGCGGTAAACTACCACGTTATTTTGGCTCTGATGCGCTTTATGGGGACGGTTCGCGTCCGGTGGCGCGACCCGGTAAGCCTGCGGCCCGCACGTACGCCGCAAAGTCCCCACTGTCCGCCAATGTCCCCGGCATTCCTCGGTATCCCCTAGGCTCAGCGGCGTCAGCTGGTCAGTCAGTCCCGCCACAGGACGATCACTCAGGACGCCGCAGGCGGGCGGCTGGCCAGGGCCCGGGTCCCGCAGACGCCATGCGCACGGTCACCTGTCCAGGCCGCAGGACGCCGGCGAACCCGAACGAATCCGGCAGCGGAGAGCGCCCGGCGCGCATACGGGCGACCGCTCAGGCTGCCCGAAGCTCCGCGCAAGAGCATGCGCATCAGGCTCGCGCCCATAACGGCGGAACACCCCGGGTGGGATGATGGTTGCATCCACCGGGAGGTAGACAATGATGTTCGGATCTCGGAAGACGCAGCGGATCACCGCGGAGCGGGCACTACCCGGGCGCGAGACGCCTATGCCAGTTCCGGCCAGGCACGAGGTGCTGGGTACATCGCTGACCCCGCCCTATCCGGAGGGCACCGAGGTCGCGGAGTTCGCGCTCGGCTGCTTCTGGGGTGCGGAGAAGTCGTTCTGGAAGACGCCGGGTGTGGTGTCCACCTCGGTGGGCTACGAGGGCGGCTTTACGCCGAACCCGACATACGAGGAGGTCTGCAGCGGGCAGACCGGACACGCGGAAACGGTCCGCGTGGTCTTCGATCCCGCCAAGACGACTTACCAGCAGCTACTCAAGATCTTCTGGGAGTCGCACAACCCGACGGAGGGCATGCGCCAGGGGAATGACATCGGTACCCAGTACCGGTCGGCGATCTTCTACCAGAATGAGGCGCAGCGCGAGGCCGCCGAGGCATCGGAGGAGGCCTACGGTAAGAAGCTCGCCGAGGCCGGGTTCGGTGCGATCACCACGGAGATCGTCCCGGCGCAGACGTTCTACTTCGCCGAGGACTACCACCAGCAGTACCTGGCCGACACCAAGAACCCGTATGGCTACTGCCCGGACCATGGCACCGGCGTGGCCTGCCCCGTGGGCCTGCTCCGCGCCGACGGCTGACCGGGGCGGCGGCGGCTGACCCGAATCGAAGCCGATGGCTGACCGGGGCGGCGGCGGCTGACCCGAATCGAAGCCGGCGGCTGACCCGAAGTCGATGGCGCCACCGAACCGCCGGAATGGCGCCATCGACGAGCGGAGACCTCCTAACGGAGGGTAACAGCCGAACATTTCAACGGATATCGAACTGTTAGTTCAGATGAACTCACTCGGGCTAGCCGACCTGCCAGGTGTCGCTGCCCGCTAGCAACGCGGCCAGGTCGCCAGGGCCTTTGTCTGCTCGGGCCGTCTCGATCTGTGCGAGCATCAGCTCGTCGTAGCTGGCCTGCTCGACCTTGCGCAGGACCCCGATGGGTGTGTGCCGGAAGTCCTTGGTGTCCAGCCGGGACAGGGCGAACGCGTACGACGGGTCAATGCGGTGGGCGTCGTGCACGATCGCGTCCTCGGCCGGGCAGGTCTCGAGGTCGCCGTGCGTGCCGAACTTGATGCCGGTACTGCCGTTGGCGACCGGTTGGCCGTGCTCGAGACGGAGCAGTCGTTCGGCAGCGCCAGTGTCCTTGAGCGGCGCGAACGCGTCGTCGTTGAAGATCGGGCAGTTCTGGTAGATCTCGATGAACGCCGCGCCTTGGTGGTCCGCCGCTTCGCGAAGCACCGAGGTGAGGTGCTTACGGTCGGAGTCGATGGTGCGCGCGACAAACGTCGCGTCGGCACCCAGAGCGAGCGAGACCGGGTTGAACGGGTGATCAAGCGATCCGAACGGCGTCGACTTCGTCACTTTGCCCTGTTCGGAGGTGGGCGAGTACTGACCCTTGGTGAGCCCGTAGATCCGGTTGTTGAACAGCAAGATCTTGATGTTGATGTTGCGGCGCAGCGCGTGGATGATGTGGTTCCCGCCGATGGACAGCGCGTCGCCGTCGCCGGTGATCACCCACACCGACAGGTCGGGCCGTGATGCGGCCAGCCCCGTGGCGATCGCCGGCGCGCGCCCGTGGATCGAATGCATGCCGTAGGTATCCACATAGTAAGGGAGCCTGCTCGAGCAGCCGATGCCGGAGATGACGACGACGTTCTCCCTAGGCACGTCCAGCTCAGGCAGGAAGGCCTGGAAGGCGGCGAGAATCGCGTAGTCTCCGCAGCCTGGGCACCAGCGGACCTCTTGATCAGATTTAAAATCTTTGAGAGAGGAACGCTCCGTGGCTATCGGTACCAGTGTCAGCGATGCCGGCCGGTGGCCGTTGGTTTCAGACACTCTTGATCACGTCCTTGACGCAGAGATCGCTGATGATGGCCGCTAGCTCGGCGGCCCGGAACGGCAGGCCCCGCACTCTGTTGTAAGAGATGACGTCCACTAGGTATTTCCCGCGGAGCAGCAGTGCGAGCTGGCCAAGATTGATCTCAGGGACCAGGACCTTGTCGTACTTGCGCAGAACCTCGCCGAGGTTAGCCGGGAGCGGGTTGAGGTGGCGCAGGTGGGCGGTGGCGACCTTGAGCCCTTCACCGCGGACCCTTCTGGCGGCCGCGCCGATCGAGCCGAACGTCGAACCCCAGCCGAGCACGAGAACCTTGGCGTTCCCGTCCGGATCGTCCACGTTGAGCGGCGGGATGTCGACGGCGATGCCGTCGATCTTGGCCTGGCGCAGCCGGACCATCCGGTCGTGGTTGTCCGGGTCGTAGGAGATCGTGCCGGCCACGTCGGCCTTCTCGATGCCGCCGATCCGGTGCTCGAGCCCCTTGGTGCCAGGGATGGCCCACGGCCGGGCGAGCGTCTGCGGGTCACGACGGAACGGCTGGAACGGCTCGGCCTCCTCTCCCTCCCCGGCCTCAGCCCCGGCCCCGGCGGGCGCGGCGAAGGCGACCGAAATATCCGGAAGGGTGGAAATGTCGGGTATGCGCCACGGTTCGGAACCGTTGGCCAGGTAGCCGTCGGAGAGCAGGACCACGGGGGTCCGGTACTTGATCGCGATCCGGGCGGCCTCGATCGCGGTGTTGAAGCAGTCCGCTGGGCTGCCGGCCGCCACGATCGGCACCGGCGACTCCCCGTTCCTGCCGAACATCACCGCCAGCAGATCCGCCTGCTCGGTCTTGGTCGGCATCCCGGTCGACGGGCCGGCCCGCTGGATGTCGCAGACGATCATCGGCAGTTCGACGCTTACCGCCAGCCCGACCGTCTCGGCCTTGAGCAGCATGCCGGGTCCCGACGTGGTGGTGACCGCCAGCGATCCGCCGAACGCCGCCCCCAGCGCGGAACCGGCGGCGGCGATCTCGTCCTCCGCCTGGAACGTGCGCACGCCGAAGCGCTTGTGCTTGGCGAGCTCGTGCAGGATGTCCGAGGCCGGGGTGATCGGGTACGAGCCGAGGAACAGCGGCAGGCCGGCCAGCTGGGAAGCGGCGATCAGGCCGTAGGCGAGTGCGGTATTGCCGCTGATGTTTCGGTAGGTGCCGACCTTGAGCTTGGCGGGCTTGACCTCGTAGCGGACCGAGAAAGCCTCGGTGGTCTCGCCGAAGTTCCAGCCGGCCTGGAACGCGGCCACGTTCGCGGCCATGATCTCCGGCTTCTTCGCGAACTTTGCCTTGAGGAAGCCGAGCGTGCTGTCCGCCGGCCGGTCGTACAACCAGGACAGCATGCCGAGCGCGAACATGTTCTTCGCGCGCTCGGCATCTTTGCGGGTGATGTCGAAGTCTTCGAGTGCCTTCACCGTCATCGAGGTGATCGGCATCGCGTAGACCTTGTACTGGTCCAGAGATCCGTCCTCGACGGGGTTGGTCTCGTATCCCACCTTGGTCAGGTTGCGCTTGGTGAACTCATCGGTGTTCACGATCAGGTCTCCGCCGCGCGGCAGGTCCTTGATGTTCGCCTTGAGCGCGGCGGGGTTCATCGCGATCAGCACATCCGGAGCGTCACCGGGCGTAAGTATATCGTGATCGGCGAAGTGCAGCTGGAAGCTGGATACACCGGGAAGTGTGCCGGCCGGGGCCCTGATTTCGGCGGGGAAGTTCGGCAGTGTGGACAGGTCGTTGCCGAAGATGGCCGTCTCCTGGGTGAACCTGTCCCCGGCGAGCTGCATGCCGTCACCGGAGTCGCCGGCGAACCTGATGATGACATGATCGAGCGTCTGGACCTGCTTGGTCACAGCTGGAAGACCTCCTCCGCGAGCCGCGGTTCTGTCGCGTACCTCGGCTTTATCGCACACCTCGGCTCGTCCCGCTAGTCCGCGCGTTGCGGTTTGCGTCTACGCTGGCGTTTACGCGCGCCGCTGCTAGGACGGTTGCGGATCTGTTTCCGGATCGTTCGGGCACCCGGAGCAGCCACCCCGCAGCCGGGGGCATGAGTTAGGACGGTGTAAATTCTACGCCCGAACGGCCGTTGCAACGTTCATCTGTGCTGTGATCTTTGCGGCTTTGACCGGTTCTGGCGGCGGGTTACGGGACCCCCGACACCACCTCGTAAGAATCCGGCCCCGTGCGGCGCGCAGGCTTACCTGGGCGCCGCAGGCCTCTACCTGGGCGCGCAAGGCCTACGTGACTCCGGAGACAAGGCGGCCGTCCTCCAGGTAAACAAAGCGGTTGTGCCTTGAGGCAGCGTCCACACGCCGCCGGATCGCCGGCCTGAGCAGGACAAGCGCGGCATCCAGCGGGACGAGCTGGTACTCAGCGACCTCCTCCGGCTGCACCGTGATCGCCGCCAGCGCCGCGTCGTCGGCCGTCCCGCAATCGAAGAGGAAACGGATGCCGCCGGGGTGCCCAGGACGGACGGGGCGGAAGTCGATGCAGGCCAGCCGGCCACTGTGCACCTCGATGCCGCACTCTTCGCGCACCTCCCGCCGGCACGCATCCCATGGCGTCTCCCCATCCGGCTCCATGACGCCGCCGGGTATCGTCCAGCCCGACTTGTACGTCGGCTTGAGGATCAGCAGCCGTCTCGTCCCGTCATAGATCAGCGCTCCGGCAGACACCGGGACCGCCGGAAAATCAGTATCGGTCACGCTAGGGTCATTCCCGCGGTCGCGATGGCATGCACCGGCTGGCGGGAAGCTTCGCGCTGGCCCCGATGTCCGCCGGAAACCTATCTCTTGATCCGGTGCGAGTGCTCATCTACTCTGCTGTAAAGAAGTCTAGCCTGGGGGGCAGACATTGCTAACCGAGCAACCCCTGTGATGTTGCATAAAAGAAGCGGTAGAGCTTTTGTCGCGCTTAGCGGCGAGCTTCCGGACGACGCTGTGCTTCAATCGGCTCAAGGCGTCGGTCTTATAAGATCTGAATATATAGTACGGGCGTCGGGTACCTACTGGACGCTTGAGAAGTGCCGTCGACGTGTGTCCGAATATGTCACGCACGTGCTTGAGCGCGCACAGGGGAAGCAGGTCTGGTATCGCCTATCGGATCTAGAGGCTCGCGATGTCAACGTGCTCGAAGGCTGCGACGTCGTGCACAACGATGACAATCCCATTCTCGGACCTCGCGGATTGCGTCGTGCGCGCCTGAGCGTGACGGGACTCGATTATGAGCTGGAGACCTTCGCCGCCTTGTCCCGGCAGTGGCCCGTACTGGGGCTGCTCCTGCCGTTCTGCAAAGACGCGCAGGATGTGGCATTCGGCATCGCCAAGGCTAGAGATGCGGGCCATCTCGGGCCGATCGGTGTGATGCTAGAGATTCCGGCGGCGGTTCAGCAGGCTAAGGAAATCATGAGTCTAGGCGTGGACTACTGCCTGATCGGTCTCAATGACCTGACCGGGTTGATGCTGGGGACGGCCAGGACGGCTCCGGATTTCAATCACGCCCACCCTGCCGTGGTGCACCTTGTCCGCCTTCTGCACCACGAAGGCGTCGAGGCCGGAATACCGGTTCGCGTGGCTGGCAACTACGGGCGAAATCTTATCCAGGCCTTGCACGATCTGCCGGCTTCGTCATTCGTGGTTCACTATTCCGATTGGGCGGAGCTAGTCGACCCTGTACTTAGCGATTATCGTGACAAGAATCTGATGGCAAGGCTGCGCCGGGAAAGTGATGACAGGCTAGTCGCGGCTGGCCTGATGGACGCGTCGGACGTGGTGATTGCCGCCGGTATCGCCGTCAAGGAAGAGGAGTAGCCGACCATGTATATTCTCGGGCACGTCTATGCGAGCCGGTCCATGCCGTCTGTCGCATATGACTTCACCACCACCGAGGGCATGCGCGCGCTCATGATCCCCGATTACGCGGACAGTCACGCGTTCGCATACGAGCACGCGTGGTCAATGGACGCCGATACGTATGGGCGGCTGATCAGATCACACATCGCCGGCGACTGGTGGATACATTTCGGCGAGAACCTCGACGAAGGCGCCCGGCGACGCGGCTGGGCATACTATCGCATGGGCGTGATCGCCAGGCATTACGAAGAATTCTACCAGCTGGCCTACGAGAGAGGTCTCTGCGACACGCCGGAACCGAACGACAGCAGGCGCGGCTGGGCACACACGATGATGGAGTACTCGGTAGACACGTATCTGGCGAGAACCGGTCGTATGGACGACGAATTCCAGCGCGTGCGCGAGCAGTTGGCTAATCTGGCGGCCCACGCGGATGAAGTCACCGCGCTCTTCGAGCAACAGCAGGTCCATCCCTGGAGCCAGGCCACCTGGCGGCACGCGCTCGCATACTCGATGCGAGTGGCTCTGTCGACGGCTCCCGAGGATTTTGCCGTCATCGGTGCCGTCGGAAAGTTCGGGCTCGACTATAGCGTCGAGTCACGCAAGTTTGTCCTCGACTACCAGCACCGGATCGTGGACGAACTCGATAGGGCCGAGTACGAGGACGTCTTGAGAGCGGTAAGCACATTCGTCAGCGATGTTGACTCCGGGCTGGCCATTCCGGCCATTCCGGGCCCGCCTCGATGACCCGAGCGGACAGGTTCCCGGAACATCTGGGTTATTTTCTCATCCTGCCGGACGCGCTCTTCCAGGGACTGACCCACGACATCGGCCGCTATCTCGCGGTGCGCGGCCTCCACCCGGTAGCCGCGACTGCCGAGGTGGTGTCCGAGGATCATCGGGCCGCCTTGTACGACCGGGGAGCCCGGTCTAAATACTCGGCAAGCGGTCGGGTCTACGGCCGCGTAATGACCAGGAGTCTGCTGGCCCTTGACAACTGTCTCGCCGTCCTCGTCGCCGGGGACACCGCGACCGGGGACGTCTCCCGGCTGCTGCACGACCTGAAGGGACAGAGTTCTTTCCTGCGGCGCAGGCCGGGAAGCCTGCGGGAGCTCTCCTGTTCGGCGGATCGGTGCATGTCCCTGATACATACGCCGGACGACGCTGCCGAGGCCGCCAGGGACGCCGCGATCTTCTTCCCCACGGTCGACGTGGACGCTACCCGCGGATCGCGCGATCTCGACTGGGAACTCGTCTCCGCATGCCGTGCCTGGGACGCCCCCAGCCCCCGGCAGTCGCGCTACTCGATCGCGGTGCGGACCGTCATGCGCTGTGCCGCACTGCTGCTCGCCGGAGTCGAGCGGACCTATTCGGCGACCGAGTACGCCCAACTCTGGGACATATACGACGTATGCCGCAACTGGCTCGCAGCGCCCGTGAACTCCAGCGCTCCCGGGGAGCATCAGCGCTTTCTCGGCCAGTGCGCAGATCTCGAGCCGTCGGCGGCACGACTCGTCCGCGCCGCGGCGGCCCGGAATCCGCGTGACGAGTTGTTCGCGCAGATCATCCTGACCCTGGTCAGGCCGTCTTCATTCAGCCACGCCGAAGGACTCCAGCTATTGGAGGTCCTCGATAAGGCACGGCTTATGCTCTCGCCCTACGAGGCACATCATCTCCTCACGCTCATGACTTTCCTGAATGATTAACATCGTTCTCACACTTATCGATAAGAGGTGGCGATGCAACGATTTGCGGCCATTCCAGCACAAGAACAACATGCGGTTAGCGGCCCGCTGCTGCGCGACGAGGCCGATCTCCTGCGACACAACGTTGTCCTGATCACGCTGGACAGCTGCCGATTCGATACCGCGGTCAGGGCCACGACCCCGGCCCTCGACAGCATCGGCGAGTTGCGTCGCGCGGAGACGTATGGAAGCTTCACGCTGCCTGCTCACATGGCAATTTTCGGCGGCTTCCTCCCGAATGTCCGGGAGGAACCGCTGCGTGACTTCTATTCGAAAGAGTGCCGCCAGCTATGGCGGCTCGGGCGGGCGCGGCATCCGCAACGACCGCGCCATCTCCTGCTTCTCTCCGGCGACAATATTATCGAAGGATACAGCAACCTCGGCTATCGGACGATCGGCGCCGGCGGCGTGCGCTGGTTCTCCTCCGGATACCTGCCGTCCCTGTTCGATGAGTTTCACTACTGGGGCCCGGCATGCGATGCGACAGACAAGTTCGCGCCGAGAACCGAGGAGGACTTCGCGCTTTCTTACGCGCAGCACATAGCCGAGCGGGCCGCGGAGGCAGGGCGGTTCTTCCTTTTCATCAACGCCGCGGAGACGCACGCGCCCTATGGCACTGGTCGCGGGCAGGTCGACGTGGATCCCATACTGCGTCGCTGGTCGGCACACTGGAACGGAGCCTCCCCGCTGCCGTACGGGAAGGAACCCGCGATGGACATGGCGCTACTGCACGCGGCACAGATTGCCGCTCTGGAGACAATCGATCGTCGGATGCGTGTACTGCTTGATATGCTGCCTGGACCGATGCTCGTCATTATATGCGGCGACCATGGAGAAGCTTTCGGGGAATCCTCGATGTGGGGACACGACTTCCCAGCGGGAGCGGTAATGGATGTCCCTCTGTGGATCGGCACAGTCGATAAGGCCACTAGCTGAAACATCAGGAGCCGAGGTTAGCAATGAAGCTCGCACTAGCGCTTAGCGGAGAAACTCCAACTTCTCGGCTGCTGGAGGATTTCGACCACATCGGCCTCATCCGCAGCGAATACCTGTTTCGAGATGCGCAGCTCTATCCGGACACGGAAAACGCCTGGCGGATCCTCCACGACTACTTGATGACAGCATGCTCAGTTTCCGGGGGAAAGCCCGTCTGGTTCCGCACCCTCGAGGTCAACACCCGAGAGGCGAACACACTACGTGGCGTGGATGAAGTCATCTGGGACGAGAAAGCACCCATGATGGGGCTGCGGGGGATCCGGCGGAGTATGAAGCATCCCGCCTCCCTCGAAGCCGAACTCGAGGTGGTCGGCGAGGTCAACAGAACGTATCCCAATCTTGGCGTCGTCGCCCCGTTCGTGACCGAGGCTGACGAGTTCGCGTGGTTTCGCGAGCGGGTCGAAAAGCATCTGGGCGTAGCCGCACCCGTTGCCTCCATGGTGGAGACACCCGCGGCGGTGCTGACGCTTGAGAGCATCCTGCGGGTCCCCGCGAGCCATGTGATTGTCGGCACCAACGACCTGTCCTCGCTCCTGCTCGCAAAGGGCCGGACGAACATAGCGGTTACGGACGCCTCTATCGCCTTGGACAGGGCGCTGGTCCTGGTCAGAGAGGCGACCGCCGAATTCGGCGTCACGATGTCGGTAGCGGGCTATCTTACCGACAGCCTGCTCGCGAGCGCCGAACGCGTAGGAAGCGACTACGCGGTCGTGCACTATTCCGACCTTGCCCGGCTCTGGGGTCCGCGATACGCAGACCTGCCCGAGGCCGGCCATGTCAGGTCGGTGAAGCGAAAGACCCAGGCCGCCATCGCCGAACTGGAGCCACGCTGGTAAACGAATGGGGGGCGGGTCAATGGCCGCTCTGACGGATCATTTCATCTTTTCCGGTGGTGAGTCGCAAGCCATACTGGCGGCTGTCGTCGCCGCCCACAGGCGGCTCGACGGGTATTTCCGGCGGAAGATCGCGGTGATCGACTTCGGCCAGGGATCGCATACCATCGCCCTCGACTCCGCGGGCACGGGGCCAGAGCCATGCGCCGTCCGCCGGCTCGACGAGGATTCTCTCCAGTCCCTGGAGCCGTATCTGAACAAAGGGATCCATCTCATCAGCCATCGGGCCGGCCCGGCGCTCGCAGGCCTCGTGGCGCGCCTCGACCCCTATACGGTCACCATGGTGGAGCAGGAGGGGGCCGATGTCGTCGTTGCCGTGACGATACCGCGCGAGTCCAGTTCCGATCTCGACCTTCTCCCCCAGCTAGACAGCACGATCCGCGCACTGCTAACCGCCGGCGGACAGCCCAGGCCGGCTGCCGCGCCGCGGCCGCAACCGAAGGCGGCTCACCGGGACAATCCGGACAGTCCGCCGCTTTTCATCAGCCGATTTCACGAACTCGTCGAACGCCATCCGACCCGGCCCGCCGTCGAATATCACGATGTGAGCCTGACATATGCCCAGCTCGCCGAGCTGTCCGACCGGATCGCCCAGGGAATGCTTGACCGAGGGCTGAGTAAGGGAATGCGCATCTTGGTGCTCGCTGCACGCGTCCCCCTGCTCCCGGCGGTGATGATCGCCGCGTTCAAGATCGGGGCGGTCATATCTCTCGTGGATCCCAAGCTCCCGCGGCTGTACCTGGAGACATGTGCCGGGATACTCCGCCCGGACCTCATCATCGACGTGGCCGGAGCGTCCAGTCTCGGGTTGGCGGAGGTCACCGCCGGCGCCGAACTGGCAGAGCACGCAGGCGTTCAGCACGGACGTTTCCGCGCGGACGTTCTCTCCCATGATGACTGCGCCATCGTCTGCTTCACCTCGGGGACCACCGGTGTACCCAAGGCCGCGGCGGGACGCTATGGCTCGCTGACCGAGTTCTTCGACTGGATGGACGTCAATACCGGGCCGCTGGCAGGCCGCGCGTTCGGCATGTGCTCAAGCCTCGGACACGACCCGCTGCAACGAGACCTCATGACGCCGCTTTACCTAGGCGGACGGATCGTCATACCGGAAGACCGTGACCTGGCCGTCCCGGAGACCCTCTGCCGCTGGCTGAGCGCGAAAGGCGTCGAAGTCGTTTGCGTGAACCCGGCAATGGCGTCCGCGGTAGCGCAGGCGGCGCATGGTCCGCTGCCGCTGAAAGTCGTGTTCTTCATCGGCTCCGTACTCTCGCGGGACCAGGCGGCGGCGATCAGGCGCGCGGTCCCGCACGCCCGCATTTTCAACCTGTACGGTTCCACCGAGACGCAGCGCGCGGTGAGCTACTTCGAACTGCCTCCCTCGGTGGCCGGGGTGGAAGACCTGCCCGGTATCGTCCCGCTGGGCACCGGCATGAAAACCGTCGAACTCCTCGTCACCACGGGAGAAGACAGGCACCCGTGTGTTCCGTTTCAAATCGGCGAGATCGCGATCCGCAGCCGGCACATAGGTCTCGGATACCTGGACAACCACGCGCTGACCGCTCACAGGTTCATCGGCGGCGGGCTGGGCGATGACACAACGCCGTGTTACGTCACGGGCGATCTCGGCTATATCTCGCCGCGGTTTGGCGTCGTCTACGTCGGCCGAGCCGATGACCAGGACAAGGTCAACGGCTACCGGGTCGAGCTGAACCAGGTCAACGTGATGTGCCGGAATCATCCGCTCGTGCGCGACGCGGCGACGGTCATCGTGACGGTCGACGGTCTGCCCACCCTCGCCACCTGGCTGGTGCCGGCCGACGAGGAGACCGAGATCGACCCCCTGGACTTCCGGTCGTTCCTGGCCAGGCACCTGCCGCACTATTCGGTTCCCTCCCACATCGGGACGCTGCCGCGCCTGCCGCTGACCGCTAACGGCAAACTCGACATCGACCGTCTCAGATCGATGATCACATCGCGGACCTCGGTGTCCGCCGGGGGTGCCGTCAACGCGGCAAGGGCGTTCGTGACCAGGCACACCGGGCTCGCCGACTTCCCTACCGACGTACCGCTCAATGACCTGGGGATCGACTCGCTGAGGTTTCACGCTCTGCTCAGTCAACTGGGCATGAACCTCAGGCCGGCCTCTCAGACGGAGCGGCCCATCTCCGCGTACGCGACACTCGATGAGCTCGTCGGCCGGCTGGCCGCCGGGCGGGTTCACGTTCAGCCCGATGCCGTTGACGAGAAGCCGCCCCTCGAGCTGCGGCCAGCGGATCTGCTCGGCCCCGCCACCGAGGTCAGCGAGACATCCATCTCGTTCGGCGGCCGGAGATTCGACCACCTGTGCTCCAACAGCTACCTTGGCCTCAACGGCCATCAAGGCCTCCGTGAGAGCATCGCGCGCTTTGTCTGTGACAGCCCTTCCATCGGCACGCACGGTTCGGCGGAGCTGAACGGCTCGACAGTGTGGCACGAGCGACTGGTCACGGAACTGAAGGCGGTGTCCCAGGCGGAGGCGGCCGTCTTTTACAGCTCCTGCTACCTTGCGAACATCTCCGTCATACCGGCCCTGGCCGGCCCGGGCGACGACATCTTCGTGGACAAGAGCTGCCACAAGTCGATCTTGGACGGCTGCCTGCTGAGCAGAGCCCGTATTTATCTTTACGAGCACAACAATGTCAGGGACCTGGGGTCTCTTCTGGAGCGGGCTGATGGCGCGCGCAAGCTCATTGTCTCCGAAGGCGTGTTCAGCATCGAGGGAGACATCCTCTGCCTTCCGTCGATTCACGCTCTAGCCAAGCAGCGCGACTGCCTGCTGATGGTCGACGAGGCCTGCTCGATCGGACAGATCGGAGCGACGGGCCGCGGTGTCGAGGAGCACTTCGGCCTTCCGGGCGCGATCGATGTGCGGGTAGGTACCTTCGCCAAAGCGATGTGCACCGACGGCGGCTACGCGACGTGCAACGAGAGCCTGGCGGCACGACTTCGCTTCCACCGGGGTGCGACGTTCTCCTCCGCGCTGTCCCCTCTCCAGGCGTTCATCGCCGGAGAGGCGATGAACATACTCCGCACCGAAGGCCGCGCCCTTGTGTCGAGTCTGACCCGCAACGCGGGGATCTGGCGCCGCTGCCTGACGGACGCGGGCCTGGACATCGGCGCGTCCGCGACCGCGATCGTGCCCATTCGTTTCGGCGACGAGCAGCAGCTCATGTGGGCGTACCAGCAGGCTCTTTCGGCCGGCGTTTACTGCCTGCCCGCCGGGAGGCACTGGTCGCGAGACATCTGTGCGCTGCGTACGTCGGTCACCGCCGCGCATGACGCGCGGCAACTAGAGGCCACCGCGGCCCGCCTTCACCTGCGGCTTGGCGGCCCAGAGCGACTCGGGCCCATGGGGCAACATTCGGCGGTGCCATGAAGGCAGGCCCTCAACCGGTTAGCGGTGATACTTCATTGCAGAAGAACTATCTTGTGGTGGGCGGGACGAGAGGCATCGGCAAGGCGACGGTGAAATACCTGGTAACCGACTGCTCCGCCAATGTGATCTTCTGCGGGCGGGACGCGGCAGCGGGCTCCGCGCTGTGCGATTCTCTCGCTGCGCGCGCCAAGAGCACGGTCCGCTTTGTCGCCGCCGATATCCGCCTGGAAAGTGATGTCGCGTCCCTTTTCAACGTCGTGGGCCAGACACTCACGACCTTGGACGGCGCCTTTAACGCCGCAGGCGTGGCCGGAGCGGACAGTCCTATGCGCGGCGTCCGTTTTCACAACTCGGATGAGGCGATCTTCGACGAGGTTTTCTCGGTGAATGTCAAGGGAATCTGGCGCTGCCTGCGCCGTGAACTCGCTATCATGTCGCGGCAACGTCACGGCTCCGTCGTGAACTGCGCCTCCGTCGCGGGGCTCAGGGCCGCGGATAGCCTGTCCGTGTCGTACACGGCGAGTAAGCATGCCCTCCTGGGGCTGACCAGGGCGCTGGCGGTCGAGTATTCCGCAGAAGGAATCCGGGTCAACGCGTTGTGCCCTGGAGTTATCGATACGGACATGCTGGACGGCATGGCGGATGAACTCGAGGCCGATCTGAGAAGGAAGAATCCGGCCGCGCGCTTGGGGACCGCACTCGAGGTGGCCGTTGCGGCGGAGTTCTTGCTGTCGGACCGGTCGAGCTATATCAGCGGAGCCACTTTGACGATCGACGCTGGCGGCCTCACCGGTGCACTGTAGGCACCGGCGCACTGTAGACACCGTCTCGCTCCGCGTCGAGGTGACTCAGAACTTCCACGCGCGAACCCAGCGCTGCAAGCCGAATCCGATGCAGCCGGAACCGTACCTGCCGTGATCGCTCCAGCCGAACATCGCTGAGAAGTGATCACCGTGATAGTTCAGCGAAGCCAGCGGGACCGTCGGCCGGTCGCCGGGCTGCCACAGCACCTCGCGCTTTGATCGGTTCGCTAGCTGCAAGCGGCGCATCGTCGCCGTGTTGATGTCGTCTCCGGTAAATGCGTCGGTTCCCCACTCGAACTCGACGGGGAGGTCGTGCCCGCGGCAGAACTCACGGATATAGGACTCGCCCTTCGCCAGGCAAGAATGCACGTACTCAAGACTTCCGAGAAATATGATTTCCCGGACGTTGAACTCCCATGTGCGTATGGCGCCGTCGCGCATCCCATCCTCATAGCGGAATACCTTCACATACGCGGTAAACGCCGAGTCCTCATCACCGGAGAGAGCCCGCCTGAGCGGATAAACGGCAAGGCAGGCGGCAGGAACGAGGTACGGACTGGCCGTGTCATCGGGAATACCTCGCGCACGGAGCGAACTGAGGTGGCCAGCGAAGCTGTTCTCATAGCCCATGACGCCGATGGTCGCCGCATCCATCAGCGAGGGCAGGATCACCGTCCTGGCGTCGAACAGTGCGTTCGCCGCCTGCTTGAACTCGGCGTCGAGCCAGTCATAGAGGGCGGCGTGCTCGTCGGTGAGCAGGACCGTGTGCCCGAGTTCGTGGATCACGCCCGTTCCCCCGTGCGGCCTTCCGCTGGGCTGCCCGCGACCTCTGGGCTGCCCGCGACCTCTGCGTTGCCCGCGACCTCTGCGTTGCCCGCGACCTCTGCCGCGCGTGCGAGATGGGCGAAGATGCGCTCCTCGAAGGGAAGTCTCCACCGGTGTTCGACTCCGGCATGATCGACATAACGCTCAATCCACCGGGCGCCATCCGGTCCCAGCCATTCGCGGAAATCGGGCGGGACGGTACCAGGAAAGAGGGACTCGACGTAATGAACAGCGTACCCGACCGCCGCGCTGGCATGGTGTTCATTGCTCAGTGATGCCAGGAGACGCCAGTCCAATCCGATTCTCTTAGTCAGCACGTAGATGTCCGCGAACCGTAGGAGCGACATGTCGTTCAAATCGCGGGCCCAGCGACCGGAAAACTGGAAGAAAATAGCCTCGCTGAGCAGGTGGGCAGCGAGATGTATGGCCTGGAACTCCGGTTTGAGGACAGTGATGGTTCCAGCCGGGCTTACGAATTCGAAGGAGTTATCCAGAAACACATCGGTATCGATCGCGTGCTGGCTGGCGTATGTTCCAGCCCCCTTCCAGAGGGCTTCGAAGTTCACATCCACGAATAGCGCGTGCTCGAGCGTCTCACCCGCCTTTACATATTCGAATGCTTCGTGTGTGTTAAGCATCTGGTGAACGATTTCCTCGCGTGATGCCGGGATAACCGTGCCGGTGGCCTCGTCCAAGCGCCCCTGGTCGAACCCCAGGCCACGCAACACCGTGTCGATCAGTCCTGCGTCTTTCCGCGGGGTCAAGAAGTCGATGTCCTTGAATATACGGCTACCGAGCCCGCCGTAAACGTACGCCTCTAGCGCCGGGCCTTTGACGAGGACCGCTTTGCCATCGGCGTTCTTCAGCGCGGCTAGAATCTCGGTCGCGCAGGCGAGAACCCGCATATTGCGCCGCGCGTTCGCCGTATCGATTAGCTCCAGTGCCCGGAATGAATGCGAGTCGAGAAACCGGCCGAGCCCTAGCCGCGTGAAGGTCCGGTAGACATGAGGGGCTACGCGATGCTCGATGGCCAGCGAGAACAGGCGGCGCGAGTCGAAACGCCGCTCCGCGATTATCGCTGCGCAGGCGCGAGCCGCATCCGCGTCGAACTGCGATTGTATGCAGAGCAGGAGCAAGCCACCTTCGGCATCGATCCGCAGCCAGCAGTTATCCGTCTCCGGGTGACCGGCACTACGCATTTTTATATCGTTCGATGAGGTGGAAGCAGCTCGCCACGGTGTCGAAGTTGCACAGGTTCAGATCCTGGCCTTCTAGGGTAATGCCGTACCGGGCCTCAAGGGCGACAATAAGGCTGACTATAGACTGAGAGTCATAGCCGAGATCGTTCTTGAGGCTACTCGAAGCGCTAGCCTGACTTGAATGCTCGGGAGCGTGCTCCACAATTAGGCCGAGAAAGTCGGCTTCTATTTCTTGCGGCATGACTTCCACCTTTGATGCTATAGATTTAGCCATCCCGATAAAGGTGAGAGTAACAGCCCGGACGACATGCCGTCAAGGTTAGATATCGGCAGCGGGCGTTATACCGAGCAGAGATCAAAGTATCAAGCGCGTCGCGGGCCCTTACACCGCAGCCGCCGCTTAACGAGAGCGCTTGCCAGGGTGGCGGCACCGGAATGCTCCGTCCGTGAGCACCGGGACGGTCGTGCTGACATTTAGCTGGGCAGCATATTGGATGTCCGCTTGCCAGCCCTTCTCGGCCAGTTCGCGGCCGGAAGCACACTGGGACAGGACCGTCGGCAGGTCGTCCGCCGCATCCCGGAAGGCGGCGATCGCCGCCCGAGCCTCGGGTGACGGTTCCGCCGTCATCGTGGCCATGATCGCACCCGCTCCGAGCAGGTCCTCTAGCGATGGCCGCAGAGAACCGTCGGGCCACTTCTCGCCGCAGCCAATGACGGTGACTGGCCCGTCAGCCTTATCTGCCCAGGCGCCCACGGCCGCCGCGTTCCGCAGGCACCCCGCCACCACCTGTGCGCCAGCTCCAGACGCCAGCACGGCGCATGCCGAGCCGTTCGGCGACGGAAGGACGAGCGATGTGCCCGTGGCCAGCCCCTCCATGCTCCAAGGCGACAGCGAGGGTCCGGTCGGGTCACGGGCATCGGCCAGCAGCGCCCGCACGGAGCCCGCGAAGGCCGCGGCCGTGGCATCACGCCAGCGATAGGGGTACACGGCCACGTCACGGGTCACCGCGGCCTCGACAGC
>Ga0335074_10004223_pt1 | contig 19770 bp, 16 predicted proteins | sample Lox_Sample_23_FD_206715 | JGI IMG/M metagenome (GOLD analysis project Ga0335074, IMG submission 206715) | Soil microbial communities from Loxahatchee National Wildlife Refuge, Florida, United States - Lox_Sample_2.3 | ecosystem: Environmental > Terrestrial > Soil > Wetlands | place: USA... | reverse complement strand
AGGATTGGGGCGGCGTTTCGGCGCGGCCGGCTCGCGTTCACGCCTGCCACAGCCTCGGCCCGTGCTTGAGAATCGCGCGCGCCATCAGCATCCGCTGGATCTCGTCGGTGCCGCCACCGATCCGCCCGTGGCGGAGCAGCCGGTACCAGTGCGGGATCGGGTGCTCACTGCTCTCACCGATGCCGCCGAAGATCTGCATCAGCCGGTCGACCGATCGGTGTCCCCAGTTGGCGCCGATGAACTTCGCGAGCGCGGCGTACGTCCGCACGTCCTCGCCGGCGTCGGCGCGCGCGGCACACTCATACGCGGCCGCGCGGATGCACTTCAGGTCGACGAGCACGTCGACCAGCATCCACTGGATCGCCTGACGGTCGCTGAGCGGCGCGCCGAAAGTCTCGCGGCCCTGCACCCATTCCCGGGCCAGCTCGAGGCCGCGGCTGAGGATCCCGGCGGCGAGCGAGCCGCGCGTCAGGCGGTCGGAGATCGCCAGCCACTGCTGGCCGAGCGAGAAGCCGCCGCCCACTTCTCCGAGCACGTCCTCCGCGGGCACGCGCACGTCGTCGTAGTAGACGGTGTACTGGTGGACCCGAGCTGCGAGCCAGGTCCGCAGCGGCGTGACGGTGACGCCGGGGGCGTGACGGTCGACGAGGAACATGGTGATCCCGCCGCGCTGGCGCAGGCTCTGATCGGTGACCGCCAGCGTCATGATCGTCGAGGCGCGGTCGGCGTCGGTGATGAACGTCTTGACGCCGTTGAGGATCCAGTCCTCGCCCTTGCAGACGGCACGGGTGCGCATGCCGTTGCCCGGGTCCGAGCCGGCGTCGGGCTCGGTCTGCGCGAAGGCGACGGTCGCCTCTCGTGTGATGATCGGCTCCAGGTAGCGCTCGGCCTGGTCGTCGTTGCACTCGAGCAGGACGGGTGGGAGCAGGGCGGTCGGCAGCTCGACGATGCTGCGGTTGATCTCCTCGGCCAGGACGACCGCACCCAGCACACCGAAGCCCATTCCGCCGAGCTCGTCGGGCAGGCAGGCGCGGTACAGGCCGGTGTTCTCGGAGATCTCGCGTAGCCGGTCCCATCGAGCCTTCGGTAGCGATCCGTCGATCTCGTACTGCCCGTGGTTGACGCCCTGCTCGTCGGGACACGCGTCGGTCAGGAACTCGCTCTCGAGCGGGATGCACTCGCGGTTGACGATCTCGCGTGCGAGCAGCTTGAGCTCCTCGAGCTCGGGCGGGAGTGCGAACGGGGTGGCGGGTGGTGAATAGCGGATCGTCTGGCTGATGGTGGTCAACCGCGTGGCTCCTGTCGGTGGGTCGGGGTGGGGATCGGCGTGCGCCACGGCCGCTTGCTCGCGTCGGTGACAGCCGCTCCGAGCGCGAAGTGACGCGCCTCGGCGAACGTCTCGATGACTGGGAGGTTGGCGTCGTACCGGTCCTCGCCCGTGGGCGGTGGACCGGCCTTGGACACGCGCCCGAAGCTGGGACGCCCGATCATTTCCTCGAGCAGCCAGACCGCGTTGATCAGCCGGCCGAGATCGATGCCGGTGGTGATGCCCATCTGCTCCAGGAGGTTGACCAGGTCCTCGGTCGGCGCTAGCCCGGTGGCGCGGCCGTTGCCGCAGTAGGGACAGCCGCCGATGCCGCCTGCGGTGCTGTCGAGGTACAGGTCGTACCGGTCGTCGAGCGCTTCGACGGCCGCGTAGGTGCACACGAGAGCGAGCCCGCGGCTGTCGTGCAGGTGCAGGTAGATGTGAGTGATTCCCGGCCAGCGGCGGCTGATGCCCTCGATCAGCTCCTTGACCCGATCCGGGGTGCACCACCCCATGGGGTCGCCCAGCCACACGGTGTCGACGGGAACCTGGGCCTGCTCCCACAGCCGGTGCTGGTCGGCCAGTAACGAGAACGCCGGCTCGAGCTCGAACCGGCCCTCGAAGTTCGAGCCGAACACAGCGCCCAAGCCGATCCCGGCTCGCTCTGCGCCCGCAGCCACCGCGTCAGCGATCGTCTGCGGCCACGACGCAATTTCCTGATCGCGGCTGAGGTTGGAGTTACGCCGGACGAACGTGTCGCACATGTGGCACAGCGTCGAGGGCGGCTCGCCCGTGCCAGACAGGGGCGGCATCCAGGCCGCCATCCGCTCGCGGCCGCGCTGGTTGAGCGCCAGCGCGCTGTAGCGAACCCCCGGCACCGGCTCGAGCCGCGACACCAACGCGTCGATGTCGGCCATCTGCGGGGTGTAGCGCGGGCTGACGAACGCCCCAACGACGATGTGACCCAGACCGGTGCGAGACAGCGCGTGCAGCAGCTCGAGCTTGTCCTGGGTCGAGATCGTGACCGATTCGATCTGCATCCCCTCGCGCAGGCACTCCTCGGTGATGTGAACCCGGGGGCGACTCATCGCGCCAGTTCCATCGCCACGGCCGGCCCGGGCTCGGCGACGGTCTCAGTCACAACGTTGGCCGACCGAAGCGAGCAGATCTCGTCCTCGCTCAGGCCCAGGATGTCGCGCAGGACGTAGTCGTTGTCGGCGCCGAGCGACGGTGCGCCGCTGTCGATTCCGACGCGCGTGCTGGCCGACTGCCAGCGAAACGGGCGCCCGATCAACGGCCGACTTTCGCCGAGCTGCTCGATCACCACCTCTTCGAAGAAGCCGCGCGCGGCGAGTTGGGGGTCCTCGGCCAGCCCGGCGGCGTCGAGCACCGGTCCGACGGCGATGCGCAGTGCCTGCAGCCGGTGGGCGGCGGACATGGCAGTCTGGCCAGCCGCCCACTCGCGCAGTCGCGCCTCGAGCTTCTCGATCGGGTCGTGCTTGTCGCCGTGGACCAGGCGCTGGAGGGAGCGGAGCCGCGTCCGGTCGGCCACGGCCACGGCCAGCCATCCGTCGCGCGCGCGTACGAGCAGCGAGATCTCGGCATCCGGATCGCTCGCGGCGCCACGCGGGGGGGGCGCAAGGCCAGCCTGAACGCTGATCAGCGCTTCGGGGATCACCGTTGGGCCGAGCTGGTACATGCCGACGTCGATCCGCTGGCCCTCGCCGGTTCGCTGCCGGTACACCAGGGCCGCGAGCAGCGCGACGAGTCCGGCCCAGCAGGCGATGAAGTCCGGGACCGACTGTCCGGCGCGCGCGGGCGGACCGCCGACATGACCCGTCACGCCCATCAGTCCCATCGTCGCCTCGAGCGAGGTGCCCTGAGCCTTGAACGACGCCCACGGGCCCGTCGAGCCGTAACCGGTGTTCGACAGCATCACCAGGCCCGGGTTGCCCTGCGCGAGCCGGTCGAAGGTGAGGCCGAGCTTGGGCAGGACCCGCGGCGAGAAGTTGTCGAGCACCACGTCGCTGCGCTCTGCAAGGGCGAGGAACAAGTCCCGGCCGGCGGGGACGGCAAGATCGACGACGAACGAGCGCTTGCCCCGGTTGACCACCTGGAACGTCCCGCTGCGGTTCCACGGCTCCGAGCCGGGATCATTGTCGAAGTAACCGCCCCAATCAGTGCGGGCCTGATCGAGCCGGTGGGGCGACTCGACCTTGATCACCTCGGCGCCGAGATCCGCCAGCAGCGCACCGAGATACGGCACGGCGAAGATGACGGACAGGTCGAGCACGCGGATACCCTGAAGCGGCTTCTCGGTTGGCGCGGAGCGGTCGGGCTTGAGCGGATCCGGGTGGAGGTCGCGCGGGAGTCGCGTGGCGCCGTCGTCAGTGACCTCGGCGTTTTGGGCGCCAAGCGCCGGAGCTCGTCGGCGCACCGCCGTGGGTGTCCGCGACAGCTGGGCCAGCATCGACGGCAGCCGCCATCGGCGACCGCTCGCCGCGAGCTCGGGAAACTCGGTGTACACCTGCCGAGCGTCCAGCTGCGGGCAACGCAGCAGATCGTCCGCGTCCTGGACCGCGCCGGCGAGCAGCCCACGCTTCGACGCTTGGAGGAACACGTCGAGCGCGCGCTCGGTCCGCAGCCGGCGAACGAGGACGTCGCGTAGCGCCGACGCATGCCGACTCCTGCCGTCGGCCGTGGCGAACCTCTCGTTTGCGAGCTCCGGCTCGTCGAGCAGCGCAACCAAGTCGGCCGGCGTTTGCCTGGCGCTGGTCTGGAGCGCGAGGTAGCCATCCCCGGTCGGGACGGGGTGACCGTCCAGTGCGTCGCCGCCATTGCGCGGCGGGCCCTGTACCACGCCCACGAACGCGTGGTAGGCGTGGTTCATCACGAGTTCGGAACTCAGGCAATCGCGGACGGCCAGGTCGATAAGGACGCCCACGCCAGTGCGCCGAGCCGAGAACAATCCGGCGAGCGCCGCATACGCGACGTTCAGGCCGGCCAGGAAGCTCGAGGTGCGACCGCCGTGCCGCAGAGGACCGTGGGACGCGGATCCGCTGATCGCCATCACGCCGCTCATCGCATGCAAGATGAGGTCGGTCGCCTCCCAGCGGCTGTAAGGGCCCGTTGCGCCGAAGCTCGTCACCTGCACCACGACCGCGCGCGGACTGAGGTCTATCAGCGTCTGCGGGTCCCATCGGCCAAGCAGCCGATCACCATCGGGCCCCAGGCCCGCGATGATCACCTCCGCCGATCGCAGCAGTCGCTCGGCCTGCCCGATGCCCACGTCGAGCGTGACGCCGCGCTTGTTCCAGTTGACAAACTCGAACAAGGCCGACGGCCCGTCCGGCCCCATGCGGGGTGTGGCGTTTCGCGTCGGATCGGGGCTCGCCGGGTCCTCGAGCTTGATCACATCGGCACCGAGATCGCCGAGCAGGCGCGCGCCGAAGCCGCCGGCGATGCCATAACCGAGCTCGACGACTCGGGCGCCAGCCAGCGCAGTCGGCGACACGGTCGAGCCGGTCACGCCGGCACCGCACAGCATCGGAGCAGCGACTCGACTTCTGGGAGGGTCTCCAGCGCGCGGACCGACTCGATGATCGCCTCGGTGCGGCTCGGGCCGATCACCGGCACGGTCAAGCGCTGGAACTTCGCGATCAGACGCGGCCAGCGCTCGTCCGGCGCCGGATGCAGGGTGGCGTCGGCGAACCTCGTCCGCGCCTCCCCGTCGCCGGTGCGTACAGTCACCTGCGCTTGGAACTCCGACAGTCCGTCCGTGTACAGCACGTCCACACGATCGCGCAGCTCGCTGTATCGCGGATCGCGCGCCCATCCGTCGGAGAGGACGTCGGGATCGCCGGTGTCCAACCCAAGCAGTGTCAGCGTGGTCAGACCACGGAGGCTGAACTTGAGCTCGAGCCCGGTCTGAGGATCATCGATGCCGCAGACGTCAGCGAGGCTGGGCGCCGCCTGTACCTCAATTGCGGAGATGTCGGCTGGGTCGAGAGCGAGCGCGGCGATCGCGTCAATGGCGGCGTGGGTGCAGTGACAGCAGGCGTGGTACTTGACGAGGATCGACTCCAGGCCGGCGGGAGCGATGCCGTCGTCGCGTCCGGCGTGAAGCTCGAGAAAGCCTGTGTCCCCCGCGAGCAGGTCGGCGTCGACGCGAAGGCCATGCTCGGCCATCAGGGCACAGCGCAGTCCGTTCGCGGCAGCGTGGCCGACCTGCACCGCCTTGGCGGGGGTCCCGAACGAGGCGCGCAGGCCGCTGGCGTGCGCCGCCGCGAGTGCGAGCGCGGCGCCGGTCCGCTCGGCGTCGAGCTCGAGCAGCGCGGCACAACCGGCGGCGGCGGCGAATACGCCGAGCGTCGCGGTCGCGTGCCAGCCTCGCCGATAGTGGCTCGGGTTCGCCCACGTGCCCAACAGCGAAGCGGTGCGATAGCCGACCGCGAACGCCTGGATCAGGTCCGCCGGGTTGATCCTCCGCGTCTCGGCCACCGCCAGCAGAGCCGGCAGCAGCGGCGCGGACGGGTGACCCTCAAAAGAACCGACGGCGGTGTCGTCATAGTCGAGGACGTGGCCCGCGATGCCATTGACCAGGGCGGCGTCGGCGGCGCCCGCGGTGATCGGAGTGCCGATCGCGGTCGCCGGACCGTGCCACGCCCCCCACGAAGCGACTGCCTCACGCGAGCGACGTGCGACGGGCTCCCGTGCCCCGCGCAACGTGACGCCGAGCCAATCGAGCACGCACTGCCGCACGATCGTCCGCTCCGCTGCAGGCAGTGGTCGCGCGCGGTCGGCGAAGGCGAAGTCGGCCAGTCGGCTCGTTAGAGTTCCCGACATGACTGGTTCATAATATGAACGTTTCGTTGCAGAGATTTGAGCAGAGTAGGGAGAGGCGAGGCGCGTGTCAAGTGGATCCAGGCGGTCATCGAGCGTGACGCCAGAGCTAGGCTCCGGCCCTATGAATCAGCCGTCAGACCCCGGCGAGCAGACGCCACCGCAGGCGGGCGGCAGCATCCAGGTCATCGATCGCGCGATGGCTCTGATCCGTGCGATCGCCGCGGCGCCCCGCCAGCACACCGCGCAGGAGCTTGCGGCGATCCACGGGTTAAATCGGACGACGACGTGGCGCATACTCGTCTCGCTGGAGCACAACGGCTTGGTGTTTCGTGACCCCAGCACGCAGCGCTACGGCGTCGGCATCGACCTAGCTCGTCTCGGCGAGGGCGCCGAGGTCGGGCCGCTAATCCGGGTTGCCCGAGGGCTGTTGCAGGAGCTCGCCGAGCAGGTGCAGGAGCAGGTCTCGCTCGGGATGCCGAGGGATCTCGGGTTCAGCTACGTCGAGCACCTGCAACCATCCCGCGGGAGCCCCGTCCCGCGCTGGCTCGGTCAATCCGGGCCGCTGCACGCCACGGCATCGGGCAAGGTCTTCCTCAGCCGGCTATCCGCCGCCGAACGCAATGCGGTGCTTTCGAGCGACCTGGAGCGCTTCACGCCGACGACAATCGTCGATCGTCACGCTCTCGATCGCGAGCTGGCCGAGATCCGCGAGCAGGGGTTCGCGCTCGGGCTCGGCGAACACGACGAGCTGACCAGCGCGATCTGCGCGCCCGCGGTGGACAACGGTGATGAACGACTGATTGCGATCGTCGACGTCTGGGGTCCGGCACAACGACTCAACCGAAAGCGGTTGCGCGAGATCGCCCCGATGGTGCGAGACGCTGCCGCAGAGATCGCGGACCGGATGCGCCGACGCGACACGGAGACGCCCGGCTGAGCTCGCGCTCCCACGAGGACCGGCAGACCACAAATCGCGCACCGTTCGCTTACGCAAGCGCGATTTGCCCTCAGGCCACCCGATCTGGTTCCGGATCAGCGCGGTCCTGTCGAGCGCCGCTATGTGAGCCGCGCTGGGTCAACCACAGCGGACGTTCGGATCGGCGAGGATGGACTGGCCGTACAGGGGGTCGGCTTGTAGCAGCCAGATGGCGCCGACGTCGTTTCCGCGTTTGCCCGCGGGCGTGCGGGCGGCGGGACGATCCATGCCGACGGCCGAGCCTGCGCTTCGCCCTCCGTGACCCGCGGACGGCGCGGGTCGCCCTCGAATGCGTCGCCGGCGATTGCGTCGCGGCCGGCGAGACCGAGGCTGCCGCGGCCGGGCAGCCTTGCGTGGTGAGCGTCTGCACCTCGTCCAGGTAATCGGTGCCGAGCGGCGTCTGGGCAAGCTCGCTTGAGACCATCGAGAACCACGGATCGGCGTCCGCGGCCGGCGTGGCCCCCCACCAGAAGGGCTGGACGTCCTCCACGCCCAGGCCCGGCGTGCACAGCGCCCACTGGGTGTACTGCGCCACCTCGGGCCCCCACGCCGCGATTCCCGCTGTGACCCCGGCGGCCGCGCCGAACTCGTTGATATCGAGCGGAACCGCCGCGTGGCCGTTCGCGTCCAGCCACTCGCGCAGCGACACCGTGTCGTGCTCCATCGTCGTGACGTCGTACAGATACGGGTGAAAGCCGACCGCGTCCATCGGGCCGATCGCCGCGAGGTACTGCTCGGCCTGAGCCAGCCCGATGGCACCCGAGTCGAGCATCCCCCCCACGACCGCCGTCCCGGTCGGATCGACCTGATGCAGCGCCGTGCGCGCCGCCTCATACACCTCGGCGTAATCGGATGGGTCGGCGTAGTGCAGCGACGTCTCATCGGCCGGCGCCGTCGGCGTGATGTCGGGCTCGTTACCGATCTCATAGCTCTCCACCGGCAGATACGGGAGGTCTGGATGCTGGGCCCAGAACGAGCCGCCCGGCCCGTACCGCTGCGCGAACGAGGTGACGAAGGCGGCCATCGCGACGGCGTCGGCCGCGGCACCGTGGCTCATAGGCAGACCCAGCATCGGATACAGCCGCAGATGCGCAGCCGCCGTCAGCGCGACGACCGCGTCGCTGTCCGAACCCTCGATCACCTGCTCGCGGGCCAGACCGACCCCGGCCGCCGAGGCGCTCGCCAGATCCGACGGCGACCCCGAGAAGTTGATGCCAAGGCTGTCGGACGAGATCGGCGTGGCGGCCAAGGCGGACTGATCAGGCAGGACAAGAACGATTGAACCTAAGAGAAAAGAGATACAGCCAAGCGCCACCGATAGGCACAGTAACTTGAGGGTACGCCGAGTCATTTGAAGTAGATTTGGGCACCAGTGATTTCCGTTACGATCAACGGCCGGCGACGCAAACAAGCGAACACCCGGGTTGACCTTGGAGCCTGCCCGCGGTCACCTGGGGTGTCCTCGGTACTTGACTACTGGTTCATACCTGCTGAGTACTGCATCTCACCGCGGAGTGACTGAGGCGAACCGAGCGACACTGGGCCGGAGTAGTAACGGTTCCCAAGCTCGGCAGCAGTCGTCTACCGCTCGGTAGCAGTCGTCTACCGACGATCTATTGACGGCACCCTTCATTGCGCAACCCCGGTCTGCAACGTGCGCGGGACTTGTCACAAAGGTGCGCCCAGATTCACACGGGCTGCCGCATGGTCGGCAACGCGCCTCAGTGACGACCGCGGTCGGGGTCGCCGCGTTCCGGTTAGGTGACGGTCGGTTGTGCCGTCAGCGAGGCGGGTACGGCATCCCAAGCGGCTCGGCCCCGCCGCATGCGCAGGCCGAGTAGGGGGAAGATGAGGGTGGAGAGCAGCGCCGCCCCCACGAGGTCAGCGGCGATCGAGGGATTCATGCGCCCGGCCCCGGTCGCCAGCGCGGTGATGGCGAGCACCAGCGGGAGCTGTGTGGAGCTCAGCAACGCGAGCGCGCGGCAGTTTGGGAGGTCGAGGTGGCGGCGGTAGAGGATCATTGCGGGGGTGCCGCGGACGAGCAGCATCAGGACGCAGAACAGCACGGTTCGGAGGACGCCGCCGGCGGTGGCGAACGCGGTGATGTCGAGTCCCATTCCGCTGACGGTGAAGAAGAACGGAACGAACAGGCCGAAGGCGATCGCCGACAGCTTCGAGTCGACAGCGGATATCTCGCGCCCGCGCAGCAGTTCTCGCACGATCAGGCCCGCGGCGAACCCGCCGAGCAGCAGGTCGAGCCCGAGCCGGTAGGCCAGCAGCGCGAGTCCGAACAGGAGCACGAGCATCCAGCGCACGGCGAGCTGAGAGCTGGCCTCGAGCGTGCGCTCGAACCAGAGCAGCGTCGGTCGCCGTGCCCTGACCGTCAGGACGCCAACCAGGACGGCAACGGTCACGAACGCGAGCAGGATCAGCGCGTTGTGAAGCGAGCCCTGTGTCGACAGAGCGATCGTCAGGAGCAGGATCGGGCCGAACTCGCCGACGGCCCCGGCAGCCAGGAGGTAGGTGCCGAACGGAGTGGCCAGCTCGCCACTGTCGGACAGCACCGGAATCAGCGTGCCGATCGCGGTGGTCGCGAGCGCCGACCCGGTGTACAGGATCGACCCCGCGATACCTGCCCAGTGGAGCAGTGCCACTGCCGTGTAGGCGAGCATCAATGACACGCCCCATCCGAGCAATCCGAGCCGCAGCGGCCGGCCGGCGATCCGTCTGACGTCGAGCTCGTAACCGGCGAAGAAGAACAGCAGCCCGAGCCCGAGATCCTTGAAGAACAGCACCGTCGAGGTCACCTGCAGGCCGAGCACGTGCGGGCCCAGCACGATCCCCGCCAGCAACTCGAGCACCACGACCGGGAGGGCGATTCCCGCACGGGTGGCGACCGAGGCCACCGTGCCGGCGATCGCCACCGCGGCCATGATGGCCAGGAATGTCTCCGGCGAGATCGTGTTGGCGGGAGGGTGCATCGATCAATACCCGGAAGCGATCACACTGGACCCGGGGCGCCCGCCGATGCCGAGCCGGTCGGGAGTGCGGGCGAAGGCACGCTCCACCTCGACCGGGTAGATGGACGCCAGGTGCTCCTCGAGCAGCATCCGATGACGATCGATCGCGGCGCGACAGCGCGGTGAGACGCTCGACTCGAGCCCATCCAGCAGTGCGGCGAGCCGGCGCGTGACTTGAGGGGTTCCGGCTCCGTACCAGCGGATCTCGGTCAGCGCGAGATCGACCAGCTCATCCCAGTCCGGGGTCGGGACGACGAGCCGGACGGCCCCGTCGTCATCGAGAATCGCGGCGGAGTGGAGGCGGCGCCGGCCCAGGGGCCGCAGAACACCCTCCAGGGCGTCCAGCCCTTCGACCGCACTCGTCGGATCGTTGATCGCAGCCGACAGCGCGCGGACGACCACATCGACGATGCACCGAATCGCGAACGACGGATCCTGGAGCAGGCTACGGCCGTCGGCGAACATCAGCGCGCGACGAGCCTTGCGCTCATCGATCCCACTCCCGCCTCGGACGATGAGAATCGCCTCCTCCTCGGCCACGTAAGAGCCGATCGGCGCGACCACCTCGATCACCGCGTCGGCGCGCCGGGCGATCCGCACCAGGCGATCTCGATCAACGGCCGCGAGCACCTCGCCATGCCCGGGGTGGGTCACGACGGCGCTGATCGGCGTCTCAGCGACGGGTCTGGGCTCGATCTCCCGAGAGCTCGCGGCCGGGTACAGGGACCTCATCGCCGGATGGACCTGAGCGGCCAGGCGGGCGTAGAGCTGGCGAGGGCGCATCAGGTCGAGGAGGCGCCCGATGAAGCGAAACAGCGCCGCGAGCGCGACCACCATCAGCACCAGCGCAACCACGACCGTGAGCGTCTCAGGGCCATCGTGAGTGGTGCCCCCGATGTCGGCGGCCGCGACGAGTGCGTACACACCCGGAGCGACAAACAGCCCGATCGCGTTCTTGATCACTGGATCACGCCGGAACACATGCACCAGGCGCGGCGAGTACTGCCCAGCACCGAACTGCACGACGAGCACCGCGACCGACACCACCAGTCCAGCGAACGCGATCATGCCGGCGGCGATCGCCTGGAGGATCGACTGTGCTTCGGCGGTGTCGATTCCGAGCAGCTCGCGACCTTGGCCGCGGGCGAGAGCGGGCAGCACAACGCCGAGGGCGATCGCGCCGGCCAGGTACAGGCTCGGAATCAGGACGAGGCTGCGCGCGACGAGCTCGCCGAACCGCACCCGGGCACGCCACCACGGCGCGCGCTCGCCAGCCGAGAGCCGCCGCACCGCGAGCATCGCCCGGCATTCGGACATCGCGTCCAAGTCATCATCCTCAGCGCACGGGCGCAGCTGCCCCATCGGCGTCATTGCGGGTCGCTCCTCGATCCAGTTGCGGGCGGGCTGTTGCCCCGGGGCGAACGATCGCGCGGACGCCCGGATTGGCCCTCCGTAGACGACTACTGAACTTCGGCAGAAACCTACTTACGGGGCTCGGCTCCGGAGTGCAGTAGCGAGCTACTGAGGACGTGATGCCTCGTTCCGCGACACGCTCTCGACACCCACGACACCGACCGCGAAGGAGCCACGCAACATGATCACAACCACGATCGAATCCTCCCGGAGCACAGCCTTGCGCGAGGCTGAAAGCTCCGACCGATCCCCCGGCCGCGGCGTCCTCGTCGTCGACGCTGATGGCTGGCTGCGTAACCGGATCTGCGATCTGCTGCAGGCCGAGGCCGGGTTTCGACTAGCCGGAATGACCGAGCACTCGGAGGAGGCGATATCGATGGCGGAGCGCGAGCGGTTCGACATCGCGGTGGTTGCTCATCGACCACCGGGCGAGAGCGGCTTCCGAGTGTGCCGTGAGCTCAAACGGACGGCTACCCCGCCCGCGGTGGTGATCTGCTGCGCCAAGCCGGACGGGATGCTCGCGGCATGCTGCGCCGTGGCCGATGCCGATGCCCTGATCAGCAGGCATGACTGCGCCGCCGAATTGGCCGGCGTGCTTGACCGGGTCGCCCGTGGCGTGCGCTTCTTACCGGCTGTCCCGCCAGGTGTCGCAGCGATGCTCTGCGACCGCCTCGACGCCGCGGAGTACGCAGTATTCGGCATGCTGCTCGCGGGTTTTCCGGTAGCCGAGGTCGCAGCAGCGCTGAGGATGGCCGAGACCGAACTGGAGTCGCGGCGTTCGGCGCTGCTCGAAAGGCTCGAGGCGCTCCTTCTTGCCAGAGAGGCGGGTTACTGATCGTGCTCGACGCCAGATCGGCAATGAAGGACCGAGGTGATTGGTTCTCAAGACACCATGTTCCGGTTCGCGTTCGAGCCAGTCCTCCGCGCAAGCTAGCGCCAGGGCTAGATCACAGCAATTGCCCAGCCGATCCCTCTGAGTTGACTAGTGCCATGGGTTCCGGGACCAGTCGGACGACGGCGTATGACGACGGTCCGGTGCCAGCAACGCCACCGGCGTCACGGGACGAATCAAGCCGCGGGACAGGCGGCGATATGCCCGCTCCGGCCTGGGCGCTGCTCCTCCGTCGCTGGGCATGGCTGGTGGTTCTGGGTGTCGGGCTTGGCCTGTTCGAGGTCGTTCGCGAAGTCCTAGCTAACACCAACAATCCGAACCTGATCCCGGCTCTGCTCCTGCTCGGCGCCACGGTGGTGCCCGCGTCGTTCGTCGCGTTCGTCTACGGACGCGAACTCAGTTTTGGCGTAGGAACCGGGCCCCTAATCATGGTGGCGTTCCTTGGTGGCGTCATCGGCGTCGTCATGGCGTCTCTGATCGAATATCACACCCTGCGCGACCTCGGCACGCTGCCAACCATCGCGGTCGGCCTGATCGAGGAGGCGGCCAAACTGATCGTACCGATCGGGATCCTGATGCTAACCAATCACCGTCGGCCCGCCGACGGCTTGCTGGTCGGCGTAGCGTGCGGCGCCGGCTTCGCCGCCATGGAGACGATGGGCTACAGCGCAACGGCGCTGGTTGGCTCGCACGGGAGCATTGCGGCGGTCGACAACCTGCTGCTGGAGCGTGGTCTGTTCAGCCCTGCCACTCACATGGCCTGGACCGGGCTCACGGCCGCCGCCCTGTGGCAGGCGACCGACCATGGTTGGACTCTTGGCGCGGTGCTCCGTCTGCTCGGGGTGTTCGCGTTGGCGGTCGCCCTGCACGCGACCTGGGACAGCGCCAACAGCGTGGCGGCGTACGTCCCGATCGCCGCCGTGAGCCTGATGTCGTTAAAGTCCACCGCGCGCCGGCTCGCGAGCATTCCTGAGCTGCCAGCTCCCGGGGAGAGGGGTGACGCTTCGCCCGCGCTTACGGGGGCGCCCGAGTAGCCGAGGGTCACCGGGCGTACAACCGGAGTGGGCAATACTAGTAGGGCGCGTTCCTGTCGTTGTGTCCCGGGGCGTAGCGGCGACGCGATCACGGCGAAATTTGGGCGTTTCACCGAGGGAGATCCGCTGGGTCCCGGCCGGCCGCCGGTACGCCTAAGGGCGGAAGACGACAGCTCGGTGGTCCAGCAGAAGTCGGAGGATCGCGTGTTAGCCAGGTAAGAAGAAGAGGCGGCGAGGGTGGTTTCGAATCACCCACCGCTCGCGTGTGAATCGGACTGCGGTCAACCCGAAGATCGGAAACGACGGGTTGCCCAGGGCAGCGAAATGTCTCGCTAAGCGCGGCAGTCCTGTGGATGCTGGAGATGTCCGCATAACGGTCGCTGCCCGAGCGACCGCTATGCGAACCTGTCACGCCAGGCCGGAGCCGATCAGCCCTTTCAGTGTTGCGCTGCCGGCCGGCCGCGCGTCGATGGTTGTTGCGCCCCGCTCAATTCCAGGTGAGCTGGATCAACCCGTTTCCGTCGGGTGTGCTGCCCCGGATGACCTTGGAGTTGTGGAGGTGGGCGAAGCGGTACGAGGAGCCGGCCCCCCCACCACCGCCACCGCCACCTCCGAAGCCGCCTCCCGAGCCGCCGGAGCCGCCGATCCGGCCGGCGCCGCCACCGCCACCCCCGCCGCCGCCGCTGCTGCCGTTGCCCCCGCCGCTACCCGCGGAGACCTTGTTCCCGGCGCCGCTTCCGCCTTTTCCGGCGCCGAGGCCGCGACCGTTGTGGCCAGCGTCCACGGTGGTGCCACTGCTTCCGCCCGGGCCGCCGCGGTAGGTCAGCGCCTCAACACCCTCCCCACCACCGCCACCACCGCCACCGGCGATCGCCATAGGCGCTCCGTCGGCGGCAAGCTCGCTGGCACCGCCGCCACCACCGCCGGCGCCGTAAGCGTCGCCGAAGATGCTCGATCCGCCAGGGCCGCCTCGGCCGACGGCGCTCCAGCCACCCTTACCACCCTCATCCCCGCCGTACTCGCCGACCTTGATCGAGAGGACCTCACCGGGCGCCACCGTTATGTTGCCGATGATCTCAGCTCCGTCCCCACCGGTTACATGGTTTGTGGCGGTCCAGGTCGCTCCTCCCTTCGCTCCGATCACCTTCACCGAGGCCTCGGTTACGCCATCCGGCACGACCGCAGTCTGGGTCACGGCGCCGCGGTAGGTAAACGTCTCGGTCGGCGGGACCGCCGACCTGCCCACCCCCGGCGCAACGCGGCCCACCACCTTCGCCTTCGCGCCATCGCGAGTCGGAACCTTCTCCGACCCTACACCGGTCGCCGCAAACGCGGCGCCGGCGCCGGCTACCACAACAGCGGCTCCGAGAGCGCCTGTCTTCAGAGCCTTCTCTAGAACCTTCATCACTGCTCCTTTGGTTGTGATTCGCATCTGCCACAACTGTCGGTGCCAGCAAGGCGCTCTTCGTCAGTACTCCGCTACTGCAGATCGCGGGCGCCGTACGCAAACGCTGGCCTGATCCAGTCCCGAATCGACGCACGCAGGTTTGTTGGTCGCGCCGCGTGCACCCGGAGCGCGCTGAGCGGACACCCAGGGCCGAATGCGACGGTGAAGGGCTCAAGGCTCCCCTCGATCGAATGGAACCACTCAACAACAAGATGGTTGTCTAGCGATCCCCAAGGGCGAAAGCCGGGCTATTCGTGTGCAACCGTACCGATCCGAGTTCTCCAGCAGGCACCCGAACCCGTAGGTGTCACCCACCACCGTCCACGGAGGCGGGTCAGCGATCAGATCAGGGCGGGGGTGTCCGCCGTGGCGGGTGACTTCGAGGCTTTCACTAGCAGTGCCCGTTGACTGCTGGCCCCGCTCTGCCTCTCCGAGGCTCGGGGACTAACCCATGCCGCCAAGTTGAGCACCCGGCCCGGCCCTGGCGGGCCTCATTCTCGCGCAACCTGCCGAGCCATCGAGCCGCCGCCGGCAAGCCGCCGGTGCCGCCCGCAAGCGGGCTCGGCTCAACGGCTCGACAAGTGGCACTCCGAGGAACCGGCCGCTCAATGCGCGTCATGGCCGTCCACGACCCAGAACGGAGAGACCACATGAGCAAGGCCACCACCCTCAATCAAGAAGATCTCGATCGCGCCGAGCGCCGGCGCACCAAGCTGATCCTCGACTACCGAAACATCGGCGTGCACATCGAGGAGGACACCCCGCTCGAGGAGATCCCCGGCGTCGACCAGGTCACCAGGCTGCGGATGCTCGCCACCAAGCATCGCCGTCCGATCGGCCACCTCGACCTCACCGACCGTGCCGTCGTCAATCGCGAGCTCGACCGGCTGATGATGCTCGAAGGGGGGACCCGCCGCCGCGGCGCCTACCGGACTATCCGGTTCAAGCCGACCCCGGTGACCCTCACCCCGGCCGAGAGGCGCCAGCGCGCTCTCGACGGCGGGCGCACCCGCGATGGCCGGTCGGCCGCCGGACGGTTCTCCGACACCGTCGGATACGGCTCACACGCCTCCTACAGCGTCCAGACCGCCGACGCCAACAACATGGGCGCCGAGACGCTGATCCCCCAGGCGACTGACGGGCAGCTCGCCTACATCCGCTCACTGTCGGAGAAGAAGGGGATCGCGGCTCGGATCCCCACGCGGTTCGATCTCGCGCAGGAGCTGATCGACGAGCTCATCGCCGCCCCGACGGCCAAGCAGGCCAAGTTTCTCTCCGACCTGCAACGGAAGCTGGGGCTGCCGCAGAAGCCCGCTGCCACCGCCGAGGAGGCGCGGGCCGAGCTGGATCGCCTCATCGCCATCCGCAACAGCCAGCGGTCCTGACCCGGATCGTCAACCCACAACCGAGACCAACGCGATGAGCATCATCACCACCGCACCGGTCCTGCCTGACACGCGGACCTCCCCCAAGCAGCAGCAGGGCTCCTACACGCTGCCTGACGGCACCGTGCGCGTGATCTACGCGCAGCGGGTCCTCGGGCACGTCCGGCTGACCGACGAGCCCGAGCAGCGCGGCGACGGCGGCCGCGCCTACCTCATCGAGCGCTGCGTCGACGTCGGCCCGGTCGCCGACGGCACCTCGGCGGTCGCGCATATGAACGCGCTCGTCGCCGACTACGTGCAGGAGGCCCACCGGCTCCAGCGCTGCCCGCTCGAGCGCGCCGCGCTGCTCACCGACGCGCGCGCCACCAGGATGCTCGCTCCCAGGGCGAGCAAGGACTCGCCGTTCGAGGTCATGGTCAAGTACGACGCGAGCACCTGGCCGGAGGCGATCAAGGCGCGCGCCGCCGCGCGCCGGCAGGCGAAGGCGGTGACGGCATGACGACCGCACCCACGGCCGCAGGCGAGGGCACTGCGGTGGAGATCTACTCGCCCGGCGCCGACACGTCAGGGCGTCTCGGACCCGTCATCTGGTCCGGCCGCGTCCCCAACGGCGACCCGGAAGCGATCTTTCGCTTCTTCAACCGGGTCGACGCCGCTGACGCCGAGTGCTTGCGTGCGATCGGCTACCGACTGCCGTCGCTGTCGGTCGGTGACATCATCAGCTACACCGGCACCAACCGCATCCTCATCGTTTGCCCCACCGGATTCGGCGACATCGACGAGGCGGCAGTCCAATCGATCATCAACGCGCCGGACCCGCATCTCTCAGCGCGGCTCCACGCGATGACGGCCGCCTCAGCGGTTGGCCAGAGGCCATCGCCGACCGCCGCAGCCGCGCGCCCCGCATGCGAACGGAGTAGGGCGGGTGGCGCCCACGCGGGTCGTGTCGGCAAGAGCACGCGCGTCCTCATGGAGCCCGTCTATTGCGCGTGCGGCGCACAGCTCGAGACGCCCTACGAGCGGCGGAACGACAAGTGCTTCGAGTGCGAGCGCATGGACGGGCGCATGAACTGTGTCGTCTGCGAGGAGCACGTCGGCATCGCCTACTGCGACGGCCGTCCGACTTTCTGCAGCGACAGCTGCGAGCAGGCGTACTGGGATGCCTGACCACCCAGCGGCGCACGAGTCGGGCGGCGGCGACGCCGTCCGACCGGTCTGAAACCCGCGCGCGCGATTGCTTCCCCAGGGGGCAGGGATGGCGGACGCGGCGCGGCGCTCGGCGAGCGCGGCGCCCGCCGAATCCCCGGCGGGGCGAACCAAGGAGCCGAGCATGTCCGCGGACGCGCTCGCTCTGGTACTCGCGCTCCTCATCATCCTGATCCTTATGGCCAGGATGAGGTAGAAGCAGGGACCCAGAGCCCCCGGGGCGGCCGGCTAACAGTCGGCCGTCCCGGAGCTCCGGGGCACATTTTAGCGCCGGGCACCATCGCAAATCCGGGAGCCAGCCGACGCACTTCTCGAGCGGCAGAGCTTCTCCGCGCGCCGCTCGGCGCGCCCGCGAGACCCAGCCGCCGGCCCCTGCGCTTCGGCCGATCGCACTCGGTTTTCTCACCAACACATCAACGCCAACGGCCACCACACCGTATCTTCTTGCGCCGCGCGCCCGGTCCGGGACCTGCGGGGCGATGTAGGCGTTGACCAGCTCCCTCATCATCGGCGGTCAGTCGTCCTGCGCGCGTCGTCGCCAACGGATGTTCGTTCGGGCTCACGCCCTCGCCGTAGGCGCGAACATCCGTCGACCGCGACGGCTCCGTCCTCCTAGCCCGCCGGGCTGAGTCGCATGATCAACTCCTCCACCACCCCCCAGCAGCTCCCCGACCCCGACCTCGAGGCGCCCGAAGACTTCGACCCGTGGCCGACCGCCGCCGAGTTCGTCGAGGAGGTCGTCGGCAACGAGCTTCGCACCTACGTGTTCGACGCGGAGGGCTGGCTCCTCGACGCCTGGAGCGTCACCGTCTGAGCGGCACTCCCCCCAGGCCGCCAGGCTCACCCCGACCATCACATAGCACCGCCGCCCACCGGGCGGCGGTGCCTTTTGGCTGTTCACTCCGTCCGCTAATCCGTTCGCGTTCGCGTCCCCACCGCTCGCCCCAGGACACGCCCGCGATCGTGCCCCTTCTGGTTGTCCTGGCCCCCGCGACCAGGGCGACATAGCGGCGGATCCGAGAGTCCCCGCGGTGGTCGGCTCACGCCGGCACCGTCCCGACGGAACCTCGCAGCCAACGGTGACAGCACCCGCGTCAGCGGTCAACGAATCAGCTACGCGCGTCTCCCTTGACACACGGGGCAACCTGCTCCCATTCGACGGCCGAAGCTCCACCGGGCGCCGCCGAAGCTTTGCCGACACCGCACCGGCTCCCGCGTTGCTTCCCGGCGCAGAAGCGCCTGGACTCGCTGGCCGCCGGCGACACGCTCTCCTCACCCCAGACCTCAGCCCGCTGCCGCGCTGACCGCACCACCCGCTCGACATCGTCGCGCGGCTCGGTGAGCAGTCGGCCGGCGCTCCCGGCCGCTGCGCAAAGCAGTCGCCGCCACCACCCCCACCCCGTTCGTAGTCGTTGAGTACCCCGGCTCCCCTTGTCTCGCCCAACGGTCACGGCCTCCCCAGGCCGCCGGGTTGAGCAGACTGGCGGCCTGCTGCCGCCCGGCGCGGGTTCTCACACAACCCCGACGTTCCGTAGCGACGGCTGCGAGGCGGCGTGCTGGCACGCCTGACCGCCTCAAGGGGGTGTTTCACCTCACGCCTGCGTTTGCCCGGCACGGCCGGAGCCGCCGCGCGCACGATCTCGCCGAACGTCTGCGTTCTCATGCCTGACGGCTGGGACCGCCCACCGCCGACCCCGGGGGCGAAGACACGCCCGGAATGTCACTCGCTGAGGAACCCAGCGCCCGCAGGCACTCGCGCAAGCGGCGGCTGTCCCGAACGCGACATCGAGTAATCAACCCCCCGGCACACCTCAGATCAAAGTGGCAGCTACCAACACGGAATCGCGCCAGCCAGGCTCGTCAGGCCACACGCCGAAAGGCGAGCCCACAGTCTGTTGGGGTTCGACCGATCTCACGCCTCTGAGCGCACCTGAAGGCCAGTCGGTTTGTTCATGCCTCGCTGCATACTCGCGCCACCTCCTCCGGGGTCAACCAGGATTCGCATCCAGTCCGCCTCTGCGCTCGCGCAAGCGCTCGCTACGTCCCCGACGCGCACGTTTCGCTGAACCCTTCGGGCAAGGCGCTTCGCGCTTCTAGCAAAACGAGCACGCCGGCGACCGGCGGACCGAACGCGATTCCAAGTTGACCCCTCCGTCAGCTGGCGCGCAGATGCGCGCGTCATAAACAACCAACTGACCCACAGGAGGGCTCAGGACATGATCAGCCAGAACAGCATCACCCTGCAG
>Ga0335074_10004222_pt1 | contig 19771 bp, 14 predicted proteins | sample Lox_Sample_23_FD_206715 | JGI IMG/M metagenome (GOLD analysis project Ga0335074, IMG submission 206715) | Soil microbial communities from Loxahatchee National Wildlife Refuge, Florida, United States - Lox_Sample_2.3 | ecosystem: Environmental > Terrestrial > Soil > Wetlands | place: USA... | reverse complement strand
TAGCGCCTTCCACCACGATGCGCGCCTTGATCTTTTCGGCGTTGCGGCTGGTAATCACGTTCTCAGTCGCCGCGGGAATGAGAATATCGCAGTCCGACACCAGCAATTCTTCGCTGGGCATGGCCTCGGCGCCGCGGAAGCCGAGAATCGACTCGTTGCGGTACTTGTACTCGGTGAGCTGGTGAATATCGATGCCGTTCTGGTTGAACAGCCCGCCATCCCTTTCAGCGATTCCGACGATCTTGTATCCACGCTCGAGCATCAGCCGCGCGGCGTTTGACCCAACGTTGCCAAATCCCTGAATGACCACGCGGCATCCTTCGACGGGCATGTTCAGGTAGCGCAGACTCTCGTCGCATACCACCATCACGCCTCGCCCGGTGGCCTCAATGCGCCCGCGCGATCCGCCGATGTTGAGCGGTTTGCCGGTGACAACGCTGGTAACGGTCTGGCGCATGTGCATGGAGAACGTATCCATAATCCATGCCATGGTCTGCTCGTTGGTGTTGACGTCGGGAGCGGGAACATCTTTCTCGGGCCCGATGAACTCGATGATCTCGGAGGTGTACCGGCGCGTCATCCGTTCCAATTCGCCGCGGCTCATTTTCTTGGGGTCGCAGATAACGCCGCCCTTGGCGCCGCCAAAGGGAATGTTGACGACCGCGCACTTCCAGGTCATCCAGCTGGCCAGCGCACGCACCTCATCGAGCGTAACGTCGGGCGCGTAGCGAATGCCGCCCTTGGCCGGACCGCGTGCCATAGAGTGTTGAACGCGAAAACCGGTGAACATCTCGATCTGTCCGTTGTCGAGCGTCACCGGAAAGTGGACAATGATCTCCCGCGATGGGGAGCGCAGCACTTTCCACAGGCCCTCATCAAGATTGAGCTTGCGGGCTGCAAAATCGAACCGGGCGCTTTGTGCTTCCCAGGGGTTGATCTCCTGGTCCAAAGACACCGTTGTGTTACCAATGGGCATAACCGTCTCCATTTTCGCCGCGGAGCCGCGTGCGATGGTCGCTCAGGCGTGCGGACGCGGTGAATCTTGTTGGGAACCAAGTGCCTTGCTCTCGCCTAACTGCTTCCAATTCAACCGAAAGCCGGGTTGAGTTGGCGTACCAGCGGCACTCAGACCAAACTTTGTGAGTCTAGGCCCGCGCTGAGAGGCTCGTCAAGCGCTGAGAGCACGCGAAGTAACCTCGATTTCCAGCTTTGGGCCGTAGCCGCATTGCCGGGAAAATCAATGTGACAGTTCAAGTCCCTCAAGGTGTGCCGACGCCGGGTTTTATACCATTTTGAAATATGCTCCGCAAGTGAAAGAAGGAGATAGTCTTAGCCTCGGTTTTGCCGCGCACGCGCAAGCAATTACACTGGTTGCTGTGAAGCCCAGCGAGCGTCCCACCCACCCCAGCCGAAAGGAATTTCTACGCTTGGCCAAGGACCACACCCTGGTCCCTGTTTGCCGCATCTTGACCGCCGATCTGGAGACCCCGGTTTCAGCTTTCCTGCGGGCTGCGTGGAGCGAGCCTGAATGCTTTCTGCTTGAGTCAGTCGAAGGAGGCGAACAGCTCGGCCGCTACACATTCATTGGGATCGAGCCCTTCAAACGTATCGTCGCACGCGGCCGGGACGTGAGCATCACTGAGAACGGGAAAACCACCCATCTCGATGGCGATGTGTTCGCGATTTTGCGCGATGCCCTGGCCGGGCACAAGCCGGCGCGGCTTCCCGGGCTGCCCCCATTCACTGCTGGCGCCGTCGGCTTTTTCGCTTACGACGCGGTCCGCCAGATCGAGCGTCTGCCGGCTCTGGCCAAGGATGAACTCGGTGTTCCCGATGCGTGCCTGATGTTTTTCGACCAGGTACTGGCCTTCGATCACGTACGCAAGGAGATCTGGCTGGTAGCGACAGCCGATGTGCGTAGCGGCAGGGCGTTAGACGCATACGATCGCGCCGTGAAGCGGTTGAAGCGCTTTGAGAAGCGCCTTGCGGAGCCGCTGCCAAAATTGAAACCAGCCAAGCCGGGCAAGTTGAAGGTGACGCCCCGGACCTCAAAGAAGGACTATTGCGCGGCCGTCGCAAAGACCAAGGAGTATATTGCTGCCGGCGATGCCTTCCAGGTGGTGATGTCGCAGCGCTTCGACGTGGAGCCCGGAGTCGACAGCTTCCAGGTGTACCGCGCACTGCGCACCGTCAACCCCAGCCCGTACATGTTCTTTCTGCGTGTTGCGCCCGAAGGCAGGCTTGCAAGCAAGCCGAGGAGCTCATCCAAAAAGTCAAAACCATCGGAGATGGTCGAGTTGGCCGGCTCGTCGCCCGAACTGCTGGTTCGCGTTAACCAGGGCAAGGTAGAGTACCGGCCCATTGCCGGCACGCGTCCGCGCGGGGCCGGCGAGATTGAGGACCAGGCGCTGGCCGAAGAGATGATCCATGACGAGAAGGAGCGCGCCGAACACGTGATGCTGGTCGACCTGGGCCGCAACGATGTGGGGCGGGTGAGCAAATTCGGCAGCGTCAAGGTCGACAAGCTGATGTTCGTTGAACGCTACAGCCACGTGATGCACATTGTGAGCTCGATCGAAGGCAAGCTGCGGCCCGAACTGACCGCGGTCGACGCGCTGCGCGCCTGCTTCCCTGCCGGCACGCTCTCGGGCGCGCCCAAGGTGCGCGCCATGGAGATCATTGAGGAACTGGAACCGGCGCGGCGCGGCACTTACGGTGGAGCAGTTCTTTACGCGGACTATTCAGGCAACCTGGACTCCTGCATTGCTATCCGTTCCCTGCTCTCGATCGGCGGCAAGGGCTATCTGCAGGCCGGCGCAGGCATCGTTGCGGATTCGGTGCCCGAGCTCGAATACAAAGAGTCGATCAACAAGTCGCAGGCGGTGATAAGGGCGATTGAGCGGGCGAGAGGGATGTGAAGGCAGGGGTCAGGGATCAGGGTTCGGATTGAGGCCCCCGCAATGGATCGGATCCGTACATGATAGATGAATTGCAGAAGCGCGCGGAGGAAGCCGAGGAGGCCGGCGATCTACCTGCAGCGCTTGAATTATGGAAGGAGCGCTCTCGCGGCAAAAATCCTGCGCGTTTCCTGCTCAGATACGGGAGGATGGCTTACGAACTGGGCAAATGGGACGAGGCCGAGGCCGCGTACACCGAATCGATCCGTCTCTGCCCGGAGACAGCGGACGCCAGGTTCCGATTTCTGACTAAATCGCTCATGGGATGCCTTTGGCTTCATCGAACGGACAAGGACCCAGTAGCGTCTGTGACCATAGCCAAAGAGTGGTTTCTCAAATCTCTCGATGATATGAGATGCGCTCCCTCGCTATCGCTATTGGGTGCAGCTTGTGCCAGACTTCGCGACGCTGACGGGGCACGGGCAGCGTATGAAGAGGCTATCGAGTTAGACCCTGAATATGAAGAGGCTTATTACAACCTCGCTGTGGTCGAGAAAAAATCCAACCCAAAGAAGGCCCGTGAGCTGCTGGAAAGAGCAATTCAACTCGATCCAAATCGCGCAAGGGCGCACGGTTTGCTTGGCCGCATCTGTCAGAGAATGAAAGAACCGATTCTCGCTGAGCGGCATCTTCGCCGCGCTCTTGAACTTGACCCCAAGGATTACTGGGCAAATCTGTACCTGGCGACCCTGCTCGGAACTCTCAAGCGGAATTCAGAGGCTGAGCGAGCATATCGAAATGCGACTCAACTGCGTCCGGACTTGGCAGCCGGTTTTGAGTTCTTTGCGCGCTTTCTCGAATCTATCGGCAAGTTTGCGGAGGCGGCCGAGGTGCGGGAAAAGATGCCAGCGCCTCCGAGCGTTCAGTAGCGGGGCTCACTCCGCTCCAAAGACCTTCTTGAAGAACCTCCCGACCCGGCCAAAGAACCCCGGCTTCTTCTTTGGCGGCGTGGCTGCCGGGGTAGATTTTGCGGCTGGCCCAGACGGCGCTGAAGTGGTCGCCGACGGAGCTGCGGCGGTCTCAGCCGGCGTCGGGATACTGTTGTGAATCAGCGACACGGTTGTTGCGGGTGCGAGATTCGCGGGCTGCGGCGGTGTCGGAGCAATTGCCGGCGTGGGCGCGAGGCCTTCGCTCTGCGCCAGCGGGAACTGGTTGCCGTCCACGGATGCTGACGGAGGTGCGGGGCAGCCGCATGGTTCTTTTTCGTTGTCGACCACCTGGCGCAGGCTGCCATGCTGGAACATCACCCGCTGGCCGGGCTGCACCCGATAAAGGCCGTCTTCGAACAGGCTGGTCACTACCACGTAGGGAGCATTCGCACCGGCGTTGTCAACGCAGGTATCGCCGCCATCACCCAGCCTCACCTTTAGATCCGAGGCCCCGGGGCCGCCGATAAGAATGCGAAAGTGCGGAGTGAGAATAACGTCGGCGTCCTGTCCGGTTGCGTAGCTTGTCTCCAGTGCGCCGTGGTCGATGGCCATCAGCAGCCCCGGCGCGTCGCCCGCCGGCGCGCTCGAGTCGGCTGCGAGATTTACCGTGGTTGTGGCGCAAACCCGCAGGGTGCCGCGATGCGGCAAAATGACCGTGGTGGTGCGATCGCCGGCAGTGACGCTGCCGCTCGAGGCGAGCATCGCCTTGCCGCCCGTCACCTCAAGTGCCCCGGTCACGGTGGGGTTCGCACTCGCAACGGGGCCGTTGATGGCGACGATGGCGATCGGTCCTGTAAACTGGGAGACCGTTTCGCTGGCCGGGTTCGGTTGTTGAGTTTGGGATGGCGATGAAGCGGGGGCTTGAGCGGCGAGGCCCGTCGCCGCAAAGAATGAAAATCCAATCACGGCAATTGCCAGGCGCCGATTCGGTTCTATTCGCCGCCGCTTTGATTGCGCGGCGATACTTCGCACACGTCTCCAGACGCGCGAAAAACTTCCCTCAGGGGCTAAAGCCCGCCTTGAATTTGAGGAAATTCTAAGGCACGGCTGAAGCCGTGCCCTTTCAAGACAAGGCGTGTGCCAACGTTCTTGCGCAAGCCGCATTGCTTTCACATTTCCAGGAAGTTGCGGATCATCTGATGGCCGCCTTCAGTTAGCACGCTCTCAGGATGGAACTGTACGCCTTCAACTGGCAGGGTGCGGTGGCGCAGTCCCATGATGACCGAGCCCTTGCCGTTGCCTTCTGCAGTCCGCGCCGTCACTCGAAGTACGGCTGGCAGCGTCTCCTCAGCCACAATGAGCGAGTGGTAGCGGGTACAGGTGAGCGGCGAGGGCAATCCGGCAAAGATTCCTTTGCCGTCGTGCTCCACGGAGCTGGTCTTGCCGTGCATCAACGTGCCGGCGCGGACCACGTCGCCGCCAAACGCCTCACCAATGGCCTGATGGCCGAGGCAGACGCCCAGTATGGGAACTTTTCCGGCCAGGTGCTTGATCAATGGCACCAGGATTCCCGCTTCGTGGGGCGTACAGGGGCCGGGCGAAAGCAGTATCCGCTCGGGTTTCATTGCCTCAACCTGCTCCGGTGTTACCTCGTCGTTGCGGCGCACCTCGACCTCTGCGCCCAGTTCGCCCAGGTACTGTACCAGGTTGTAGGTAAAGGAATCGTAGTTGTCGAGAACGAAGACCATCGATGATTTCAGTGTAGCGCGAGGGATGAGCTGCGTCTCAATTTGACAGGAAGGTATCGCGGTGGAAACGGCCGGTTCGGGCTCTCGAGTCTAACCCTGCGCCGGCTCCAGCTCCGGGGCCTGCAGGGATGTGCTCGAACGCTGTCCCGCCTCAAGCCTCATCACCGTGAGGACCGTTATATCGTCCTCCTGGCCGAATGCGACGGCCGTTTCAACGGCCTCCTTTGCGTCGGGCTGAAGCGATATCAGCCTTTCGAGCCGCTTGAAGCTGAACAGTTCGCCTTGGCGATTGCGCGCCTCAATCAGTCCATCGGTATAAGTCAAAAGCCGCGCGCCCACACGCAGATCGAAAGGTTGCTTCTCATAAACCGCATTCGGGTCAAGGCCCAGAGGCATCGATGGCGGCAGACTTATCTCGTGATCGCCGACATAGGGCGCCGGGTGCCCCGCGCTGGCCGCTATGCATGCACCGTCGGAGCTGAGGCGGATCACAAGACATGTAACAAACCCGTGCTGCAGCCGGCCTATCAATCTCCGGTTCAGTAATTCAAGAATCTTGTCCGGCTGCGATGTGAGGTCAGTGAGGGTACGCAAGGCGCCTATGATCAGCGAGACCGTCATGGCGGCCTTCAGGCCCTTGCCGCTCACATCGCCCAAAACCAACACGGCAGTTTTCCGATCCACGGCGACGAGCTGGAAGAAATCTCCACCTAATTCAGCCGCGGGCTGGTACGCGCTGGTGACAGCAAAGCCGGGCAGGCGCGGCAAAGCCTGGGGAATCAACACGCGCTGCAACTCCTGGGCGCTCTTCAGTTCCTCACGAATGATGCGTTGGCGCCGTTCCTCCTGCGCAATGTATCGATATGCGGCAAATAGGATGGTGAGAATGAGGATGGTTGAGAAGATTTCCTGCGGAGACACAGGAACACCGAAGACAGACAAAACCGGCGACAGCATCCTGCCGGCCAATGTAAAGCGGGTAAACCGGACACCTTGTACCGCAGTATGCCAGATGACGAAGTACATTTCGTTAGCCGCGGCGGCAATGGCAACCATCCAGCGCGAGAAGCCCAACCGTCCGCGGCGGATGGCAAGCGCAACCAGAACGAGAGGAAACAAGTCGGGGATAGAGAACCCGGCGGTCAGAATCGCATCGAATACTTGAAATGCCAGAACGTGGGTGCTGCTCCAGGCGATGGAAAAGACGACGCTATCGCAAAACGCCGAAGCAAGAGCAACGATCGCCAGGATGCGCGTCACGCGCAAGAGCGGACGATGGCGATGGAGATCGAGCAGGTAAATGAGCAAATACCAAAAAGCGACATCGTTGAGTGCGTGAAAGGGCGACGAGAAAAAGAGCGGGCTCCATTGAAAGGTCACCTGTCCCACGCTGGGATTGAGAGCGATGAACAGGAGCAGCGAAAAACAATAGAGAGCCAGCCAGAGGATCATCTTGTGGTTGCGATTGCGAATCCATATCGCGAATCCAAGAAGCGACAGTCCGGCATAGAAAGGAATGAGAGAAAAGCTCGCCAGGTTGGTGCGGATGGTGGCGTAATGGCTGAGTCGCAGAAGATTTGCTGCGGCCTCAGTATTTGCCGCACGGGGAGTGGCTGAAAACCCCAGCGCGTCTCCTCGCAAGGATGTGTCGCTTGGGCGCCCCCAGGTCCGGATAGCCATGAGGCCGCTGCCAGGCGCCGTCAAGCGATAAACCGCCGGCGGAACCACCTGCTCTCCGGGCATGCCGGGCATAGGACTATAGCCGCCGACGCGCCTGCCATTCCAGAAGATCTCATATACGCAGTCGACATCCGGGATGAAGAGGGAGACCTGATCGGCGTCGCCAAAATCGATCTGTCGCCGGTACCAGGCGAAACCGGTGTACGCCCAATGGCCCTGATCGCCCCAAGGCCGGGCGATGTCGAGGGTCTTCCAGCCAGAGTCGTCGAATTCAGGCGATGCCCAGGCGTGATTGTCGCCGGTATGGAAGCTCCACTGCCCGCCGAGCGGAACCGAACCGATACCGAGGCCGCGGACGATGAGCGGATCAGAGGACTGCAATCCGTGACAGGAGGCCGTGAGTAACGCCAACAGAATTGGGAGCGCGGCAACCCTGCCGGGCGAGACGCAAAGTCGCATGATGCGAATTATGATAGCGGCGCAACATACTCTTGCGAAGCAAAAATCGGGCTTTGTTATACTTCCGGCAACCCCTTTCCTGTGGGGCAACGGCAACGCAGTTGAGTTGGTCATCCAAATCAACGTGGTGTGCAATTTGGGGCGTGGTGATCCTGGTTATCCCGATCTTCACCTCTCTGACGATGGTCTGATTACTAACCACGTTGGCGACTTTGTACACAATCCCCAGTTGCGTGCCATGCTGGAGGGAGCGCAAAAACTATAGCCGGTCAGGCTCAGGCGGCCGGTTGATCGCATCGCGTAGTGAGGTGGGGCTTGGTTCTCCATTTTCTGATTCAGGGACGTGTGCAGGGAGTTGGCTTTCGCTGGTTTGTGCAGCGCGAAGCCAGCGAACTGGGTCTGCATGGCTGGGTGCGCAACACTGAAGATGGCGATGTTGAAGTGGTGGCCGCGGGGGTACCCGCCGATCTCGACGAGTTGCGCTCGAGCCTTCGCCGCGGCCCGCGCGGCAGCCGCGTCGATCGCTTAATTGAACACACGCTGGCCGAAAGTGAAGCCCGGGAACTGGAGTCTTTCCGAATCGAAGGGGCCTGGTAATGGCGGGTTCAGGGATCAGGGAACAGATAACAGGACTTAGCCGCGGGCTTCTATAATCTCTGGATGCCTTTCAGGGTCGGGATTTCACGATCGATTCGCATGGGCGGTTTCGCATTCTCGGTAGTGTTTCCCGCATTCCTGATAATCCTCACGGCACCGGTCGCTGCTCAATCTGACTATTACCGGCACATCGTGTTCGACAATGCTCTGGGCTCCGGCCCTTACTTCTACAGCGAGGCGCGAGCCATCGCTCCCAGCCGGATTGAAGAGCAGAATTCCCGTCTCCCCGTCGAAACCAAATTCTTCAAGACTCCGCCCAATGCGCTGCGTCTTGCATGGCAGTCTGAACCAGGCGGAGGATGGGAAGCCTCGATCCGCCTGGTCAACTTCCGCAATCGCTACCCGTCGATGACGGGCAGCGATCTCTACCTCTGGTGTTACTCGCCCGATGGCATATCAGCCGCAGACTTGCCCGATTTTGTGCTTTCGACTGAAGCCGAGGGACTGCAGGTGGCTGAGTTTCCTGCAAGCTTTACTGCGCCCGAGTCTCTGGGCCGCTTTTCAGGGAACATTGCCGCCGGCAAGTGGGTGGAGGTGCGCGTGCCATTCAGCGCCCTGCGCACCGCGTCGGTTTATCCGTTTCACCCCGATCATCTCGCCAGCATCACGCTTCATCAGGGCCATGCCGACGCGGCGCAGCACACGCTGATCATCGATGAGATTCGAGTCGGCGACAGTGCCGTGGACAGCTCCGCCTCGCTTTTCGCACCGTCTCATCTCGAGGCCAAAGGCTATGAGCGGCACATTGCCCTCGACTGGGATGGACAAGAGTCGCCTTCGCTCGCACGCTATGTCATTTATCGCTCAATCGACGGCTCGCCCTATTCTGCGATCGGGATTCAGTTGCCGGGAATTCATCGGTATTCCGACTTCATCGGCCGGATTGGCGTGAAAGCTTCATACAAAGTTGTCGCCGAGAACTGGCTCTATCAGGATTCGTCTTTTTCGACAATTGCATCGGCAACCACGCATGAGATGACCGACGACGAGTTGCTGACCATGCTCGAGGAATCCACATTTGAGTATTACTGGGAGGGCGCGGACCCTCACTCGGGCATGGCGCGCGAGAACATTCCCGGAGATGACAGAATTGTGGCCACCGGCGCCAGCGGCATGGGCATCGGCGCGCTTGTAGTTGGTGTCGACCGGCACTTTATTACGCGCGAGCAAGGCCTTGAGCGGATGGAGAAGATCGTCAGTTTCCTAGAAAAAGCCGATCGCTATCACGGCGCGTTTTCGCATTACATGAATGGCGCTACCGGCAAAACCATGCCGCTCTTCGGGATGTTCGATAACGGCGGCGACCTTGTGGAAACATCGTTCCTGATGGAGGGCCTGCTTACAGCGCGCCAGTACTTCAACGGCGCCTCGGCTCGCGAGCGCAGCCTCTACCAGCGCATTACCGCGCTCTGGCAAGGCGTCGAGTGGGATTGGTATCGCGACAATCCCAACAGCGACTTTCTTTACTGGCATTGGTCGCCGGAGTGGAGCTGGCAGATCCATCATCCACTCATCGGCTTCAACGAGGTGATGATTACCTATCTGCTGGCCATTGCCTCGCCCACCCACGGCGTCCCCGCAAGCATGTACTATACGGGCTGGTCGAGCCAGTCAGCGGATGCACAGCACTACCGCGAGGGGTGGTCGGGCACGACTGACGGCAACCACTACGGAAACGGCAACACTTATTTCAGCATCAAGCTTGATGTGGGCGTCGGTCCGGGCGGGCCGCTATTCTTCACCGATTACTCATTCTTCGGCTTCGATCCTCACGCACTGCAGGATCGCTTCACTTCGTCCTACTTCGACAACAATCGCAACATTGCGCTTATCAACCGTGCCTACTGCATCGCCAATCCCAAGCACTTTACCGGATACGGAGCAGAGGCATGGGGCCTCACGGCCGCAGACACGCCATGGGGCTATGAGGCATCAGCTCCCGACGATGCCGACGATCACGGAACACTCGCTCCCACCGGCGCACTCTCGTCGTTCCCTTACACGCCCGAGGCTTCGATGCAGGCGTTCAGGCACTACTATCGCGATCTCGGCGCCGATCTGTGGGACATCTACGGCCCGCGTGACGCTTACGACCCGCAGGCTGGTTGGATTTCGCCCATCTACATGGGGCTCAACCAGGCGCCCATCGCTGACATGGTTGAGAACTATCGCACAGGCCTCCTTTGGCGGGAGTTCATGTCGAACCCTGAAATAAAAACGATGCTCGCCAAGCTTGACGCGGTAACGAAACAAATGGAGCCCTGATTCGCACCCCGTCCAGCTCTTGCGCAGTCTGATTCTGCATCACAGTTCCAGAGCACCTGCCCGGATATAATCTACAGGGAAGCGGACTGCGCGATCGCCGATCCCTTCCTGTATTTTCGTTTGCCTTTCGGAAGGGATTGCGCATGAGCGAAGCCGTCAAGCCTGTTAACGTTGAATCTTTGAAGGCGCTGGTGCGCACTGTACCCGACTTTCCCAAGCCGGGAATTCTCTTCTACGACATTACTACGCTTCTAAAGGACAAAACCGGTTTTGCGCAATTGATCGATGCGCTTGCTGCGCACTACATTGAGCGCAAAATCGATCTTGTGCTGGGCATCGAAGCGCGCGGTTTCATCTTTGGACCTGCGCTGGCTTATCGGCTGAACGCCGGCTTTGTGCCCGTGCGCAAGCCGCGCAAGCTGCCTGCACCGGTCGCTCGTGTCACCTACGACCTCGAATACGGCACCGACACGCTTGAGATTCACATGGATGCCATTGCTCCCGGCCAGAGCGTGGTACTGGTCGACGACTTGCTGGCCACCGGCGGTACGATGGAGGCGACTGTGAAGCTGGTCAAGCAACTTGGCGGCAAGATCGCCGGCCTGGCGTTTGCCGTTGAGCTCGACTTCCTTAAAGGCCGCGAGCGTTTCGCTGAGTACGACGTCTTCAGCCTGCTGCACTACGACGAGTAGCGCGGCGAAGCTGCGTGCAGCTTACTGCGCATCATCCGGCGCCATCACAGTTTAGTTTGCCGCAGCGCTCTCGACGGGCTCGTCCTTCAGCATCTGCGCATCGGCAAAGCGATAGCCGACGTAAACATCCGTCAGCAGATAAGCCGGATTCGAAGGATCGTCTTCAATCTTCTTGCGCAATTGCCGCATGAATGTACGAAGATACTCCACTTCTTCGCGGCAATCTGCCCCCCACACTGCCGTCAACAGCTTGGCATAGGTAATCACGCGCCCGGCCCGACTCATCAGGCAGTGAAGGATATCGAATTCCTTTCTGGTTAGCCGGATGATCTCGCCGCGCTTGGATACGATGCGCTTGAGGGGTTCGATCCGGATTTCGCCGATCTCGATGGGAGCATCTTCGGCGCGTGCCGGAGCTCGAACCCTGCGCACGGCGGCGCGAATGCGGGCAATCAGCTCGCGAGTGCTGAATGGCTTGGTTACGTAGTCATCCGCGCCCAGATCCAGCGCTTCCACCTTGTCCTCCTCCTGGTCGCGCACGGTCAGCATCAGGATCGGCAGGCGGGGCGAAGCAGCCCGCATGCGGCGCAGCGTCTCAATTCCGCCAATCCCCGGCATATTCACATCGAGCAGCACAATGTCAGGAGCCGAAACCCGCATTGTCTGCAGCGCTTCCTCGCCACGCGAGGCCTCGGAAATCTGGAACCCAAGCTCGACCAGGGGCGGGCGCAACGCTCTTCGAATGGCTGGTTCGTCGTCGACGACTAGAATGCGAATGGCTTGCTGGTTCATTCAAGGTCTTCCCTTCTCGGTTTGAATTGGAATGGAGGCAAAGAAGGTTGTGCCTTCCTGCTCGTCGCTGGTCACCCACACATATCCGCCGTGAATCATTGCCACTCGCTTGGCAACCGAAAGTCCGATTCCCGTGCCCGGCGCGCGATTGGCGTAGGTTGAAGAACGATAATACCTGTCGAAGATGCGCTCCCGATCGGCCACGGGAATCACCGGGCCGTAACTATGCACTGAGAAGATTGCCTCGTTGGTCGCCGGGAACGCTCGAATGGTGATCGTGGACCCGAAGATTGAGTACTTGCAGGCATTGTCGATGTATTGGGTCAGCAGCATCACCATCAACTGCCGGTCGCAGCAGATCGCCAGTTCCTCGTCCTCCATTTGAACAGAGACTTTCATGCTGGCCAGCCGGTCCTTCAGGCCGGTCAGCACCTCCTCGATCAGGGTTCCCAGGGCCACCTGTTCCACCTGAATGACAATCTCGCCGGCATCGAGCCGCGCTGTAGTCAGAAGGCGAGTGGTCAGCTCGCTCAGCAAGCCAGTCTGCTCGTTGATGAGCGAAACCAGCTCGGCCTGTCCCGTAGACAACTTGCCCATCTCCACCAAGCCAGTCGATGCGGCCCGGATTGCCGTCAGCGGGGTCTTGTAAGCATGGGCCAGCGAATCGAGAACCGTGGATCGCAGTTGCTCGGTGCGCCGTTCCGTCTCAATGCGGCTCTCGTTGGCGAAGGCCCGGTAGCGGTCAAAGGTGATGGCAATCAGCGACGCGATGGCGTTGTTAGTCAGCGGGCTGGTTTCACCCCGGACCACAAGGCTTCCTACAGGGACCGCGCCGAGCCGCACTACCCTTCGGCCCAGGCCCGTCTCCGGGTCGTCATCGTTGGTTTCGAAATAGTAGACGCTTTGAGCCAGTTCCTGAGGATCGACGCTCCAGAACCCGGCCTGATAGACCTCGTGGAGGTCCGCGTCGAAGACCGCGACCGCCTCAAGCGCGAAGATGTCGTGCACCAGTTCCGCCAGTTGCGCCCCGGGTTCCAAGTGGAGATTCATCTGCAGCGTGCGGCGCGTGAACTCGTACAGGTCCCGCATCTGGCCGCTCCTCGACTCCGCGTCGCGTGCGTGATCGGTGGCGCGCGACGACAGCCGGCTTACGGCGAGCGCCACCACGATGAAAACCGCAACTGTAATGGAGTTTGCGGTACTCGCGGCGAACGAAAGCGGCTGGCCTGCTGCAATTAAAGCCTGAATCACCACTGCTGAAAGTGAGACGGTCACCGCCTGAAAAAAACCGCACCATAGTGCGGTTAGTACCACAATCAACAGGTACAGCAGAGCCGAAATGGGCAGCAACCAGCTAAACCAGCGCGCCAGCGCCGCGACCAGCAACACCACCCCGACTCCCAGAGCGCACTCGAGGGCAAAGAGAAGGATTCGCGTACCCGCGCCCCGCGAATACCTCGCGCTCAAGATGCCACGCACTGGAATGATGCTGTCGGCCAAGAGGATACCTGCCTGATAAGTCGACGTTGGAAACCGGCCGCTGTTGGATTCGGGACCAACAGCCCGCGCGCTCGCGGATTCGCTGCTCCCGACTGTTGAATCTTGAGGAAAGGCTGCGAAGTGAAGCCGATGGAGATGCAGCGAAAAAAACAGGAGACTCTGCACGGGCAGATACACAGTCACTACCGGGCCTTCAGGCCCCGGTTCGTTTTCATCGCCGTGCTGGTAAAGAGATTTACCCGGTTGGTGAGATTCTAACAGGTCCTTGATTGAAATTTCATGCCGGGAGTGCTTTTCGCTCCTCCGTGACCGAAAACCAGGGCGTTGTAACTCGAGGTTTTTGTTCGTAATGCAGAAACGAATCTTTATACCGCTTCAAGAATCCTTATTCAATCCTCATATTTTCCTTATATCAACTCTGCGTTAATCACTTCAGCCAGCAAAGCAGATCAATGCGCTAGGCGAGACGCATCCGACTGCCAGCAATACCAACGGCAGCCGAGAGGGAACGTGTGGCTCGTTCAGGGAGAGATCTGTCTCAAAGAGCCGGGCTCAGACTCGGAAACCAGGCTGGCGTAGAAAACCGGCTCGACACGGCCTTTTCACCCCCGGTCATAACCATTTTTTCTTTGGAGGAAATCGACGGATGCTCTCGTACACACGCCATATTCTTCAATCGATCGTAGCGGCCGGCATGATGCTCGCGACCGGCGCAAGCGCACAAGCACCAGCAGCCTCGCCGGAATCAGCCCCGGCAAGCGCACCAGTTACAGCTCAAGCCTCAGCAACGGACCCGGTGCCTGCTGGAGCGCAGCCGCCAGCCCCGCTTTCCACATTCGTTCTCACGGGTCCGCTCATATGGCTGCCGCCGGCCACCTTTGATGCAGGACCTTTGGGCACCCTTTCCGTCAACGGGATCGTCACGGGTTACGCGCTGTTCCAGAACAATTCCACGCCGGGAGACAATAATGCGCAGGCCACGCTGACCAACGGTGAGATCTTCATTCAAAAAGCGTACGGAAACGTTCAGTATTACGTCCAGGCGGGGGTTTATACCATGCCGACGCTCGGCGTGCCGTTTGTTAACGCTCAAAACACCGTGAACGATTTTTACGGGCCCGTTCCAGTCGCCTTCCTGAAGTTGCAGGCAGGCAAAACCACGCAGTTCGAAATCGGCTCTCTTCCCACGCTGATGGGCGCCGAGTCGACGTTTACCTACCAAAACTTCAACATTGAGCGCGGCATCGTCTGGAACCAGGAGAACGCCGTTAATCGCGGTATCCAGGTAAACCAGACCATCGGTAAGTACCTGAGCGCCGCATTCAGTTGGAACGATGGCTACTATTCCAATCGCTACTCGTGGCTCTCAGGCTCGGCGACCTTTACCAAGGGGCCTCATACGCTGGTGTACGACGGCATGGGCAATATGGCACAAACCGCCTACGAGACTGCAGCCACCCCAATACAGAACAACGGCTATATGCACGCGGTGATCTATACGTACACCAAGGGTGCATGGATCGTTTCGCCGTACTTCCAGTACGGAAAACTTCCAACCAACCCCAAGGTGGGCGTCGCCAAGGGTACTTCCGCAACGGGCGGCGCGTTAAATCTCAGCTACGCCTTTAAAAGCGGCTTCTCGCTTCCAGTACGCGCGGAATATCTGACCAGTTCGGGAAGCGCCACCGACGGTTCGGTGAACATGTTGGGCTTTGGACCAGGCAGCGGAGGTTTCACTTTCACCGCGACGCCGACTTACCAAAAGGGCGGCATGTATCTTCGCGCCGACCTCTCGGATGTGCACGCAACGAACTACACGCCCGGGTCTGTCTTTGGCACAGCAGGAACGGATGCGGACCAATTCCGGGGAGTGCTTGAATTCGGCTTCATCTTTGGGAAAAACGTTACCGAAAAATAGCCGAATCGAGGCGCTGGCCGGGCAGGGTTTGCAGCCTTTTTCGGACCAGGCGCTATGTCATTTCCCTTCTTTATTTCGTTCTGATGGGGTGGAAGTTACCCTTTCAGCACCGGTAGAGAGCTCGCAGGGATGCCGGGGACCGTTTGGCCCCGTGCCTCCAACTGCGAAGAACAGGAGCCGCAGGTAAACGCCGGGCCTGCGTTGCACATCGCCGGTCGAGTCCGATGCGGATCGGACTTGATCGGGAAACGTTCCCGGATCAGGCGACGGGAGCGGCCTCAAGAACCTCAATCTCTCAGGAGAATGCTCATGGCAGAACAGAAAGCTCCACAGATGCAGGCCACCCTGGGCTTAACCGGGTTGACTGCGAATGCAATGGCTCTCATCGCTCCCGGCGCCTTTCTCTGGCTCACGTTCTTCATCCAGGCCAGCACGGGCGTTGCCGGCCAGCCTTCCACCGCTCCGGCCATGTGGCTGGGCATCTTTGTTTCGCTGCTGCTGTGCCTGGCAACTGCGGTTGCGTACGCCGAGATCTCCAAGCTTTACCCCGGAACCGGCTCGAGCTACTATTACGCCGAACAAGCCATGCTCTCGCACGACGCCTCGTTTAAATACGCGCGCATCTCAAAGTTTATCGTCGGATGGGGTTCGCACCTTTACTACTGGGTCTATCCCGGCGTGATGGTGGCCACCACTGGCATCTTTGTCGGATATGTGGTTGGTTTCCTCTATCCGAGCTTCATGAGCGGCTCCAACCCCGGGCCGATCTTCATGATGCTGGTTGCCGTCATCTTTTCGTTTTTCGTAGCCTGGATCGCATCGAAGGGCGCCGGAGCTTCAACCGCCGTCAACATCGCCATCAATATCGTGCAGATTTCCGCCCTGGTGGTCTTCAGCGTACTCGCGCTCGGCTATCGCGCCAATCACCCGACCGGTGCGCCGGCATTCAACTACGACGGCCAGACGCTCGCAACTTATACCTACCAGTTCGCCACCAACCCCAAAGACGGCTCGATCGTGCGCGACGCCAGCGGAAACCCGTTGCCGCAGCTTGATGCCGCAGGCAAGCCGGTTCCGTTCACCATCAGCTATCCCACCACCGACTCGAGCGGCAACTTCCTTACCCATCCCAACGCGGCATCGGTCATCGGAGTTCACAAGATCAGCTTCGTGTTCATCCAGGCCACCGTCGCAATCCTCATCCTGGTTGGCTTCGAATCGGTCACCTCGATGGGAGGTGAAGCCAAAAATCCAACAAAACATATACCTATAGCCGTTATTGCATCGCTGCTGATACAGGGGCTGGTCTGTTACCTGTTTGAGTATTTTTGCGCCAACTACTTTCTCAATTCGGGGTATACCATGCAAAGCGCCACAGGCTCAGCGGCTCCCATCGGCGACATGATGATTATTGTCGGCGATGCGCTGCTGGGCCGGGGGCACGGCAAGTACTTCATGCTGGCCGAGGCCATCACGGTCTTCTTCGCGCTCATCGGCACGACACTGAGCTGCATGAACACCGGCGCCCGCGTTACCTACGCCATGGGCAAGGACGAGGAAGTACCCGAGCACTTCGGAATGCTGCATGCAGGGTCGCTCTCGCCTCGCCGTGCCATCTGGACGCTGGCGGTAATCTCGGCCATCATCGGCGTGGTTGCCCTCACGCTGGTCTTCGGCGATGCCTCTGCTCCCACCGACGCAACCATCGCGGCTCTCCCACACGGCTTCCTTTCGAGCTTCGGATATCCGTCGCACAACACTCTGGCGGCGATGCCCAACTCGCTGCTGGCCATCACGCTCACATCAAACTTTGGTACGTTCATTCTTTACGCCCTCAGCTGCTTCCTGTGCATCGTGGCTTATCACAAGCGGCCGGACCACAGTTTCATCAGGCATACGCTAATTCCGGGATTCGGTTTGCTCGCCAACCTGACCTGCATGGCCTTCTACCTGTTGGGACCGGTATTCAACCTGGGCACCTTTAAGGAGCCTCTGCTGGCGCTCGGAATCTCGGCGCTGTGGGGCATCTACGGAGCGGTTTATTTCCTCCGCTCCTCCAAAGCCAAGGGCAAGGCTGCTTTGCTGGACGCTCGACCGTCGCTCCTGACCCGGGAATAACGCATAATCAAGAACGTGCCTCTGGGTGGACTTACTGCTCAACCTCATCGCTGAGGCTCAGAGCCGGCAAGCCACCCAGAGCTATTTTCGCGATCGGTGTTCGACAATCTACTTAAAGGACCCGTTTTCCGGCGCAGGTACTGAAGCGGGGCATGCGGCGGCAAGTTATGTTAGATGTCCAGTTCGGCGAGGCCAGCGACTTCGGCAAGGTTCGTACCAACAACGAAGATGCATTGGGATCGTTCATCCCAGCCTCGCGCCAGCAGGCCCGCAGTCATGGATTTCTTTTTGCCGTGGCCGATGGCGTGGGCGGAATGGATCTGGGGGAAGTGGCATCGACAACCGCCATCCAGGTGGTGACTGACGAGTTCCGTACCGCAAATGCCGGCTCGATGCTTATTAGCCTGATGCCACGCATCTTGCAAAGAGCCAACACGGCGGTCCACGATCGCAGCCACGAATCAAAATTCCGTGGCAAGAAGATGGCCACCACGATTGTTGCCTGCGCTCTGCGCTACGATCAGGCGGTAGTTTCGCACGTTGGGGACTCGCGATGTTACCTAGTGCGAAATGGCCAGGCCCGCCAGATTACCCAGGACCACACTCTGGTTAACGAGCAACGCAAGATGGGCCTCATCTCCGCCAACGAGATCCCCGATTCCGATGCGCGCCATGTGCTCATCCGCTCGCTTGGCCCTGAGATGTTCGTCTCGCCCGACACCTCAGCGCTTACACTTCAGCCCAACGATGTTCTGGTTTTATGCACGGATGGCCTGCACGACGAGCTGCCGCCGTCAGAGATTGCTGCCATCGTCTCCCAGAAGAAATCTCCGCCCGAACTGGCTCGCGAACTGGTTGCGCAAGCCGTAGAGATTGACGGCGGCGACAACACCACGGCCCAGGTGATTCGGGTGCGAGCTGTGGAGCAGGTGGGCATGTACCGGGGCAGGCCCTACCGGTTGCCATCATGAATTCCCTTTCGGCAAATCGCCGCAAGTCTTACGAAATCCTTAGTTTTGTTGAAGTTTTTCCATTTAAGGTAAGAGGTGTCACCCTGCCGGAGATTACGGCTCAATGAGTTTTTACGACACCCTGGAGGCAGGCGCTCAGCTCGACTCCTACCGTATTGATGCGCCTGTTGCGCGAAGCGGCATGGCCTCAATCTTCAAGGCCACTGACCTACGCGACAACCGCACCGTCGCCCTCAAGATTCCCCACCCCGACCTTGAAGCCGACCCCATTCTCTTCGACCGTTTCAAGCGCGAAGCAGAAATCGGCCAGAAACTAAACCACCCCGGCGTGATGCGCGTCTACGACGGCGAAAAACGCTCGCGCATATACATGGTGATGGAGTGGTGCGAGGGGCGGTTGCTGCGCAAGATCCTGGATGAAGGCCGCATCTCGAGGGACCGCGCTATCCGCATCGCCACTGAAGTTCTCGATGCCCTCGAATACATTCACGCCAACGGCGTTGTGCACCGCGACCTGAAACCTGAAAATATCATGGTCGACGAGAATGATCGTATCAAGCTCATCGACTTTGGCATTGCCGGCGATGCGGGTGCGCGGAGGCTTACTTATGCCAATTTCACCGCGGCTCTGGGCACGCCCAATTACATCTCGCCCGAACAGGTAAAGGGAAAACGCGGAGACGGACGTTCCGATCTTTATTCCATGGGCGTGATTCTCTACGAAATGCTCACCGGAAAGCTGCCTTTCTCAGGGCCGAGCCCGATGGCCGCCATGAACGAGCGGCTTCTCAATCACCCGGTCCCCCCTCGGGTTGCCGACCCCTCGGTCTCACCCCAGCTTCAGGAAGTCATCTACCGCGCGCTGGAGCGCGATCCGCGCAACCGCTACCCTACGGCGCGGGAGTTCCGTCACGATCTCGAGCATCTTGACCGGGTCGGGGTTGAAGACCGCGTCGAGCTGCGCGACTGGCAGAAAAGAAAGTCCCAGCTTTCGAGAAAGATACTCTACTACAGCGCCCTGGCCCTGATTCCAGTTGTAATCCTGCTCATCATGTTCCTGATCGCTCACCACCGATGACCGGACCCGCGGCTGGGCCATCAAACCAAGATTCTTCACAAGATCCTTATGTCCTACGCCCTAGACT
>Ga0335074_10004221_pt1 | contig 19774 bp, 17 predicted proteins | sample Lox_Sample_23_FD_206715 | JGI IMG/M metagenome (GOLD analysis project Ga0335074, IMG submission 206715) | Soil microbial communities from Loxahatchee National Wildlife Refuge, Florida, United States - Lox_Sample_2.3 | ecosystem: Environmental > Terrestrial > Soil > Wetlands | place: USA... | reverse complement strand
TAGGAACCGAGCGCTCCCAGCCAACCCGGCGCCGTGATGTCGGCGATGGATAGAACAATGAGAACAAGAACCAGCCAAAGCCCGAGATGCCGGAGTTTGGGTTGGTAACTACTTGTCTTCAGAGGAGGTTTTCTGATCGAGATGACCCACCGACTTCAAGCGCTGGAACATGCGCTCCACTTCGGCTTCATCGTCGGGAAGCAGCAGCGGATAACGCGGCGGAGCCAGTTGCTTTTTCGACATGGCGCTTACGGTGGTGGACTCGCCCCAGAACTGGCGGTAGGGCACGCCGTCGATCAACGCTTCGCGGGCGTGGCGGCGCAAGCTGCGCAGCAAACCGCTCGAGGAGTTGGGATCGCCGGGATAAACCACCATGATCCTAGTTTTGTCGGCCAGGGTGAGCCGGACCATCAAAGGAAGATTGGAGCTGCGGTCGAGCCGCCGGATGTGCCGCCAAGGAATGGCGTGATGTCCGATCTTCAGATGGCTCTCGTAAATCTCAACCGAGGGGCGCGACGCGAGGTACAGCACGGCGGCCGCGCTTGCCAGGAACAGCCCGGTTGCGATCCAGCACACCGGCCACTGCCAGGCGAACCAGAACGAAAGACCGGTGAGTGCCAGCGCGGTCAAGCCGGCCCAAAAGTAGAGGCCCGGCACTCGATATCGCGTGATTGGCGCAGGCACCCTTTCAGACTACTCCGGCGAGCCGCGCACGTCAATCAGCGGTTTGTCTCAACATGACTACTGCCTTCCAGGTGTAGTGCGCGCCGCTGACAATGGTTCCAAACACCATTAAATCAAGGGCTAGGGTGACGGGCGCAGCGATTCCGGCGCGCGCTCCCATCACCACCAGCGCCGCAGCGATCTGGAAAAAGGTACTAATCTTGCCCCACACCGAAGGCGGAAATTTTCTAAGCCTGGTGAACAGCAGGCCGTATGCCGCCATGGCGAGAATCAGCACGTCGCGGCCGAACACCAGGGCGACCATCCACCACGGCATCGCACCGGCGAGTCCCAGCGAGATGTAAATCACGCTCAGCAAAATCTTGTCGGCGATCGGATCGAAATACGCGCCGGCGGGCGTCGACTCACGCAATCGCCGCGCCAGATACCCGTCGATCACATCGGTGAATCCGGCGGCGAACAGCAGAATGATCGCGCGGCCGTAGTGGCCGTGCAGGATGTCGAGCGCGATGATGGGCGCGAGGATCAGGCGCGCCAGCGTGAACAGATTGGGGAGATTGAGCAACGATCAGCAACGCTCCCTTCGGGCGCGGGTCGGGATTTTGGGTCGCGGCTTTCTTAGGATACTAAGGCGTGCGCCACACGAGTGGCCAGTTGATCGAAGCTCAAAATTTCGTAGAGCGAGGGATCGGACATGATGCGCGCCACGAGCGCGGTGTGCATGGCGTGCCCGGCGCGCTCGGCGATCACGTGACCGAGCAGCGGCTTGCCGATCAACGCCAGGTCGCCGATCAGATCCAGCGCCTTGTGCCGGCAGCACTCATCCGTGAAGCGCAGCCCCTCGGCGTTCTGGACGCCGCCGCGGTCGAAACAGATTGCGTTGGAGAGCGCGGCGCCGCGAATCAGTCCCATGTCGCGCATCTGATCCAGCTCATGCGCGAATCCGAACGTGCGCGCGGGTGCGATTTCCTGCGCGTAGCGCTCCGGCGTCACTTCCATGTCGAGCGACTGCTTGCCGATCAGCGGATGATCGTAAAAGACGTCGCACGTGAGCAGGAACCGGTCGGACGGAAGAATGGTGATGCGCTTGGATCCGGCCTCCACCGTGACGGGTCGCCGGATCCGCAGGAACCGCTTGCGGCGCCGGTACGATTTGAGCCCCGCCGCGTTCAGCAGATCCACATAAGGCAGCCCGCTTCCGTCCAGGATCGGAACTTCCAGGTTATCGATCTCGACGTAGGCGTTGTCCACGCCCATGCTGTAAAACACGCTGAGCAGATGCTCGGTGGTGGAGATCAACACGCCCTGCCGCATCAAACTGGTGGCATAGCTGACGCGCGCCACGTAGCGCCAGCTGGCGGGCACGTGGAAGTTGTCAAGATCGGTGCGGAGAAAGACGATGCCGGTGGAGGGCGGGGCGGGTAGAATTCTGATAGATACAGGTACGCCGCTGTGGAGGCCGACCCCCTTGGCCTCTACCGGCCGCTGAACGGTAGTCTCAAACCGCAAAGCGGCTTCCTCTGCACACGTCGGTTCGCTTATCGGACACGCTGCCAATCCAACTGGATGTTCCATTTTACAAAGAACAAACCCAAGCCGCTAGATGTTTGATTCAAAAAGCTTTGTAAAGTTTAGTGTGTTGCAGAAAAGCCACAGTAATACAGCCTTTATGTGTCTGATTCAGGTCGGCAAACGGGGTCTCACAGTCAAATTTCGGGTATGGAACCAACAAATCGGGGTCCGGGATCGTTTGACTGGGTATGGCGGTCGCCGTGGAAAGCAGAGCGCCTGGCGATGTTGTGGGAGCTTCATCACGAGCGGCTCTATCGCCTGGCGAGACGGCTTGCGCCGAGCCTCGAAGACGCGCTCGACCTGGTGCAGGAAACTTTCCTGCGCGCCGCGGGCCGGCCGGGGTCCATCCCGGTGGGTCACTCACAAGAGGAGGCCTGGCTGGTGCGAGTGCTGGTCAACATCCGGCGGGATCAGTGGCGCAAAACGTCGGTTCTGGCGCGGCGGGGGGTAGGGGCGCTGATTGGGACAGAGGTTCGTGATCCTGAGCCGGCTTTCATCGCGAAAGCTGCCGTCTGGCAAGCGCTCGATATCCTTACGCCGCGACGCCGCGCGGTGGTGGTCCTATATGAACTCGAAGGACTCGCGATTCCGGCCATCGCAGCGCTCCTCGGGATCAGCCCGATCACGGTTCGCTGGCACCTGGCGAGGGGGCGGCGAAATTTGAAGCTTGCTTTGGGAGATTTTCGATGACCGAACTCCGGAATTTGTTGCGAGAAGCAGACCCTCTGCAGGACGAACCGAATTTTCCCGGGGACCGCCGCGATTCGATGCGCGATGCGATTCTTTCGGCGGCCGCGCCGGTTCGCGCCCGAGACTTAGCAATTTCCAGGCGTCTTGCAATCGCAGGCGTCGTGGCCCTGGCGGTTTTCGCCGCATCGCTCGCCGGGCCGCGCATGGGGTCGCTGTTCGTTCGCAATGTCGAGGCGGCGGCGATTCGGTTTGAAATTCGCCTGGCCGAAGATCAACCCGCGCCCGGGCTGACCGAGGCGCAGGTGGCGGGCGCGAAGCGCTCGGTTTATCTTTATGACAACGTTATTGTGAGCAACGGCGATATTGCGTCGGCGCGCGCGGTTCCCGGCTCCGGGCCGTCGGATTACAGCGTGAACATCGAATTCAACGCCCGCGGCGCGGCCCGCATGCATGACGCTACCGAACGGCACGTCGGCAAGCTCATCGCGATCCTGCTGGACGGACGCGTCGTCATGGCGCCGACGCTTCGGAGCCCGATCAGCGAGTCGGCGCGCATTACGGGGAACTTCACCAAAGCGCAAGCCGAAAAAATCGCGAACGGACTCATGGGCCGATGAGGGCCAACGGGGCGCTATCCTGATCGTGTGCCCACTGCCGCCGACGCGAAACCGAAAAAAACCACGAAGCGCGCGCGGCTGTTCCTGATCGATAGCTACGGCTTCATCTTTCGCGCTTATCACGCCCGGGCGCGCAGCGGTGCGCCGCCCATGCGCACTACGACCGGCCTTTCCACCGAGGCCGTGTACATCTTCCACAACATGGTTCGGAAGCTGCGCGCGTCTTACCAGCCCGAGTACATCGCGGCGATTTTCGAATCGGGCAAAACCTTCCGGGACGAAGTTTTCGCCGGTTACAAAGCGAATCGCACGGAAATGCCGCCGGATTTGGGCGAGCAGATCCCTTACATCCGCCGCCTGCTCGAAGCCATGCGCATTCCCGTGCTTCAATATCCGGGCTTCGAGGCCGACGACGTGATCGGCGCCATGGCGCGGCGCGCGAGCGAAAACTACGACGTGGTGATCGTTTCGAGTGACAAGGACATGCTGCAACTGGTGGACGACCGCGTACACATGTACAACCCGGTGAAGGAGAACGTCTGGTACGATCCGGCGGAGGCCGAGCAATACATGGGAGTGAAGCCGGCACAGGTGGCCGACCTGCTCGCGCTGATGGGCGATTCGATCGACAATATTCCCGGCGCGCCGGGGATCGGCGAAAAGGGAGCGCAGAGCATCATCGCGCGCTTCGGCTCCGTCGAGAGCGCGCTCGAGCACGCGGCCGAAGTGGAGCGCAAGACATATCGCGAGAGTCTGCAGAACAATCGCGATCAGATTCTGCTGAGCAAGCGTCTCGCGACCATCGACATCACGGTGCCCATCGAGTTCGAGATGACGACGCTGGCGGCGCAGGAGCCGGATGTTCCCGAGCTCAAGAAGGTTTATAAGGAGCTCGAGTTTTACAGCCTGCTCAAGGAAGTGGGGCCGACCGAAGACGCACACACGCGTGATTACGCAACTATCGGGACGCGCGAGGAGGCGGCCTCATACGGCGCGGCGCTCGCCCAGCTCGATCCATCGAAGCCCATTGCGTTCGCGATTGAGTCGACGGTGGAAGGCGATCTCCCGCTGACTATGCTCGGCGTTTCCTATCAGCCCGGCGTGGCGCGCGCAATATCGGCCGATTTCATCGACACGCTGAAGCCGATTTTGGAAGACGAACGGCGCACCAAGATCGCGCAGGATGTGAAGGCTGTCACCCTCGAGCTGGCGCGGCACGGCGTGGAAGCGCGCGGCTTCCGGCACGACGTGATGCTGTATGCGTTCCTGCTGTGCGCCGATCCGGCCGGTTGCTCGGCCCAGGTGTTGGCCGAGCGCTACCTCGATCGCAAGCTAGGAGCCGCGGCCGAACAGCACGCCGATCTGGCGATGACGCTGGCCGAACGCCTGGCGCCCGAAATCGACCAACAGGGCTTTCGCGAGCTCTACGAAACTATCGATTTACCGCTGGCGGGCGTGCTTGCGCGCATGGAGCAGGCCGGCATTCGCGTCGACCCCGCGCAGCTCCGCGTCTTGTCCGGCGAGCTGGATGGCGATATCCAGCGATTGTCGGCTGAAATTTACGAATTAGCCGGAAAGCCCTTCAATATTAATTCGCCGGTGCAGCTCGGTAAAATCCTGTTCGAGGAAATGAATCTACCCGCGCCGGTGAAATACGGCAAGGGCAAAACCATTTCCACCGCGGCTGACGTGCTGGAAGGCCTGGCGGCGGAGCACGAAATCGCGCGCAAAGTGCTGGAGTATCGCCAGCTCGCGAAACTGAAGGGCACCTACATCGACGCGCTGCCCGATCTGATCGACCCCAGGACCGGCCGCCTTCACACCACGTTCAACCAGGCGGGCGCGGCCACCGGACGCCTCTCGTCATCGAATCCCAACCTGCAGAACATTCCGATCCGCACCGAGCTGGGCCGCGAGATTCGCGCCGCCTTCGTCCCGCGCGAAGGCTGGAAGCTGGTGACGGCGGACTATTCGCAGATCGAGCTGCGCCTGCTCGCGCACATGTCGGCCGATCCGGTGCTGCTGGACGCGTTCCTGCGCGGCGAGGACATTCACACCCGCACCGCCGCCGAAGTATTCCGCGTGCCGCCCCTGATGGTGACGGCCGATATGCGGCGCAACGCCAAGGCCGTGAATTTCGGCATCGTATACGGGCAGACCCCGTTCGGGCTCGCGGCTTCGCTCGGCATCGATCGCAAGGAAGCCGAGCTTTACATCCAGACTTATTTCGAGCTGCACGCGGGCGTGAAGAAATTCATTCAGAAGACCATCGCGGAGGTGCGCGAGAGCGGGTTCGCCGTGACGCTGTTCGGCCGCAAGCGCCCGATTCCCGACATGCACAGCCGTAATCCGAACGCGCGCTCGTTCGCCGAGCGCACCGCGGTGAATACGCCGCTGCAAGGCACCGCGGCCGATCTGATCAAGCTCGCGATGATCCGCATCGACGCGATCCTGCGCCGCGAGAAGCTCGAAACGCGGATGCTGCTTCAGGTCCACGACGAGCTGGTGTTCGAAGCGCCGCCCGCCGAAGCCGATCAGGTGTCAAAGATGGTAAAGCGCGAAATGGAGAACGTCCATAAACTGAATGTCCCGATGATCGTTGACGTGGGGATCGGTGATAATTGGCGCGATGCCAAGTAGCCACTGACAGCTAGTTCGCTTTAGGAAAATGCTGCTCGTACCAGCGAATGGAGCGATCCAGAAAATCTACGTTGTGGTGCGACTCGCGGATGCCGTGCCCTTCGCGCGGATAGCGAACCATGACCGTTTCGACGCCGACGTCCTTGAGCGCGATGTAATACTGCTCGGCTTCGGCGATCGGGACATCGGGATCGTTTTCGCCGTGCACCATCATGGTGGGCGTGACGACGTTCCCGACGTGCTTCAGCGCTGAGCGCTCCCACAGCACGTCCATCAGGTTGCCCTGGTGCGGATACGCGCCCCATTCCATGGCTTCGTATTGGTTGTAATACGTCATGTAGTTGTAGCTGATGATGTTGGTGATGGCGGCGGTGGGGATGGCGGCTTTGAACATATGCGTCTGCGTGATCAGCCACGCGCTCAACTGGCCGCCGTAGCTGGTTCCTTCGATGCCCAGACGGCTCGCGTCGATCCAGGGATAGCGGCGTAGGGCTGCGTTGACGCCGTACAGCACGTCCATGGCTTCGTTGCCGTTCTGATCGGCGAAGACCGCGTCGGTGAAAGCCTGGCCATAGCCGGTGGATCCGCGATAGTTGATCATGAGCGAGGCCCATCCGATCGAGGCGTAGACCTGATTCCTGAAATTGAACGCCGGCCCCTGCTGGCCGTGCGGGCCGCCGTGAATGTTCACGATGAGCGGATATTTCCGGTCGGCGCGAAAATCGGCGGGATAGGTGAGGAACGCCTCGACGGTCCATTTATTGTCGTTGCTGATGAAGGTGAACGCTTCGACGGGCTCGACGGTTTTGCCGGCCAGAGCGTCGTGATCTACGTCGGTGAGTTGTTTCGCGGGGCCGTCGCCGGATTTGAGATATAGCTCGGCCTGATCGGACGGGGTCGAAAAAGTATATGCGATCAGATCGCCGTGAACGGAGAACGATCCGACGCTTCCGCGCTCTTTGATGACCGCTTCCGGCTTGCCGCCTGACGCCGGCGCCCGGTAGAGATGCACGTTGCCGCGTTCCTGCCCGGTGAAGTAGACCCACCGGCCGTCGCTCGAAAACCGCGGATCGCCTTGGCGCGCATCGAGATCGCCCACTTCCCGGCGATTCTTGCCGTTCGAGTCAATCATCCAGACGTGCGTGTCCTCCATGGTAGTCTCGCGATCGGTGAGGCCGCGCTTGGTGGCCTCGAAGATGATGGATTTTCCGTCCGGAGAATAATGCGGACGATATTCGGCGCTTTCGGTGGCGGTGAGCTGGCGGCTTTCGCCGGTGGTCGAGTCCAAGGTGAACAGGTCGTAGTTGAAAAACTGATCGTCGTCCTGCGCACGATTCGAAACGTAAGCGATCTCGCGCCCTTCCGGCGACCAGGCGATGGAGTGCTCGTAATGGACACCGTCGGTGAGCTGGCGCGACTTTCCGCTGGCGACGTCGGCCACGAAAATATGCAGGCGCTTGTTGTCGTTGAAATGGCTGTTGCCTTCCGACGCCGTCGGCTTATAAAGGTAGCGCGTGATGACGATGGGGTCGCCCGAGGCGTCGGCGGTTTCAGGGCCCGGAGTCGCGGAGACATAGGCGATCTGTTTGCCATCGGGCGACCAGGTAATGGTGGCGCCGGTCGAGGGCAGCGGCGCGTTGGTGTCTTGAAGCGGGCCGATATATTTTTTTCCGCTGCCGTCAGCGCGCGCCACGATCAAGCCCGACTTGTCGCCCAGCTTGCCCGAATACGCGATCCATTTCCCGTCGGGCGACCACACGGGATTGCCGGAAGGCTCGTCGCCTGAGCTCAGCGCCATGGACTTGCCGTCGGCCAGGGTCATGATCCAGAGCTGGCCGAACGGGCGGCGCGGCGAATCGTTGCGAGTGATTGAATAGGCGATGCGCGAGCCGTCCGGCGAGAACTCGACCGCGCCGACGGAGCGAAGCTTCAGGAAATCCGACGACTGAAATCCCGCGGACCACGCGAGAGGCACGCAGGCAAAAACGGCAAGCAAGATTCGGAGCATGGAACACAGTAGCGAGCAGCCTGGACGGTCGTCAAGCGGCGACGGGCGGGCTGGTGAGCATGGTGTTGATGTCCATCATCCCTGAAGCTCCGCTTCCGGGAGATCCCCCGGAGAGTTTTCCTGACCAAGTATCAATTGAGTGTAGAGAATGGCGAAGCGGATCAACTCGAGAGGTTGCTTGGCGGGAAGAACCCGGCGAACCCCGGCGCGCCAGAGTTTGTTCGAATCGGACGATTCGCCGGCGAGAACGAAAATGCGCATGGCTTCCCTTCCTGCGGGCACCGCGAAATGGTCGACGGTGGTTTCATCCAGGACGATCACGCCATCAAAGATCGGATTCGGTTCAGCGACAATGTGAGCTCGATGCTTCCCGTCTGCCTCCAGCAGGCCCCGCAGCTGTTCCGCATAGGTTTGATCTGCGAGCGCAATTTGAATATCGTTGATGGCCGGGGAAGCGACCTCGCTCATTTGTGGCCGGGGCCACTCGATGACGGTGTTCCCGGCGCTGTTCGAATGGCGGGATAGTTTTCGGCAGCCGTCTTTGCATTGACGGCAGCTTCCGAACGTCGACATGTCCTTTGACATCTGTGGGTGATCCATAATCAAGTCCTCGGTTATCGCGATTCCAGAATGTGAGCCGAACTTCTGAGCGTCGTTTTTTCGAATGGTTTACGGCAGTTCTAGCGCCCAGTCAAAGGCCTTAGAATCAACGGCGGTGGTAGTGAGGATGGGTGTAATGACGCAGCGCCGGCGTATCGTGCCTCACTGAGCCGGATCCCATCGAGTCGGGCGGTCGACTCCGATTGCGGACATCGTCGCCGATGGTCTCCCCGCAGCCCAGAAGTTTCAAAGTCTTAGCTATGGCCCTGCCGTTGCCCTGTCCGAACAGGAAGGAATCACCATGGAACACGGAAACGGCACGCAGGGGAACACAAAACAGATCCGTCTTGTAAAGCGCTCGCCGACGTACTGGCGAGTCACGTTCGATATCCCGCCGCTCAATATCTTCGGCCCGCAAGCCATTCCGCAACTGAACGAAATTGTCACGGCGGTGGAAACCGACAAGTCGTTGAAGGTGGTGGTGTTTGACAGCGCTGTCGAGGGCTTTTTCATAACCCACTACGATTTCCTGGCAAAACTCGAAGATTCGACCAGCCTTCCTCCCGGACCCACGGGACTGCAGCAATTGCCGGACATGCTGGTGCGCATCAGCCGCGCGCCCGTTGTGTCCATCGCGATGATTCGAGGGCGCGCGACGGGCGTGGGGAGCGAACTCGCGCTGGCCAGCGACATGCGGTTTGCAAGCCGCGAGAAAGCTATCCTGTCGCAGTGGGAAGTGGGCGCCGCTCTGGTGCCGGGCGGCGGACCCATGGCGCGGCTGCCGCGTTTGATGGGCAGGGGGCGCGCCCTCGAAGTCCTCCTGGGCGCGGACGATATCCCCGGCGACCTGGCCGAGCGCTACGGGTACGTGAATCGCTCGTTGCCGGATCGCGAGCTGGATGGATTTGTCGACGCGCTGGCAACGCGCATCGCCACCTTCGATAAGGATGCCATTCGAGAAACCAAGCGGCTGGTCGACGTAGCCAGCTTGCCGCCTGACGTCGAGATCGCGCCCGAATGGGATGCGTTCCTCGCTTCGCTGAAACGGCCCGCCGCCCAGGAAAGAATCAGCGCACTGATGCAGCAGGGTTTTCATAAACCAGGCGAGGTGGAAACCAGGCTCGGACATTACGTCGGGCAGCTGGGAAAAAGCCTTGAGAAACAGACCGCGTAGGAAGGAAAAGCCATGAACAATCTCCATTCGGACGCCTTCGTTTTCTTCGGCGCCACCGGCGACCTGGCGTACAAGAAGATCTTTCCGTCGCTGCATGCGATGGTGAAACGCGGCAATCTGAACGTGCCGGTGATCGGCGTTGCAAAAGAGGGCTGGAATCTGGATCAGCTGCGCGCACGGGCCGTCGACAGCATCGAGAAGCACGGCGGAGTGGATCGTGCCGCTTTCGAAAAACTCCTGGGCCTGCTGCGCTACGTCGACGGCGACTATCAGGACCCGGCCACGTACCAGGCAATCCGGCAAAAGCTAGGCGCCTCAGAGCGTCCGGCCCACTATCTGGCGATTCCGCCGGTGCTGTTCGGACTGGTGGTGGAGCAACTCGGCAAGGCCGGCGCGGCGAATGGAGCGCGCGTGATCGTGGAGAAGCCGTTCGGAACCGACCTCACTTCCGCGCGGGCGCTGAATCGAATTCTGCTGGGGACTTTCGATGAAAAATCCATCTTTCGGATCGACCATTACCTTGGCAAGCGGCCGGTGAACAGTATGTTCTATGCGCGGTTCGCGAACTCCTTTCTCGACCCGCTCTTGAACCGGACCCACGTTGAAGATGTGCAGATCACGATGGCGGAGGATTTCGGAATTCAGGGCCGCGGGGCGTTTTACGACGAGACCGGCACGATCCGCGACGTGGTGCAGAATCATCTGTTTCAGGTGCTCGCGAACCTGGCGATGGAGGCGCCGGTCAGGACCGACAGCGAGTCGATCCGGGATGAGAAGGTGAAGGTCCTGAAGGCGATCGAGCCTCTGAGGGCGGAGGATGTGGTGCGCGGGCAGTTTCGAGGCTATCGATCGGAGAAGGGCGTTGCCCCGCAGTCTAAAACGGAGACTTTCGTGGCGCTGCGGCTGGGGATTAACTCCTGGCGGTGGCAAGGCGTTCCTTTTTACATCCGGGCGGGGAAATGCCTGCCCGTCACGTGCACCGAGCTGATGATCCGGCTGCGGCGCCCGCCCGACATCTTCCACAACGCGGGCGGCATCCAACCGAATCATTTTCGCTTCCGGATCAGTCCGGACGTAACCATCGCGCACGGCATGATGGTGAAATCGCCCGACAGCGATTTGTCCGGCGAGCCGCTGGAACTGGTCGCGCTCGATCACGGGAGCGCGAACGAAATGGATGCCTACGAGCGCGTGCTCGGCGATGCCATGGAGGGGGAAGCGACCCTCTTCGCGCGCGAAGACTACGTCGAAGAAGCGTGGCGCATCGTAGACCCGGTGCTGCAGGCCGGCACTCCGGTGTATGAGTATGAGCCCGGCGCGTGGGGTCCGGCGGAGGTGCATCAGAAAATCACGCCGGCGGACGGCTGGAACGATCCCGTTGTGAAACCGGCGACTGTGGCGCCGGAGGCCCGCGCCGCAGGGCGTACGAATTGAGCAGCCTTCCGTGCCGCGAGCTACACCATCCGTTCCTCGGCAGCGGTTTCTTGGCCATTGAGAAAGCCGGTTAATCGCTGCGACCCACTTCAGTCGACCTGATGCCTGAGTCAACGGGCCGCATTCGACTGGACACCAGGTCAATACACGCGCAGCTATTCGCACCTCACCCGTGGCTTTCGATACCACGGGCGACTATGCGTGAAAAGTCGCGCGATGGCTCACGTTTCCGCCGGTGGTACAGTACTACTTCGATACGGGCGCGAACCCGCTTGGCCACAGCTCCGTAGCGGCGGGCTTCCGCACCAGCTTCAACTTTTGAGGACAAAGCGCTATGAAAACTCGTCAACAGGCTTTCGATCAGATCACTTCCAATCAGGACCAGGACGGCATATTCGATGTGTGCGTGATTGGAGGAGGCGCCTCGGGTGCGAGCTGCGCGCTCGACGCGCAACTGCGGGGCCTCAGGACCGTACTGGTCGATGCCGGCGATTTCGGTTCGGGCAGTTCCACGGCGTCCACCAAGATGGCGCACGGCGGTGTTCGATATCTGCAGGAAGCCGTCACGGACTTGGACGTCCAGCAATATCACCTGGTGGAAAACGCGCTGCGCGAGCGCGCACTGATGCTGCGCAACGCTCCCCATCTCACGCGAACGGTGGAGTTCGTGGTCCCGTGCTTCAGCCACTTTGATCAGTTCTACTACGGCCTCGGGATGAAGATGTACGATTGGATTTCCGGCAAGTCGACTCTGCTTCCCAGCCGGATGTTGACGCGTGAGGAAGCCCTGTACAGATTGCCGGCGATGCAGTCGAAAACACTGACCGGCGCCGTGGCGTACGCGGATGGACAATTCGATGACGCCCGATATGCGGTGGCGCTCGTGGAGACGTTCCACGGGTTGGGCGGCGCCGCTTTGAACTACGCGCGAGCAACGGCATTCGAAAAACGGGCGGATGGCATTATCGCGGCCGCAATGGTCACCGATCAGATCTCGAAGCAGACCTTTCGCATCGCGGCTCGCTCCTTTGTGAATGCGACCGGCCCGTTTTCCGATGTCATACGGCAGCTTGCCTCGGCGAAGGCCTTGCCGCGGATGTCCCCCAGCAAAGGCTCGCACATCCTGTTTCCGCTGGATGGCTTTTCGGAGAACGACGCGCTTCTGGTTCCCAGAACCGAGGACGGCCGCGTAATTTTCGCCATTCCGTGGAATGGGCGGCTGCTGGTGGGCACCACCGATACCGGTTACACGCCTGGCGAAGAGATGGTAGTAACCCGGGAGGAAATCGACTATCTGCTGCGACAACTCAACCCTTACCTGAGTTCGCCTCTTCGCGCCGACCAGGTGGTGAGCGGTTTCGCGGGTGTTCGTCCGCTGGTCTCGGCCCCGGGGATCAAGGACACCAGGAAGCTGATCCGCGACGACGAGGTGGAGTTCGATGCAGAAAGCGGCCTGATCAGCATTCTCGGCGGCAAGTGGACGACGCACCGGCTGATGGGGCAGGAAACTATCGATAAAGTCCAGGAGTATCTGGGAGAGCCTATGGTTCCGGCGAAAACGCAGGAATATCCGCTGAGCGGTTCCGCGGACTACAGCCGGGACTACTGGGAGACGCTGTCCAGCGAGTTCCATTTGCCGGCCGCAACGGCGCAGCATCTGGCTCATAAGTATGGAACGGCAGCGCCGTCGGTGATGAAGCTGGCGGAGTCCGATCCTTCGCTCGCACTCCCGTTGGTGGAAGGCGAGGCGCCGATATGCGCTCAGGTAGTGTACGCCGCGCGGAGCGAGATGGCGATGACCATCGAAGACGTTCTCGCCCGCCGCATCGGTCTGCAATTAATCGGGTGGCGGCTGGCCGTGCGCGCTACGCCTGTCGCCGCGGCGCTGCTTCGCCGGGAGCTGGGGTGGAGTGCCGCGGACGAAACCGCGGCCGTCGATCAGTACGTCGGCAAAATCAACCGCCTGCTGGAGGTGGCCGGTCAGGATCCTGAGCCTGCGCCGTCGCGAACCGACGAATTCGCTTTGTGGAGTTAGCCATGTCTACATATATCGGAGCCATCGATCAGGGGACCACCAGCACAAGGTTTATCGTGTTTGACCGCGAAGGGCGGATTGTCTCGGTAGCGCAGGTAGAGCACGAGCAGATTTATCCGCAACCCGGATGGGTGGAGCATGACGCCGGCGAGATCTGGCGTCGGACCGAAGAAGTGATCGATGCGGCCATGCGGCAGAAGGGCCTGCGGCCTGGGGATCTGGCGGCGATCGGCATCACCAACCAGCGTGAGACTACGGTGCTCTGGGACCGGACGACGGGGCAGCCGGTTTATAATGCGCTGGTCTGGCAGGACACCCGGGTTGGCTCGTATGTCGCCGACCTGGAGCGTGACGGCGGGCCCGGCCCGCTGCGGGCCAAGACCGGCCTGCCGCTCGCCACTTATTTCAGCGGATTGAAGATTCGCTGGCTGCTGGATAACGTCCCGGGTGTACGCAAGCGCGCCGAGGCGGGGGAAATCCTGTTCGGCAACATCGATGCGTACCTCCTGTGGAAGCTCACCGGCGGACCGCGGGGAGGCATCCACCTCACAGACTGCACAAACGCCAGCCGCACCCAACTGATGAATCTCGAAACACTGGATTGGGACGACGAACTGCTCGAGGTGATCGGCGTGCCGCGCCGGATCCTGCCCAAAATTGCGGCCAGCAGCGAGGTGTATGGCAACGCCACTCTCGATGCCCTCCAGGGCGTGCCGGTTGCCGGAATCCTGGGCGATCAGCAGGCGGCTCTGGTGGGGCAGACCTGCTTTCGATCCGGTGAAGCGAAGAATACTTACGGCACGGGCTGTTTTCTGCTGATGAATACCGGCGGGAAGCCGGTCGAATCGAAATTCGGGCTTCTCACCACCGTGGCATACCGGCTGGGGAAGGAACCGGCCGCCTACGCGCTCGAAGGGAGCATCGCCATCACCGGAGCGCTGGTGCAATGGATTCGCGATAACTTCGGGCTGATCGGGAAGAGCGCCGACATCGAGAGCCTGGCCCGTACCGTCAAAGACAACGGCGGCGTGTACTTCGTCCCGGCGTTCTCCGGACTCTACGCGCCCTATTGGAAGTCCAACGCCCGTGGCATTATCGCGGGCCTTACACATTACACCAACAAGGGACATCTGGCGCGCGCGGTGTTGGAAGCAACCGCTTTTCAGACTCGCGAAGTCGTGGAGGCGATGGAAAAAGATTCCGGAATCGCGCTCGACGTACTGCGCACGGACGGAGGCATGGTGGAAGACGAGCTGCTGATGCAGTTCCAGGCCGACATTCTGGACCGCCCGGTGGTGAGACCGGTGGTGCGCGAGACCACCGCGCTGGGCGCCGCCTATGCCGCCGGACTCGCGGTTGGCTACTATAAGAACCTCGAAGACCTCCGCTCGCAATGGGCCATCGACCACACCTGGCAGCCGCATATGGAACAGCAGCAGAGGGAAGCCATGTACGGCTCGTGGAAGAAAGCTGTCACTCGTTCGTTTGACTGGATCGATTCGGCCGCGTGAAGAGCTGTGGGGAGCGGCCATCCATTAGAAAAGGAAAATCAAGATGGTCGCAAAATGTTTTGGCGAATTCGTGGGGACCGCGCTTCTCATCCTGTTGGGCGATGGCGTGGTGGCGAACGTGTTGCTCAAGAAGTCCAAGGCGGAGGGCGCCGGCTGGCTGACCATTGCCACCGGCTGGGGGTTTGCCGTTCTCTTCGGCGTATTCGCGGCCATCGCCTGCGGCAGTCCGGACGCGGCCCTCAATCCCGCGGTGACCTTCGGAGTCGCGATCGAGACCGGCGATTTTTCGAAATTCATTCCGTTCTTCGCGGCCCAGATGCTCGGCGCGATGCTGGGCGCGTTTCTGGTGTGGCTGCACTTCCTGCCGCACTGGCGTGAAACCCAAGATCCCGGCGTGAAGTTAGGCTGCTTCTCGACCATGCCCGCGATACAAAACTTTGGGGCGAACTTGGTCAGCGAAATTATCGGTACGTTCGTGCTCCTGCTGGGTGTCGCCGTGATCTTCTCGAAGAAAGTCGCGATGGGCGGCCCGGTCGCCGGCCTCGGGCCTTATCTGGTGGGCGTCCTGGTGTGGGCCATCGGCTTGTCTCTGGGTGGCACCACCGGTTACGCGATCAATCCGGCGCGCGACCTCGGACCCCGCATCGTTCATGCGCTGCTTCCGCTCGGCACGAAGACGGGCTCCGGTTGGAGCTATGCCGCTGTGCCGGTGATTGGTCCTCTGATAGGCGCGGGACTGGCGGGGTTGTTCGTTCGACTTGCGCATCTTTAGCGCCGGCGGGGTGATCGAGTGCGGGGCCAGGTCGAAACGAACACCGGCTGACATCCGACCACATCCCGCGTCGGATATTCGCCAACTGCCGCAGCCGGGACCGGCGAGCGTCTTCCAGATGCTGCAGCGGCGGCAAGTTCGCGAGCGAAGAGCGTTCTGCCTCGAAGGCCCCGCACTTGCAACCCGTGATTCACGTGGTCGGGGGTTGCGCCGGCAACGGTGGTTCCGCCGGCCAACCTAAATTACCAATATGGAGATTTACGATGAGTCTTATCGACAAGGCGCTGAAAGCAAACCAGACATATGCTAAGAAGTACGATAAAAAGCTGGGGGCGCATCCAGCCCCCAAAGTCGCAGTTGTGACCTGCATGGATCCCAGACTGTCGGATCTTCCTGAAATTCTCGGGCTGCCGCAAGCCGATCTCGACGTTATCCGGACCGGCGGGCCGGCGGTAACCGAAGATGTGCTGGGAGAGCTGGTGGTTTCCACTCGTGTTCTCGGGTCGAAGGAGATCATGCTCCTCAATCACACCGGCTGTGGATTCACGACATTCACGGACGAGGAGCTGAACGCGAAGCTCACTGCTTTAACCGGCGACGCATCGCCAGCTCCGATGCGCTTCTTCTCTTACAAGGACCCTGAACAGAACACGCGGGAACAGATGAAGAAGGTCCGATCACATCCCTGGATCGCCAAAGAAGTCCCTGTGCGGGGCTTTATTTTCGACGTGGAGACCGGTCTGATCCGGGAAGTCCACCGGGCTGCACAGGACGCTGCTGCCTGAAGGGCGGCCAGACAGCGCCGGGTGGGCGGTTCCGCCGTCTTCGCCGATCCGAGCTTCCGGTGGACGCCGTGGAGCTGGCACGCTATTTGATCGGCAAAGTGGTGGTCCACGACGTTGCCGCGGGCAGGCTCAGCGGGCGGATCGTCGAAACGGAAGCTTATCCCATCGGCGACCCGGCAGGGCATGCATTCCGTGGCAAGACGCCGCGCAATAGTTCCCTGTTTCTCGGGCGAGGGCACGCTTACGTGTATTTCGTGTATGGGTCCTCGTTCATGCTGAATGTCACCAGCGAGGTGCGCGGCGTGGGTGGCGGAGTCCTTTTACGCGCGCTCGAACCGCTGGAGGGAATCCACTGGATGGAGCACTCCCGCGGTGCGACGCGCTTGACCGACTTGGCCAGGGGGCCTGGCCGGCTCGCCGAAGCGATGCAGATTGATCTCCGACAGGACGGCCTGGATCTGTGCGCCGCCGGTCCACTCTGGCTCGCGGCGTCCGCGCGGAACACGGGCGCCATCGGCAGGAGCGTACGCATCGGCCTGACCCGCAACGTCGATCGGCCGTGGCGATTCTATGAGCGCGGTAATCCGTACGTGAGTGGTCCAAAACGGTTGCGCGAGTAATCGCCGGCGAACCGCTCACTGTCGGACTGCCGACTCCGCCCATCGATCTTGGTCGCGGTGGCTCTCACCCCGCTCGCGATTTCGCGAGTGGAGCGTCATTTGCTCTTCTCCGGCAGCAGCCGCTAGACGGATACGCGCAAAGTGGCCGCTGACGGTAGGAGAGCGAAATTGCCAAGCCCGCATGGCCGCCAACGTCCCGGAGTATCAAATTCGTGCCGCAAATTGATGCTAAACCGCCTCGAACAACGATTCCCCTTGTGATTCTGATGGCTGCCATTCCCCTCTTCGCTCAAAGTCCGCCGGCGTCGCCCGATCATCCATGGCATAGCCCCGACGAACGGCGAATCACAGATTATGGGAGGCATCTTCGTCAACCGGTTTTTCCGATCCAGCCCGACAAAGCCTATTCCTTGGCCGAATTGATCGATCTGGCGGAAGCCCACAACCCCGAGACGCGTGTCGCCTGGGAAAACGCCATTGCCCAGGGGGCAGCCCTTGGAATCGCACGCAGCGAACTATATCCGACGGTGTCGGCTGTGGCGCTCTCGGGTGTGGATCGGGAGGAGGTTCCGCTGGGCACCCGGTTCTACCGCCACACGGATACGGCGGTTCAGGCGACACTCGATCTGAACTACACAATCTTCGACTTCGGGGCCCGTCGCGCCCGAATCGCCGCGGAGAGCGCGCGAGTACTGGCGGCGAACTTCGGTTTTAACGACGTTCACCGCGAACTCATCTTTCAGGTTCAGCAAGCCTACTATCGCCTGCTGAATGCGTCAGCGCAGGACAGCGCCGCAAGAGCGAGTTTGGCTAATGCGCAGGCGGTCGAAGAAGCCGCGGAGGACCGGCTACGGAATGGTTTGGCGACTCTGCCGGACGTTCTGGAGGCGCGCAGTGCGACCGCGCAAGCGCAATATGATCTGCAGGCGGTGTTGGGCGCGGAGGACACCGCGCGAGGTGATTTGGCGACCGCTTTGGGAGCCCCTGCCGCCACCATGATTCGCGTCGAGCCGCTGAGCGAAGTGCCTACTCCCGAGTCGATCGGCGAGACCGTCGAGCAGGTGATTGATCGCGCTCTCGACCAGCGGCCGGACCTCCAGGCTGAGGTGGCCGGCACCCGCGTGGCGGAGGCGCAGAGGAAGGAGGCGCGGGCAGCGTACTACCCCAGCTTGAATTTCAAAGCCAACCCGAGCGCTCAATCGCTCTACCTGCAACAGCAAACGTTGCGCGCGGGACATACGGCCGACTTAACCGGCGGAATGGCCCTCAGCTTGAGCTGGACCGTGTTTGACGGCGGCGCGCGTCGAAGCCGCCTGCTGCAGGCCGAAGCCGGGATTCGCGGGGCCGAGGCGCAGGTCAGCGCCGCGCGCGATAGCATCGAGGATCAAGTTTGGACCGCCTATTCGAATTTGAGCACGGCTTTTCGACAGCGGGAAGCCGCTACGGCGCTGCTGAACTCCGCCACCCAGTCCTACGCCGCCGCTCTTGAATCCTACAATTACGGTGTTCGCAACCTGTTGGACGTCACCGCGGCTCAGAAGCTTCTCGCCCAGGCCCGCTCGGCGGACATCCTGGCGCGGACCGAGGTGCTAGCCACCCTGGCGGATTTGGCGTTCCGTTCCGGCGACTCGATCCAATCCCAGAGCAGGAGGGCGCGGCCATGAGGACTGATAGACGTCGGTGCATTTTTGGCTGTGAGTCAGTGCTCGCAGGGTTCTTGTTGACCGGTTGCGGGCGGGCTCCTTCTTTCGATGTCCTCGGGTCGTTCTTTCCAGCCTGGCTGGCGTGCCTGGCGTTGAGCCTGGTGCTCACGGCGGGCGCTCGATGGCTCCTGGCGCGCCTTCATATAGTGATCGCGTTTCCGGTCTTGACCTATCCGAGCCTGGCGGCGTTCTTTAGCTTCGCGCTTTGGCTCGCTCTATTTCGATAGAGAGGAAAACGGCAATGACATCCAATACCGATTCGAAAACTGGAAAGGTGCTGGGAGGCCTGCTGAGCGCCGCTATCGTGATTGGCGCGCTGGCGCTGGGGCTCATGGTGCTGTATCACGTGAATTCCTTTCCACGAACCGACGATGCCGAGATCGTCGCCAACTTCATCGGCATTGCGCCTCAGGTGGAGGGTCCGATCCTGCATCTGAATGTGCGCGACAACCAGTTCGTGAAGCAAGGCGAGCTGCTCTACGAAATCGATGACCGGCCTTATCGCTACGCCCTGGAGAACGCAGTTTCCGAGCAGGCGGCGCTCGAGGGACAGATCTCCGATGAGCGGCGAAGAATCGCGGCGCTGGTGAGCGCAGTTTCGGTTTCCCAGGCAAATATTCACGGCACGGAAGCCGACGTCACTCGATCGGCGGCGGCGGTGGATCAGGCCCGGGCCGACGTGGCGAACGCCGAACAGGGCGTCAGCCGCGCCACTGCGGAGTGGACCTATGCGAATAACAACCTGCATCGAATTGAGCCTTTGCTGGTGAAGCAGTTTGTCACCGTGGATCAAGTGGATCGGGCCAGGACTTCGGAGATTGCGGAGGGACAAGCTCTGAAGCAGGCCGAATCTCAATTGCGGCTGGCGCAGGCGGGACTCCAGTCCTCATTGGCTCAGCAGGAGCGCTCCGGCGCAATGCTGGTCGAGA
>Ga0335074_10004220_pt1 | contig 19779 bp, 9 predicted proteins | sample Lox_Sample_23_FD_206715 | JGI IMG/M metagenome (GOLD analysis project Ga0335074, IMG submission 206715) | Soil microbial communities from Loxahatchee National Wildlife Refuge, Florida, United States - Lox_Sample_2.3 | ecosystem: Environmental > Terrestrial > Soil > Wetlands | place: USA: Florida... | reverse complement strand
GTGCTGTCCATGATGGCGCTGAAATTGGCCAGAATGGGCTGCACGCCCGCGTCTCTAAGGCATCTTGAATCCCGCAGGATGAGGTCCGGACTGCCACTTTCCGCGGCAGAATCGCGGCGCTTCGCGTATGCGACGCTCACACAACGAATGTGTCCGTCGGCATGCCGAAAGCGGATATTTGATGCGTTCACTGGAATCTGTCCGGCCGAACGGGTCACCGAAGTCCACTTAGCGCGGTCCTCCGGATGTACAAGGCTGCTGAGAGTGACCTCACCGTCCAGAAAGTCCTGCGCGTTGTAACCGAGAAGAGATACTACGTTGTCGCTGATCTTGACCACTGACAGTGGCTCGATGGGCGCCAGACGAAGCCTGACCTCCAGCCTCACAGATTCGATATCGTCGCGGAGTTGCGATTTCTCCGGAGGACCGGGCGCACTGTCAGCATTCTTCACAGGTCAGAGCTTCGCCTTCCTCAGAACTCGATGAGACATGCCGCGCTCATCCGACATTTATAGGCATTCGAGCGACACCAGTTCGCAGGCTGTCTGCGTGCGGACGGGATGCACACCGCTGCGGTTATTCTTCTCCACACTCCGGACAGCACCTATAGCACATTCGAAGCATTACGTTCCTGCAAGTCGCCGGGCGCCAGGTATGTGCTGCAGAAGTGCGCTAACATCCACTGGATACGGCAGGCTTCAAGTGATAACGTGAAGCATCAACCAATGTCGGAGATGTGACAGATATCACCCACCTTCGATGCGCAGCAGTGCACGCCCGGGAAAGTCGATCTCCCATCTGAACACCGTCATCCAGCCGATCTGTCGGTAAGCCGCGTTGGCAAATAAGTTGTACGGGATATGTGATGGCGATCGCGAAAGCATAACGCCCGGTGGATTACGCTCACTGCGGGGCAATTTGGCTCCTTGACGACTGCCGCCGAATCCGTTGGAGGTGGTCGAAGAATCGTCGTCTCTGGCGAATTGACTTGGAGCACAATGGCCAATTGCAGATGCGGGATCAGTATCGGCGACAGCAGCGCACCCTGCGCCCGATGCGCAGCATTTCAGACTCTCAACCTGAAGGAGGGAGCGGGCGACAAAGAGATCAAAGCGGCCTATCTAGATCCTTCATGCGATAGCCCTGTATTCACTCCGTTCTCAGCGCTTCCATCGGCTCCGTCTTCCCCGCGCGTATCGCCGGCCTGAGGGTAGCCACCAGCAGGGGCGCCAGCAGGACCAGCAGGGATGCAAGGTAAAGCCGCAGATCATCCGGTTGCACCCCGTATAACTGACTGCGTAACAGCCTGTCCGCCGCCAGCGAGACCACAGTACCGGTCGCCAGGCCTATCGCTGCCGGGACCATCGCCCGCCGCACGAAAAGTCGTGTAATGTCACCCCGCGTCGCTCCGAGTGCCATCCGGACGCCAATCTCCTGCGTGCGTTGCGCAGCAAAATACGATACCACTCCATAAATTCCAACGCAGGCCAGCAGCAATGCGATCCCGGCAAATGACGCAACCACCGCTGCGTTCAGCCGTGGTTGCGCCACAGCATCGCTTAGCAGCTGATCCATCGTCTCGATCCGGCCTAGCGACTGCCGCGGGTCCGCCTGGTATACCTGCTCGCGGATCGACTTCACGACTTGTTCCGGCGGCACATTCGTCCGCACCAGAAAGTAGCGATGCCAACTACCATCGGCGTTCGCAGGCGAGTAGACAGCTGGTCCAGGCTCCGCCGCAATCGCTCCCGATACCCCTCGCACATCGGCAACCACCCCCACGATCTCGTGGGCCTGTCCATCCAGGAGCAGGTGATGTCCGATTGGATTTCCCTTCGGCAGAAACTCCCGCACCAGGGCCTCGTTCACCAGTACCGGCGGCAGTGTCGAAACCTGGTCCTCCGCCGAAAACGCTCTCCCCGCGAGCAGTGGTGTCCCCATCGCCACCAGCAAATTCCCGGCGATACTCCGGCTATCCGCGCTGATTGCCGGCTGATTGGCAACCTGCGGCAGCCAGTCCGCGTCGTAGCTGCCGCGCAGATGAAAGTCGAGCATCGGCGGCGAATTGATCTGCCCCGCGGCCTCAACTCCAGGGAGATTTTCAATTCGTTGTTGCACGTCGTTGTAGAAATTGCGTGCCACTTCCGGCCTCGTATCCCACGGCAGCGCCAGCCGAAACGTCAGCAGGTGTTCCGGCTCGAATCCCAGTGGCAGCTTCATCAAATTCCACAGCGACTCCGCCAGCAGCGACGCACCCACCAGCAGCACCAGAGACAGACCTACCTGCACCCCCACCAGGACGCTGCGCAACCAGTTGCCCGATGATCCTCCCAGGCGTGCCTCACCCTGCTTGAGCGCCGAATGCAACTGCACCTTCCGTGTTTCCAGCACCGGAGCCACTCCGAACACGATTCCAGTTGCCAGCGAAATCAGCAGAGCGACCTCAATAACAATCCCGTCCATGTGGATCGTGCCCGGCCGCCCCAGAATCCCCGGCAGGCTGGTAGCGGCGGTGCGAGTCAGCGCGAATGCCAGGAGGATTCCCGTACCGCCGCCTGCCAACGCAAGCAGCCCGCTCTCCACCAATAACTGAAAAGCCACGCGCCGTCCCGAGGCACCCAGCGCTCGCCGCAGCGCAACCTCCCGCTGCCGAGCCGTCGCGCGAGACAAGAGCAGGTTGGCCACATTGATGCAAGCGATCAGCAGCAGCAGCGCCGACGCGATCAGCAACGCCATCAGTGCCGGTTGCACGTGACCGTACCGGTCCTCGCGCAGCGTCTCGCTCGTGAACCGCCACGCGCCGTCGCTCGACGGATACTCCCTCCTGAGTTGCTCCCCGATCCGATCCAGATCGCCCTGAGCCTGCGCCGGAGTTACGCCCCGCCGCAACCTCCCAAATACATTGAAGGACCGCAGTCCGTCGCCCCGATAATTGCCCCAGCTATTCGGAACAAACTGCGCCGCGCGCCAAAAGTCCACACCTGCCGGCGCAGAAAAATCTCGCGGCATCACGCCCACAATCGTCGCCGTCTGCTGATCCAGCGTCACCTGTTCCCCGATTACGTTCGGATCGCCTCCGAAAAGCCGCTGCCATCCCGGATAACTCAACACCACGGTCAGCGGGGCATGGGGCATATCGTCTTTCGCATTCAATACCCGCCCCAGCATCGGCGCGGTGTCGAAGACGTCCCAGAATCCTGCATTCGCTGCCGCTGCATTCACGTAGATGGGCAACTTCTTTCCCGCAACCAGGGTGCTCTCGTCGAAGTAAAAGAACGTCAGACTGGAAAAGCTCCGGTTACGCGCCTCAATGTCATAGAATCGCGGACCCGTCATCAGCCCCCCAGCCGACCGCCCTGCAATCCGTGTGTCGTGAATCGCGACAATCCTCTCCGACTGTGGATAGGGCAAGCTCCTGAGCAGCGTCGAATACACCACCGTGAACATCGTTGTCGTCGCCGCAATCCCCAGTGCCATCGTCAACACCACGACGAGCGTGAACCCTGGCGAACGCCTCATCTGTCGCAGCGAAAATCGCGTGTCCTGCGCCAGACATTCCAGCAAGGGCAATCCTTCCTCTGCGTGGTACCGCTCTCGGATCGCCTCCGCGGCGCCAAGCTTCATCCGCGCCTGCCGCCGCGCCTCTTCCTCGCTCATTCCGGCCTGCATATTGGCTTCCGCCTCGCGCGCCACGTAGTCTTCCAGCTCTTCACGCAGCCTCTGATCGCCGCGCCGGCCAGTGACAAGATTGCGCAGACGGATCAGGAATCGATGGAGAGTCTTCATGCCAGATCCTCCGCTTTCACCTCGAAGAAGCGGGCGATGATCGCCGCCGTCTGCTCCCAGTCGTGCTTCTCGGTTTCGAGGAGCTTGCGACCCGCGCGTGTTAGCCGGTAGAACCGGGCACGACGATTGTTTTCAGAAGGGCCCCATTCCGATGCAATCGCCCCTTCTTGCTCTAGTCTCAGGAGGACTGGATAAAGTGTTCCCTGATTGACAAAAAGGATGTCTCCGCTGATCTGCTCGATACGCCGGGCAATGCCATATCCGTGGAGTTCCCCCATCACATCCAGGGTCTTCAACACCATCAAGGCCAGTGTTCCCGGCTGCACATCCTTTTTCGATTTCATGGAATGCGGCACCCCGCCTTCTCCGTTTTGGCTACCAACAGGAGAATGATGTCACACTTCCCATTGGGAAGACAACAGGTGCGAGTTGAGACGGGTGGGCCGGACGTCCAAAATGCGAGGCGGTCAGGAAGTCTTCTTTGCCGCGGCCTTCTGTTTCGCCCAGCGCTTCCGCTGCGCTGCAGCAATTCTGGCACGTGCCTCGGCACTGAGGGTGCGCTGAGAAGCGGAATGCGAGCCTCAAACAAGTGGAGTTGTTGCTGGCATGAAGCACGCTTCAACGATTCAGGACCGTAGCGCACCGTGGGATAGAATCTGCCTTTTGGCAGGAAGCCATAAACCTATGATCTTCTCTGGTTTATGGCGGGGACGACGGGGCTCGAACCCGCGACCTCTGCCGTGACAGCAAGGAAGGAATTCGTAACTTATTGAAATCAGGAGCCCCGGATGGCCACTTTTGGAGCCCTGAGACACCCTTGACACCCCTTATTGCACCCTTATCGCACCCGCGTCCTCTGTCCAGCAAACCTCTGTCTAGACCTCTGCCTTAGGGCAAAGGTCGCAGGTTCTGTGAGGCTCCGAATTGGGTGCACCCAAACGGTACAAAACCGCAGAACACCGCCGGTGCCGCGTGTGTGGAACCATTTTCAGCCTCGGCCTCTGGCTTACGTTTCATACCGACGACGGGCGGAAGGACACGGATGCCCATTCCGCCCTTTTTCACTCGGCTCCCTGCTGGTTACACGTCGAGAAGCCACCCCCTAGCCGCAGCCAGCGAGGCACCTCCACAACTAGCGCTAGTCTAAGAACTACAATGGTTTCAATGGACTTTTTGGATTCGCCATGATTCGGATTGCGGCTGAAAATATCTACGTTCTGCGTAATTCGACCGGGAAACCCTTCACCGATCTGCTGGATCGGTTGATCCGCAGTTCCGCGCGCATCCTTGGTATTCCCGCTACGGCTGTCCTGGACAACCCCAGAGTCAACTACCCAGACGGAGGTGTGGACACCCAGGTAACTGAGGGCTGCTCTACCGATCCCGGGGGTTATTTCACCGAACGTACCGCGTGGCAGTACAAGGCTGTTGCGTTGAAGGATTTCACGGACAGCAAGGTGAAGGAAGAGATCAGCGGAGACAGTAAAGACTATGTGCGTAGCCTGCTTCAACAGGGGTATGCATACCGCATGTGCATTGCGGATGACGGGTCTGCTGAAAGGAAGACCGAGATTAAAGGCCTTCTGGATGCGGAGATCAAGAAGGTCAACTCCGCAGCGCCAGATGCGGTCGTGCTATTTGCGTCCGATGTGGTCGATTGGGTCAACGCATTCCCCGCTATTGCTGCGGAGATGCTGGGATCGACCCTGACGGAGTTTTTTCATTTTGCGACATGGCAAAACCGGGAACGGGCCGTGACCAAGAACTTCGTGACGACGCCGGAAACGGATGTCATTTTCGATAATGTTCGGCAGCACCTTGACTGGTCGAACAAAGCGGCCAGCCCACGGCTTACGATGTCCGGCGATGCCGGTGTGGGCAAGAGCCGTACAGCGTGTGAAGCAATCGCGGCGCTTCCTGAAATTGCCCCACTGACACTTTATACAGATGACGAAGACCACGCACTCGATGTAGCCCGCGCAGTCGCCAACGACCAGAATTTGTATGCAGTTCTTGTTGCCGACGAATGCCTGGACGCGACTGCGTTCCAACTAGCGAAGATCCTTCAGGGCACGCAACATCGGGTACGCCTCATCACCATTGACAACGCTTTAGAGCGCATGGACAGGACCGAGTTGCGGCTCAGTCGCATTGCAACTTCGACGGTGGAGAAAATTGTCGAGGCCAATTTCCCCGATATCGACCCCGGCCGCCGCTACCGCTATTGCGAGCTGGCAGAAGGCTACCTTCGTTTTGCCATCTTCCTATGTGACAACGACAGCCTGATCGTGCAGCAGGGGCATCTGGGAACGCTGTTAAGCGACACCAAGAGCTATCTCGGAACGCTTTTCGGGCGAGATGGCCCTTTCGAAGAGGCCGATTTCACTGCCCTAATGGTGATTTCATTGGTGCAGCGATGTGGGGTCATGGACAATGTTTTTGCAGAGCTCGAACAGCTTTGTGGCCTGGTGAAGCTCGATCCCAAAGAAGTACGGGAGCGCCTTCATCGTATGCAAAAGACCAACGGACTTGTGGCTCGGGCTGGGCGATATTTCTATGTCACCCCAACCCCGGTAGCGATGGTGTGCTTCCAAGCCGCCTGGTCTAAATGGGCGGAGCCTGACCCGAAGCCCTTTCTTGCAGGTTTCCCGGCAGACCTAGTTCCATCATTCCTCGCACGCATGGCCCGCGCTCCTGAGGAGGTCGGCAGCGTCGTCAACGCCTACTTTCGCAACTGGGCACTTTCCCGCGGGGGAGACATCTTTACCGATGCCCATGAGACTGAACAGCTCCTTCTTCTAGTGCGATCGTCTCCTGACGTGATGGTTCCCCGGCTCCATCAGATGGTGATGGCAGCTACGCCAGAACAGCTTGGCAAACGGTATGGGGGTGGACGCCGCCATCTGGTTACTGACGCGCTTGAAATCGCGTCGTTTCCCCAGTGGTTCTTCTTCGCAGAGGAGATCCTGTTCACATTGGCGCGCGATGAGTCGGAGCCCGACCTAGGCAACAATGCTACGAAGGTCTGGGCTGGCTTGTTTCCTATCATGTGCTTCGTTGCAACACCGTTCAATGAGCGTTTGAAGTTGCTCCGTGACCGTTTGGGCAGTCGTGATAGGCCAATAAGACTCCTCTGCATCGCCGCGCTGCAGAATGCGCTCGACGATCGTTCTATTCACCTCGTAAGCGGCCAGCCCTATGGAAACCGGATTGCTCCAACCCCGTGGCGTCCGAAGACGTATGGGGAGCTCTACGATTACATGAAAGAATGTCTGGCTGAACTGAATCTGCTCAGTTCCGATGAAGACGAAGTTGTACGAGAAAAAGCTACGACTGCTCTGATTAGCTCCGTTCGCAGTTTGGTTTTTCGAGGATTTACGCAGCAAGCGAAGGAAGGCACTGGAACCTTACCTGCGCATGTGCGCCCGGTTCTTCGGGCCGAGTTGCGTGAGTTCATGTTGCTGAATAGTTCGGAACATAGCCCGCACTCTGAGGAGGAAAAGAAGCAACGCGCGGATTCGGTGGCGGAATGGGTCGCAGAGCTGGCTTCAACAAGTGTTCATGATCGTCTGATTGAGGACGTAGGTACAGAGTCATGGGAGCACCACCTTGAGCAGGAGGTGTGGGAAGGTCGCATCCGAGAGCTGGCCGTGCATCTGTTGCATCATCCGGTGGAATTCGAGCAAGAGTTGGTGTGGTTGAACACTGACAAGGCGCGCTCCTCGGTTGAGTTTGGCATCCAACTTGGACGAATGGACGAAAACCTAAGCTTATTGGATGGCATTCTTGCAGCCTGCCGTGAGAGCCGTAATCCGAATCTGGCACGCGGATATTTCGCTGGTGTTAGCGAAAGCACTCAACCCAAATTGCCATCTTCGGGGGCCGAACAGGTCCACGCAAAGCTGAACGGGGCCCTTGATGCACTTTGGGAAGACGATCCTGTTCTTGCTTTTCATGTGATGACACTTGCGGGTGATTTCGTTAATTCTTTCGACCGCGCTATTGCAGCGGTGCGTGCGAAAAAAATCCGAGCTGGATTTCTGCACACATTTGTTGCCTGGAATGGTGCCCGGCACACTTGGCCCAAGGAGGCTCGTACCGCCGCGGAGACGCTACTTGAGGCGGCTCGAAGCGGAGATGAGTCTGCGGCGAACACGGGCATTGAATTTATTGTTTTTGTCTTAATGCGGGTTACTGAAGCTGAGGACAAGCTGGAATGGCTGCAGGCAGTATTTCATGACAGATCGCTCGATGTGGTGTTTGGATTACTGGAACAAGCTTCTTTGGCAACGCAGAAGGGGTCTCACTGGTTCTCCCAGGTATTTGCGCGTGTGATGCCGGCGAACCCCGATCGCGCTACTTCGATCCTGCTTGGGATGATGCAGAGCGACTCTTACGAGACCTCCGAGGCCGCCATTGGACTTTTTTCGAGCGTAGCGGCGCAACGTCCGCAGGAATTGATGGATGGCATCGGTAGATTTATGTTGTCAGGGGAGCGCAATGTGAGCTTCCTTTTCCGCAAGTATCCTATCGTCTCGCTGCCTGAAGGCGTGGTCATTGGCTGGCTGGAGAAGCATGGCTTGGAGGGTGCTCGCTTGCTGGCTCGTCATGTGCCTGGGCCCTTTGTGGGCAACAACGGCCCAGATTTGAACCCTATCACGCGATTCATTTTGGAGCGGTTCGGAGACGATGAGCAAGTCTTTTCAAGTTGGGTCGCGGGCATGTATCACGGCCAGGCTTTTGCGGGATCGATCGCAGATTACACCGAGCGTCGCGCTGCCATGGCAGAGCCCTTTCTGAACTTCCCGATTGAAGCTGTTCGACGTTGGGCGCGTGGCCAAGTTCAATATGCGGACGAATACGTTCCGAAGTTCAAGTTAGAGGAAGAAGAGCGGGGGTTCTAATGACTGATCTCCCTCGATCAACCGAACTCCCCTTAGAATCAATCTATGCCTACACACGGCGGCACCTCGGATAAATTCGGAAACCGTTACGAATTTCTGTGGGCTGTTGACCAGTTGCTTAGGATTCTTGAGGGTAAAGCCCTTGATTTCACACTCGAACCGATAAGTCCGGAAGAATCCAAGGGGATCGAATTCAAGGTCACCAATGCCGCTGGAACGGTGGACTATTGGTCGGTCAAACGTCAGACAACTCAAGCTGGATGGACTTTGGCACTCCTGACGGCAAACGGCGATAGCGGTCGGTCAATTCTTGGGGATCTCATCGGACATGTTCAGCGTTCAGATGCCAATCACGGGGTATTCGCATCGACTCTGGGTGCTGGCGCCCTCGAAGAACTGCGGCTGTATATCGCGGACGAGGCGCTATTCAAAGACCGGTTAGAGCAATCCGCCGATCTGCGAGGAAAATTTCGTACATCGATCCTCCCCTTATGCGGTGGCAACGAAGAACTCGCACGTCAACTCCTTACACGCATCCGCAGCCACGCTGCAGATGAGGCCCAGCTCAAAGATCGAGCACAAGACATGATTCGGAGGCTGCTCTATGAGGCATCCGGGGCACAGTTGGAGGTGGGCAAGATTTGGGCCCTGTTCGAAGACCTTCTGCTAAGAACGATACACACTCCCATTGACCGATCGATAATTTTGGCCGAACTTGAAAGCCATAATGTCCGACTTCGCGATTGGGCAGTTGAGAAGACAGTTCGGGCGCAGATTGAGCAGCTTTGTGACTCCTACGTAGCTCCGATCAAAGAGGAGCTTATCAACGGCACATTTTTGTCCTTAGGTGGGTTGGACGAGGTCTTGTCAGGAGACGGCACTCCCAAGAACCGGAAAACCTTAATTGTTGGCGGAGCTGGAGGCGGTAAAAGCACGACACTCGCCCACCTAGTCGAATCACTGCAACAATCCAAAGTTCCTGTGGTGCCAGTTCGATTCGATCAGTTACCCGACGGAATCCTCACCACCGGTGAATTGGGCCGAAAACTGTCCTTGCCGGAATCGCCGGTACTCGTTCTCGCAGGTGTAGCAGACGGCGGCCCTTGTGTACTCGTCGTCGACCAACTGGATGCCATCAGCATGGCGTCAGGACGGCGGGTTGAACTGTGGTCCTTATTCGACAGTTTGCGACGCGAAGCCGAACGATTTCCGCAGATGTCGCTCATTGTGGGATGCCGGGAGTTCGACCTGGAACATGACCAGCGAATGCGAACGATGAAGTCTTCGCAGTCGGGATTCTCGCTGATTACTCTAAAAGCGTTGTCTCCCGAAGCCGTCGATGCAGTTTTGCAGAAGGCGGGGTTGGATATCACACGCATTCAGCCGGAAATCAGGGCCGTGTTGGCCCTGCCGCTCCATCTGTCGATGTTCCTGCATCTGTCGCCTGAGGCTCAATTTGCTCTTCATGATCGTGATGGTCTTTTCGATAGCTTCTGGACTGAGGTGGAGCGCCGAGCAAATCGTCGCGCGGAACGGACGATCGCATGGACCGCGATCATAGACAAACTCACCTCATGGCTCAGTGCGCACCAACGACTCTCTGCGCCGCGGGACGTTCTCGACGACTTCTCCGCCGATGCGGCGGTGTTGACCTCCGAGCGGGTACTCATTCTGTCGGACGGTCAGTATCGGTTCTTTCATGAAGCTTTCTTTGACTATGCGTTTGCCAGACGGTTTGCCTCGCAGGGCAGAGGCCTAGTCGATTTTTTGCTTGCCGGCGAACAAGATCTATTTCGACGCGCTCAGGTCCGACAGATCCTTTCTTATGTTCGCTCTCACGATCGCGCTTATTACCTGCATGAACTCAGGAGCATTCTGCTTGATAGTAGGGTTCGCTTCCATATCAAGAGCCTGGTACTACAATGGCTTTCTTCGCTTCCTCAGCCCACAGTCGATGAGTGGACGATCCTAAAGGGGGCGAGAGAGGCATGCCCAAGACTTGTTTCGCATATTCGAGGGACAGTTTTGGGAACTCCGGGGTGGTTTGACGCGTTGGATGCATCCGGCCTTTTCTGCGAAGCGCTCGCGAGTGGAGATACGGTAAGAGAGCAAGAGGTCATCGGATGCTTTAGCTTCTCTCCTGTGCTGAAGGAACGATCCGCCCGCATTGGAGAGCTTCTTGAGCAATACCGTACCGGCGACGACCGATGGAATGGATATCTAGAGAGCGTTTTCCGCTCAGGTGATTTTTACCACGATCGGAAAATGTTCGATCTTTTTCTCGAACTTCTCAGCAAAGGGCTAATCGGTATCACTTCCCCCGATGGGACTGCACGGGCAGACTGGTGGCATTTGATGTACTCGGTATCCAAGGAGCGGCCGGAGTTGGCTTCGGAAGCCATTGGGGTCTGGCTCAATTCTGTCTATTTGAGATGGCTTGAAACCTCACACGCATCCGCAGAAGAATCATCCCGGAAATCCGGGCATCATCCACTCTCCGACGTGCTCAATTACAGTGGTGATGGCACGCTCGTTATCCGGGATGCGGCAAAGGCTCCCTCGGCGTACGCCATCTCTCTATTGCCGGTAGTCGCCGAAATCATTCGGACGACCGTGAAAGAACTGGAAGGCGGTCTGGACAGCGATCCCATTTGGACGTTCCGCTCCTATGGTGATGACCTCCATCAAAATGATGACGTGCTACTTTCCTGCCTAGCGCAATCGCTCGAACGGTTGGCTGTTGATTTTCCCGAGCAACTTGATTCTCTTCTCGCGCCGTGTTTACAGAGGCCGCATAATGCGATTGCCTATTTGGTATTGAGAGCATGGTCAGCAAATCCCGAGCTGTACTCTGAGCGGCTGGTGGATTTTCTTGTCGAAGATCCACGTCGATTGAAGATCGGATATTCCGCTTGGGGAGGGGGTGGATCGGCTCAGGACTTTGTCTCACTCCAGGGAGTGCGGGCTTGTTCGCCGCTATGCTCTGCGGAGAAGTTCGTAGCGCTGGAACGAGCAATTCTGGCCTTCCAGGATCGCTGGGAATCGAGCCGTCCCGCGTATCGGGGCTGGAGACAATTGCGATTATTGCGCGCTTTGGATGAGTCTCGACGAAGCAAGGCCGCGCGAGCGAAGCTGGCGGAGCTACAGAGAAAATTCCCTGAGACCGACGAACAACCGCCGGTTTCGATGGGCTCACAGCCATCATGGGTCGGTCCGCCTATACCGGAAGATGCGCAATCGAAGATGACCGACGATCAGTGGCTTGGAGCGATGTTGAAGTACCAAGGGAGAGACTTTCGTACCAGCCATTCGTTGGCGGGAGGCGAACTGGAGCTGGCTCGGTCTCTGGAGCAGCGCACTTTCGCGTCACCCAAGAGATTCGCCTCATTGGCACAGAAAATGCCAGACGATTTACCCTCAAGCTATTTTGAATCTATCCTGCGTGGCGTCGCTGAGAGCGGCCACAAAGACGCCTCGCTTCGAGATCCAGAATTGGCAACGGGACTCATTCGGCGCGTTCATTCTCTCCCATCGCGCCCCTGCGGAAGGACCATCGCATGGCTGATTCAGCGCTGGGAAAATATCGAGTGGAGTGATGAGGTAGTCGATACTATCGCTTGGTACGCGCTGAATGATCCCGACCCCGAATGTGATTACTGGAGGACAGGCTCCGATGGAAAGACTCCCTACTTTGGAGGCGATCCATTCACCGCTGGGATGAACTGTGCGCGAGGTGCGGCGGCTGGAGCGATTGCGGCGATTCTATTTTCCAATCCTTCCAGTGCAGGGCGGTTGGAGGCAGCTCTTTATGCGGTCAGTCACGACCGTGTCATCTCGGTACGGGCTGTCAGCGTCCAGGCCCTAATAGCTCTGATGAACATCGATCCCACAAAAGCGATCCTATGGTTCAACGAGGCAATCGACGGAGCTCCTGAACTCTTCAACACGATGTTATTTGAGAGATTTGTTTACTATGCGGGATTCCGGGATTACAAACAGATTCATCCCGTGATTCGTTCAATGATGGACTCGACGATACCGGCGGTAGCTATCGCCGGAGGACGCCAGGCATGTCTTCATGGTCTTACTTTAGCCGAGGCTGCGGAAGACGCGCAGTACGCTTGTGGCGGCACGACTTCGTTGCGGGAAGGCGCGGCTGGAGTGTATGCACGCGATGTTGCACACAAAGAGGTCGGGCCTACCTGCCGCGCTAGGCTGAAGCAATTTTTTCATGACCCAGTGGATTCGGTCAGGCTCAAGGCAGTATCTGCGTTTCAGCATCTTTCTGAGCTGAGCACGGGAGAACAAGCTGACTTGCTGCAGTCGTTTCTCGAATCAAAACCAAAGGTTGGCGAGCTGTGGTTAGTCCTACGGTTCCTTCAAGATTCTCCAGTGCAACTGCCTGATCTAATCCTGAATCTAGCCAAGCTCTGTGTTGCAGGAAACGATGATGATGGCGACCAAGGGCGTCATCATGGCGCATCGATGGAATTATCGAAGATCATTGTTAGACTTTTGGTTCAGACAGAAGACCCGCAAGTACGCGCACAGTGCCTTGATCTAATCGATTCAATGGAGGAGTACCACTTTATCGGGCTATCAACGGAACTACATCGGGCCGAAGCAGCCTGAATGTCTCAATATCCCTATCACCGAGTTGATTCGGAAGACAAAGGTTGTGGGTTCGTTAGGGGTTCGATAAGCCTGTCCAGAGCAGTGCAGAATGCCAGACACCAGCAATCCGGTGAACCTGGTTTGTTAGGGTTGCACGATTCAACCTCTACTGCGGGACGGCAACGAACATGGGTTCAATAGGTCCGCGTCCTGTCTTCCGGCTGAGATGTCTCGAACTGCGCGTTATGTTCAAACGTCTAGGTAACCGCGTTTCAGCGCGATCATAACCGCGTGAGTCCGATCGTTGGCATTCAGCTTCATCAAGATGTTCTTCATGTGACCTTTCACGGTTTCTTCGGAAATCTTCAGACGATCCCCCACAATCTTGTTCGAATTTCCCTCAGCGACGACTTTCAGGATTTCGAGTTCGCGGAGCGACAGATCATCAACATGTAAATGTTCGGCAAGTTCAGAAGCAATCTCCTTCGGAATGCAACGGTGCCCGGCGTGAACGCGGCGTATTGTGTCGATCAGATCCCTGTCCAGTGTGCTTTTCAATAAATACCCCACCGCTCCAGCCTTAAGGGCGCGCGATACCTGAACATCACCGCCGAATGTAGTTAGCATGACGCATCGGGCATGAGGGTATTCGGCCTTGATGCGATGGATCACTTCAACCCCATCGATGTCGGGCAAGCGAAGATCGACCAAGGTGACATCAGGCCGATGATTGCGGTACGCAGCCACAGCCTCAAGGCCGGTCGCAGCCAACCCGACTAAGACCAAGTCCGGAGCATCCTCAAGATCATGAGCGATCCCGTTGCGGATGAGTGGATGATCGTCCACGCAGAGGACCCGTATACGGGATTGCGCCTCCATATTTGCCTCCCTCCCACATTCCATCATCGGCATGGATTCACTAGCTAGCGGCCTTCATCTTACCTTCGCCGCACGCGTGCGCGAAAGCGCCAGAATCTCCCGAGCAGCGCGCCAAATGGAAATCATGCGTGCACGGAGACGGGAATGCCAATCGCACGGGGCATAGGCTACTGCGCCCGGCACACGAACTTCAACCGCTGTGCCCACATCTTCTTTGCTCTTGAAGGTACAGACGCCTTGCAATCGTCCAGTGCGCTCCGTTATGCCCACGAGCCCAAAATGATCTTCAGCATAACCTTTCGATAGCGTTTCCTCGGCGATGCCGCACCCGTTGTCGCAGCAGGAAACAGAGAGGAACCGCTCTTCAAAACTTACAGTACATGTGATTTGAGTTGCTTTCGAGTGAAGGTAGGCATTGACCAAGCATTCCTTACAGATTTGAAAGATGTCTTCGGTTGCAACGCCGGTGATCGGCCGCGGAGTTCCCTCAACAGCGAAAGTGACTTTTATCGTGGTTCGTTCGAGAGTACCGCAGAACTCCCGCAATTGCTGCACAAGATCTGCCACTGGGGGGTATGACTCGCGGAGGTTTTTTACGCGATCTCGACCTTCGATCAGCACCTCACGTGCGAGATCAAGGGCTTCATCCATGTTCTTTCGGGCAGGCTCAGTCTCTGGGAATTTACGTACGGCAGTTCCAATGCGCAGGATCAATCCTTGAACGCCTTGCAAGAGGGTATCGTGAAGATCCTGGGCAATTCGTTCGCGCTCCGCGATACGAACAGCGAATCGTTCGCGGGCCAGAGCTGCCACCCGGTTAAGTCTCCAGATGAAGAACAGCAGGATGCACGCGCATGCGGCGACGGCCCAAAGCAATGGATACCACAAGGTCTGGGTGAATGCAGCAGGCACTCGGAAGTCGATTGACGCTCCTTCCATATTCCACACGCCGTTGTTGTTGCATGCGACGACGCGAAAGCGATAACGTCCGGGAGGAAGATTGGTATACGTTGCCTCCCGTGTGGATACGGGCTCACTCCAATCCCGGTCATATCCGTCTAGCTGGTAACGGAATCGAACCTTTCGCGGCATAACCAAACTCAACGCTGTGTAATCGATGTGCAGGGTATGCACGCGCTTGGGCGTCTTGAGGGTTCCTGAGAATGGCAGTTGCTTCCCATCCGCTGTGATCTCCTCAATGTGTATCGGGGGTAAGATCATATTTTGGTCAAGGTGCTTAGGGTCGATTATTCCGAGACCTGTAGTCATCGAAAAGACGACGCGCCCGTCACTGGTGAGAGCAACCTGGGGTGTATACCAGCCATTTATTTTCGAAAGTTGAACCCCATCCGTACTATCGAAGAGGTTGAGAACCCTGACTTTGTAACCAGGGTTCTTCTCCCAGGTGTTCAAGTCAGCCTTGGATATCCGGATCAGGCCACACTCGGAATAAAGCCAGACATCGCCCTTGCCATCCTCTTCCATCCAGTGCATGGCATCGCAAGGCAGCCCATTCTTGCGATTTAGGGTTGAGACCCTCCCATTCTGCAGCCGTGCGAGTCCGACCGAAGTGGACAGCCACAATGAGCCGTCGGGCTCGACGCGAGCATCCTGGATCACTCCCGTTCCCAAGCCATCTGCTTTCCCAAATCGTTGAATGACTTTGCCATTTTTGGACAGACCCAGATCGCCATAAGCTCCGGTGATCCAGATTGCATTGCGCCCGTGATCATATGTTAAGGATGTTCCATGTACTCGAACTTGGGCCCAGGGGATCGTTTCAATCAGGTGACCGTCGCTTCGGAGATGCATCAGTCCAGATTCGAGGTTCAGAACCCAAAGATCCCCGTGGGCATCTTCCGTAATCGAAATAATGTCCTCTCCCCCAGAGGCAAGTATCGGAACCGCGCGTCTGTTTTCAAACCATGTCATGCCGTTCCTAGTGTTGGTCGCGACTAGCAGCCGTCCACCGTCGGTTCGGAACATGCTGGTGATTATCCGGGACGGCAATCCCTGCTCCGTTTTAAAGGAGGTAATAGCAGAGCCCTCGATCAAGTCGAGTCCACCATCTGTGCCAACCCAAATGTCGTTGGAGTCACGAAGCACAGAGTTCACTACGTCGCTCGATAGTCCTTGTCGCTCGGTGATTACCGTAATGGCCAGCCTTCGGAACCGGTCCAGTCCACCGTTAGTGGCTGCCCACACGTTTCCTTCCCGGTCCTCGAAAAGACCGTACACCATATCGGACGATAGGCCGTCCTTCTTCGTGAATGTATCCAGCCTGCCATCGTGGATATGTACGATTCCTTGTCCTTGGGTTCCTATCCATAGAGAACCGTCGCGATCTTTCAAAAATCGTGTTGCTCCGATCTGCTTTCCGTCGAGAGTGTAGTTGTACATTTGCAGCTTACCGTCAGGCGCAAGTATCTCGATCTCATTGCTGTCTGCAAGAAGCAACCTTCCCGCGGAATCCTCCGAGATATCAGTGTTTTGCATTGCATACCTGTCCTCAAACAGTTGCTGTATTCCAGGTCGAAACCTCCAAAGGCCACTTCTCGTTCCAGCCCACATATTGCCTTCTCGGTCTTCGAAGAGGGAGGTTACGCTTATCCCGGGAAATTTCTGGCCGCCATAGCATTGTGTCTTTTCGGATTGGATGCGACAAAGATTCTTGATTGGAGGCCCGTCGGGGCGCGCATTGCTTATTCGAAATCCTCCAACCCATAGAGATCCTTCCCTGTCTTCCAGCATGGCAAGGACATCAACGTGGTCTAGTTCGGGGTAGCGAGTGAATTTACCATCTTTCAATTGCAAAAGTCCTGAATGATAATCACCAATCCAGAGGCTTCCGTCCCGGGTTCCTAGAATCTTAAAGGAGCCAAGAGGGTTGCCTTGCGGCGACATCTGTTCCACAAATCGAACGCCATCGAAGCGAAATAAATGAGAGGAGGTTGCTATCCAAAGATAACCGTCGGTAGTTTGGGTGAGAGATAGCGGACTATCTGGAAGCGAGCCCTCCTGCGTCGTCCAAGAGGTATGGCCAAATTGCGAAACGTCAAGTGCCTGACAGTGCATGATGGGGCTCTGAAACGAGACTATCGCGAGCCACGCCAGACTGAAGAGGATCTTCGTCGCCCACGGCATTTTGACAGATATCCGCACAATCCTCCAGCCAGCATACGCCGGACGGGAAATTGGACTCGATCTGCAAAAAGGAAATTGGAAAAACTGGGAATCCGCTGACCGGGTTCAGCTTCGAGGTCCGAGAACTGGACGTAGTATTGCACGAAAGACGAGGGTCTGAGAATGGGACTGCGAGGCTCTCCCACGTGAAGGATGAGCGTCTGCACAAACCTAGTCATGCACGACTTAAGAAGAGAAGCTGTGGAGAGCTTGCCTGGCTTCCCCACAGCTTGTTCACTATCCCTGAATGAAGGCTAGGAGATCTGCGTTGATCGTCTCCGCTTGCGTGACCGGCATGCCATGCGGAAAGTCCTTGTAGGTCTTGAGGGTGCCGTTCTTGAGCAACTTCGCCGTCAAGGGTCCTGCGTCGGCGTAGGGGACGATCTGATCCGCCTCGCTATGCATCACCAGCACCGGCACCGTGATCTTCTTCAGGTCTTCCGTGAAATCGGTTTGTGAAAATGCGACGATGCCATCGTAATGCGCTTTCGCGCCGCCCATCATGCCCTGACGCCACCAGTTTGCGATGACAGCCTCAGAGGATTTCGCGCCGGGCCGATTGAAGCCATAAAACGGACCTGCCGGAACATCGCGATAGAATTGCGAGCGATTTGCCGCGAGTTGCGCCTGAAATCCGTCGAAGACGCTCTTAGGAAGACCGCCCGGATTGGCTTCGGTCTTGACCATCAATGGGGGCACAGCGCTGATCAGCGCAGCCTTCGTAACACGGCTCTCGCCATGTCGTCCCAAATAGCGCGCCACCTCACCACCGCCGGTCGAGTGGCCGACGTGTATCGCGTTCTTCAGATTGAGATGCGCCGTCAATTCCGCAAGATCGTCGGCATAGTGATCCATGTCATGTCCGTCAGCCGTTTGGGTGGACCGGCCATGGCCGCGGCGGTCGTGGGCTATGACGCGATAGCCGTGGTTGAGGAAGAACATCATCTGTGCGTCCCAGTCATCGGCGGAAAGTGGCCAGCCATGGCTGAATACGATGGGCTGACCGTTGCCCCAATCCTTGTAATAGATCGTCACGCCGTCTTTCGTTGTAATCGTGTCCATGGAATTCTCCTTTGAGGGTTGATGTGATGGAACTTGGTCGAGGGTTGCCGCTGTTGCGGAGTGCGACAGCATAAGCCCTGCGGTAGAAGCCGCCGCTGCAGCAACGAAGCAACGGCGGCTCATGTGGTGCGATGAGGGGTTCGTAGTGCTCATACTGTTCTCCTCTCAAGGTCAAGGTGCTCTTAGTCTTCTTTCATACCGGCGCACGTTTCGCGGGACTCATTCTACGTGCACAACTCACGTATCGGAGGCGGTGGAGGCGAGGAACCATGCTCTGCGCTCCGCTTCATCGATCCAATTCTCAAGCAGGCTCGCCGTCGCGAGGTCTCCATTCTGATCGCAAATCGCGTGCGTCTCCCGCATGAACGATGCGAGCTTCAAATTGTCGGATCTGAGTTCTGACAGCATGGTAAGCGGCAGCATATCCTCACTATCGTTGTCGTCAAGACGCTGCTTTCTGGTCACATCGCCGGCTGACCGCAGAGTTGTTGCCCCGATCTTCCGCGCCCTTTCCGCAATCGCATCCGTTGCCTCGAAGAGTTGGTCTCCCTGCTCATCGAGGAGCAGATGATAATCGCGAAAATGCGCCCCTCGCATGTGCCAATGGAAATTCTTGGTTTTCAGGTAGAGCGTGAAGAAATCGGCAATCAGGGAGTGCAGAGCGTCACCGATCAGTTCAACTCCCTGGCGCGGAATAGTGAGGGAGCCTGCCATTGAGTTCGCATCTGGCTGGACGGACTTTGTCTTGGATGTCATTGAAACCTCGGGCTTCGCTGCAATTACTGACGCCAGTAAACAACAGGCCGGTAAAAGGCACACGACTCTTTCGAGTCGGCCCCGCTCCCCATGATCGGGGGATGTGCTCAACCCGGACCTGATGTCTTCTAAAAAGCAAAGTGGCATACAGGAGGGGTCATGTATCAGTCCAGGACAAGCTACTCACAACCAGGAGCCGATCAGATGTTTCCCCGATTAAGCAAACCGATGCTCTGCCAGCTCGCGGCCTATGGTACGGAACTCGCAGTCCCCACCGACGGAATTTTATTTGAGCGCGGGGCTCGCGGCGTAGCCCTGTACGTCGTATTGAATGGAGAGCTAGAAATCCGTGAAAAACGTGCTGGGCATCTATTTTCCGTGATTGCACGCCTTGCAGAAGGTCAATTTACTGGTGAGATGGACCTACTGAGCACTCGTGAAACGCTCCTCGATTGTGTTTCTGTTCGACCCACACGAGTGCTTTGCATTCACAGGGAACAATTGCGACGATTGATGCGTGCCGAGTCTGAAATCGCGGAGATCATTACCACGGCCTGCGTGAAACGCCGGAATGAGCTTCTGCAAGAGGCCACTG
>Ga0335074_10004219_pt1 | contig 19781 bp, 20 predicted proteins | sample Lox_Sample_23_FD_206715 | JGI IMG/M metagenome (GOLD analysis project Ga0335074, IMG submission 206715) | Soil microbial communities from Loxahatchee National Wildlife Refuge, Florida, United States - Lox_Sample_2.3 | ecosystem: Environmental > Terrestrial > Soil > Wetlands | place: USA... | reverse complement strand
GGTCGACGCAGGCCGGGATCAGATGCGTCGTGATGAGGCCATTGGTCGAGGCGCCGCAGATGAAATAGCCGCCGGCGATCAGCCAGAAATCGCGATGCTTCGCGCCGTCCGCAAAGGTGTGCAATGCCGCGGCGATCGGATTGCCCGCCTGGGGCGGCGGCGGCACGTCATCGATGCCGCTGTCGCCGTAGGGCAGGATGCCGAGATCCTGCGGCCGCTCGCGCATCAGCCAGACGAGCAGCGGCACAAAGGCCACGACGACGGCGGCAAGGCTCAGCGACATCGTGCGCCAGCCGGCGGCCGTCGCGATTGCCGCCATCGACGGCAGAAAGACGAGCTGGCCGGCGGCATTGGCCGCGGTCAAAACGCCGATCACGAGCCCCACCCGTCGCTTGAACCAGCGGGCAGCGATGTAGGCGGCGAGATAGGAGCCGATGAAGCCGCAGCCGATGCCGACGACAACGCCCCACAGCAGCACGAGCTGCCAAGTGTGGTGGATCGTCGGCGTCAGCGCGACGCCGGCGGCGGTCGCTGTCAGCGCGAGCGCGATTGTCCGGCGCACCCCGAAGCGGTCCATCAGCGAGGCGGCAAACGGTCCGACGGCGCCGTAGAGCAGAAGGTTGACCCCGACTGCGAGCGAGATCGTCGCGCGCGACCAGTGGAATTCCTGCTCCAACGGGATGATCAACACGCCGGGCGTGGCGCGGATGCCGGCCGACAGCATGGCGACCGCGAACGCGACGGCGGCGATGATCCAGGCGTAATGCAGGCGGCCGGCGGCGAGACGGCGCGGCATGGCGGTCACATCGGCTCCTCGGTGATGGCCTGCCGCGGCGCGCGAATTCTGCGCACGCGGCTGCCGGCGGTGTGTCGATCGCTGCTGATCCTGCGGCGGCGAGGTTTACAATCGAGAGACATGACGCGTCATCGATCCGACAAGGATAAGGCAATGTTCCGCGATCGCAAGGAGGCGGGCGAACGCCTCGCGGCGCTGCTCGGCCACCTGAAGGGCGAGGCCCCGGTCGTGCTGGCCTTGCCGCGCGGGGGGGGGTCGCGATCGGCGCCGCGGTCGCCGCGGCGCTGGCGGCGCCGCTCGATGTCGTCCTGGTACGCAAGATCGGCGTGCCGTGGCAGCCGGAACTGGCGCTGGGCGCGGTGGCCGACGGCGCCGCGCCGGACGTGTTCATCGACCGGCGCCTGCAACAGGCGCTGGCGATCCCGGATGATTACCTCGCAGAAGAAACCGCCCGCCAGGCTGCCGAATTCGAGCGCCGGCGCGCGCTTTATTGCGGCAGCCGGCCGCCCGTCGCGGTCTGCGATCGCACGGCGATCGTCGTCGATGACGGCATCGCGACCGGCGCGACGATGCGCGTTGCATTGCGCGCGGTGCGGCGGCGCGGGCCGCGGCGGCTGGTGCTGGCGGCGCCGGTTGCAGCCGCAGACACGCTCGCCGCGCTGCAAGCGGAAGCCGACGAGACGGTGTGCGTCGCGACCCCGAAAGGGCTCGGCGCGATCGGCTGTTATTACGAGGATTTCCACCAGATGAGCGACGACGAGGTCGTCAGCCTGTTGGCCGCGTCCCAACCGGCGGCCGCCACGGTCATCGGGCGGAACTGATCCAGTCTTGCCTTGCGCGTCGTGCCGCCGAGTGGTGGACCAGGGCCTGCGCAAGGGATGGATGCGATGACCCAGACGATCCGCGAAGTTGTTGCCGTATTCGACGCTTCCGAGGCGCCCGCCGGGATTTTGCTCTAGGTCAATGTGCGCGACCCTGCCGAGGAGGAAACTGCGGCCGAAACCCTCAACGGCCACGCCGCGCCGGCCCGGCCCGCCGCGTCGCTCGCCTACTAGGCTGCCGCGCATCGGTAACGGTGCGGCGGCATCTTTGCGCTTAGCAACAAGGAGATCCCGCCGTGCCGACCGCCCCACTGTCCAGCGAACTGCTTGCCGGTATGAACGCCTATTGGCGCGCCGCCAACTATCTGTCGGCCGGGCAGATCTATCTGATGGACAACCCGCTGCTGCGCGAGCCGCTAACGCGCCGGCACATCAAGCCGCGCCTCTTGGGTCATTGGGGCACGACACCCGGCCTCAACTTCATCTACGTGCACCTCAATCGCGTCATCAAGGCGCGCGATCTCAACGTCATCTTCGTCACGGGTCCGGGTCACGGCGCGCCCGGCATCGTCGCCAACACCTGGCTTGAAGGCACCTACAGCGAACTCTATCCGAACGTGCCGCAGAACGAAGCCGGCATGCGGCGGCTGTTCACGCAGTTCTCGTTTCCGGGCGGCGTACCGAGCCATACCGCGCCGGAGACGCCCGGCTCGATCAACGAAGGCGGCGAACTCGGGTATTCGCTGCTGCACGCCCATGGCGCCGTGTTCGACACCCCCGACCTCCTGGCGTGCTGTGTCATCGGCGACGGCGAGGCCGAAACGGGCGCGCTCGCCGCCTCCTGGCACTCGAACAAATTCCTCAACCCGGCCAGCGACGGGGCGGTGCTGCCGATCCTGCATCTGAACGGCTACAAGATCGCCAATCCGACGGTGCTGGCGCGCATCGGCGACGCTGAATTGGAGCAACTGCTGTGCGGCTACGGCTATGCGCCCCATATCGTCGCCGGCAGCGAGCCGGCCGCGATGCATCAGCAGATGGCGGCGACGCTCGACATTGTGCTCGACGAGATCGCGGCGCTGCAGCAGCAGGCGCGCGCCGACGGCTTCAAGACGCGGCCGCGCTGGCCGATGATCGTGCTGAAGACGCCGAAGGGATGGACCGGCCCCAAGATCGTCGACGGGCTGCCGGTCGAAGGGACGTGGCGGGCGCACCAGGTGCCGCTCGCCGAGGTGCAGACGAACCCCGAGCATCTGCGCCTGCTCGAAGACTGGATGAAAAGCTACCGGCCGGAAGAGTTGTTCGACGCCGCCGGCCGCCTCATACCGGAGCTGGCGGCGCTGGCGCCCGCGGGCGACCGGCGCATGGGCGCCAACCCGCACGCCAATGGCGGCCTGCTGCTGAAGGACCTCGAGCTGCCCGATTTCGGCGACTATGCCGTTGCGGTGCCGCAGCCGGGCGCGCTGCGCGGCGAAGCGACACGGGTCGCCGGGCAGTTTCTGCGCGACGTCATGAGGCGCAATGCCGAACGCCGCAATTTCCGCGTCATGGGGCCGGACGAGACGGCCTCCAACCGGCTTTCGGCGCTGTTCGATGCGACAAACCGCATGTTCGCGGCCGAGATCCAGCCGGGCGACGAGCATCTCGCGCCCGACGGCCGCGTCATGGAAGTGTTGAGCGAGCACCTGTGCCAGGGCTGGCTCGAAGGCTACCTGTTGACCGGCCGGCATGGCCTGTTCAACTGCTACGAGGCCTTCATCCACATCGTCGACTCGATGTTCAATCAGCATGCCAAGTGGCTGAAATCGAGCCGTCGCGTCCCCTGGCGGCGGCCGATCGCGTCATTGAACTATCTGTTGACGAGCCATGTCTGGCGGCAGGACCACAACGGCTTCAGCCACCAGGACCCCGGCTTCATCGATCATGTCGTCAACAAGAAGGCGGATATCGTGCGGGTCTACCTGCCGCCCGACGCCAACTGCCTGTTGTCGGTCGTCGACCACTGTCTCAGAAGCCGCGACTACGTCAACGTCATCGTCGCCGGCAAGCAGCCCGAATGGCAGTGGCTCGACATTGATGCGGCGGTGCGGCATTGCACCGAGGGCCTCGGCATCTGGACCTGGGCGAGCAACGACGAGGGCGTCGAGCCCGATGTCGTCATGGCCTGCGCCGGCGACGTGCCGACGGTCGAGACGCTGGCCGCCGTCGATCTGTTGCGCAAAGAGCTGGCCGATCTGAAAATCCGCGTCGTCAACATCGTCGATCTGATGACGCTGCAGCCGCAGAGCGAACATCCGCACGGCCTCGCCGACCGCGATTTCGACTCGATCTTCACCAGGGACAAGCCGGTCGTCTTCGCGTTCCATGGCTATCCCTGGCTGATCCATCGGCTGACCTACCGCCGCACCAACCATCACAATATCCACGTGCGCGGCTACAAGGAGGAGGGGACGACAACGACGCCGTTCGACATGGCCGTGCTGAACGATCTCGACCGCTTCCACCTCGCCGGCGACGTGATCGACCGGGTGCCGCGGCTGACCGGCATCGCCGGCCACGTCAAGCAGCGGCTGCGCGACCGGCTGGTCGAACATCGGCGCTACGTCGATGCGCACGGCGACGACCTGCCGGAGGTGCGCGACTGGCGCTGGGGAGCGTGACCCGGGGTGGCCGGCGGCCCGGCGGGCGCGTTGCGCAGCCGGGGCCGCCTCGCTATGATCGCGCCGCCGGGCGCGGTCGGAGCGTAGCGCAGCCTGGTAGCGCATCAGCATGGGGTGCTGAGGGTCGTGAGTTCGAATCTCACCGCTCCGACCAATTCCAAAATGCTTTTGCAACAAAGCGGGCCGGTGCGGCGGGAGGGGTGATGGCTCAGATCGGCGACGCGAAGGGCGAGTATCCCGGGATCTCCTATCGCGGCGACGGCGCGTTGCAAACATGGCTGGCGCGGCGGCCGCCGGAAGCGGCGCTTGAACCCGCGCTGCCGATCATCGACCCGCACCATCATTTCTGGGACACGCCGGCGCGCGGCCGCTATCTGATCGACGAATTGCTGCGCGACATCGGCGGCGGCCACAACATTGTCGCGACGGTCTTTGTCGAATGCCGCTCGATGTACAGAAAAGATGGGCCGCGCGAGTTGGCGCCGGTCGGCGAAGTCGAGTTCGTCAACGGCATCGCGGCGATGAGCGCGTCGGGCGGTTACGGGCCGTGCCGGATCGCCGAAGCGATCGTCGGCGGCGCCGACCTGCTGCTCGGCGCCCGCGTGCGCGAGTTGCTGGAGGCGCAGATCGCCGCCGGCGGCGGCCGCTTTCGCGGCATCCGCCACGGGCTGGCAATGGACGAGAGCCCGGCGATCGCACGTCACGCGCTGCGACAGGTGCCGCCGCACCTGGCGCGCGAGGCGCGCTTTCGCGAGGGGTTTGCGCAGCTGGCGCCGCTCGGCCTCAGCTTTGAAGCGTGGCAATACCATCCGCAGCTTCCCGACCTGATCGATCTCGCGCGCGCCTTTCCCGATACGACGATCATCCTCAACCATGTCGGCGGCGTCCTCGGCGTCGGCCCCTATGCCGGCAAGCGCGAGGAAATCCTCGCGAATTGGCGGCGGGACATCGCCGAATTGGCAAAATGCCCGAATGTCGTCGTCAAGCTGGGCGGCGTCGGCATGACGTCGTTCGGCTTCGACTTCCACGAACGGGACGTGCCGCCGTCGTCTGAGGAACTGGGCGCCGCGTGGCGCCAGTATCTCGAGCCGTGCATCGAGGCGTTCGGCGCCGAACGGGCGATGTTCGAGAGCAACTTCCCGCCTGACAAGCAGTCGGGCGGCTATACCGAATTGTGGAACGCATTCAAGCGCATCACCCGCGGTGCGTCGGCGGCCGAGAAGCGGGCCCTCTACGGCGGCACGGCGGCGCGCGTCTATCGGATCGCCGCGCCGTGATCCGGCGCGGGACGGCGGTTACCGGTCGGCCAACGCGCCGGTGACCGGCGTCCAGGCAGGCGGATCGCTCGCCGGAAAGCTGTCCTCCGAGGCTTCGCGCACCGGGTCGCGCGGCGCGTCTGCGCGACCGGCGTCAAGCCGCTCATAGAGCGCACAGCGACCGGTCAGGCCGCGCTGCAGCAACGCCCAGCCTCCGATTGCAACGATGATGCGCAGCAGCGACGGGCGCCCGATCGCCTGTGCGATCAGCGCAGCGCCGGCAATCACGGAGCCGATTCGCTCGGCGGATCCGACATTTGCGGCTGCGGCCATGGCGCGATTCTCCGGCGGACTGGACGATCTGGCCAACAAGACGGCGGCGCCCCGGTTCCGCGGCGCGGCAGGAGCGGCTTGTCGAACCGTCGCCACAGTCGCGCGATAATAGAGGCGCGGACGGCCATTGTGCCGCCAAAAGGGGGATTGCGTCCGATGCGCCCGGTAATCCGCGCCGACAATCGCCGGCCGGTGCACAATGCCTGAGCCGCCGCCGCTGCGCGTCGGGTCGGCCGATCGGCAGCCCGGGGCGCGGCCGACCCGTCCCGGCCAGTCGCCGAGGCGACCGGCGCCGCGGCGGAGCCGCGGGCGGTGGCTGAAGCTGTTCGTGCTGGCGGCGTTGTGGGGCTTGATCATCGGCGGCGGCATCCTCGGCTATTTCGCGCTGAGCTTGCCCGACACCAGCCAACTCGCGGTCGCCGAGCGGCGGCCGGACCTGACGATCCTTGCCGACGACGGCAGCGTCATTGCCACGTTCGGCGATCTGTTCGGCCGGCCGCTGACGTTGCAGCAGATGCCGCGCTACCTGCCAGAGGCGGTCATCGCCACCGAAGACCGCCGCTTCTACAGCAATTTCGGCATCGATCCCATCGGCATGCTGCGCGCGGCCGTGGCCGATCTGCGCGCCGGGCGTATCGTCGAGGGCGGCAGCACGATCACCCAGCAGCTCGCAAAGATCCTGTTTCTGACGCCCGAGCGCAGCATCAGCCGCAAGATCCGCGAGACGCTGCTGGCGCTGTGGCTCGATCACCGGTTTGCCAAGAACCAGATCCTCGAAATCTACCTGAACCGCGTCTATCTCGGTGCCGGCGCCTATGGCGTCGATGCCGCGGCGCATCGCTATTTCGGCAAGTCGGCTGCCGATCTCGACCTTTACGAATGCGCCGTCATTGCCGGGCTGTTGAAGGCGCCGAGCCGGTTCAGCCCGGCGCGCGACCGCGCCGCCGCCGCGGCGCGCGCCGCGCAAGTCCTGCACAACATGGTCGAAGCCGGCTTCATCAACCACGCCCAGGCGCAAGACGCCGAAACACACGGTGCCGAATGGGCCGCCGCCGGGCACGAGGGGTCACGCTATTTCGCCGATTGGGTGGCCGACCAGGTCCATGATTTCGCCGACGCTACCGATCGCGACCTGATCGTCGAAACGACGCTCGATCCGCGCCTGCAGCGGCTGGCGGAAGCCTCGGCCGGCGGGATCCTCGCCCGGTACGGCGGCCGCGACCGGGTGAGCCAGGATGCCTTTGTCGCGCTTGCCCCGGACGGCGCCGTTCGCGCGATGGTGGGCGGCCGCGACTATGCGGAAAGCCAGTTCAATCGCGCGACCGAGGCCGAGCGCCAGCCCGGCTCGGCCTTCAAGCCGTTCGTCTATCTCGCTGGGCTGGAAGCAGGTTTGCGTCCCGACGATCGGTTCGACGACGCCCCGATCCGCATCGGCAACTGGCAGCCGCACGATTATGAGCGGCATTACCAGGGAGAGATGAGCCTGTCGCAGGCGCTCGCCCAGTCGATCAATACGATCGCGGTGCGCGTCGCCGAACGCGCCGGCATCGCTCAGGTCATCGCGACTGCCAACCGGCTCGGCATCGCTTCGACCCTGCCGCGCGACGCCAGCATCACCCTCGGCACGGCCGATGTGAACCTGCTGGAGCTGACCGCCGCCTATGCGCCGTTCGCCAATGGCGGCAACGGCGTCATCCCCTACGGCATCGCCGAGATCCGCGACCGCCGCGGCAATGTTGTCTATCGCCGCGAGGGTTCCGGGCCCGGACCCGTCGTCGCGCCGCAATATGTCGGCATGATGAACGAGATGCTGCAGGGCGTCATTGCCGACGGCACGGGCCGGCTCGCCGCACTGCCGCGCCCGGCCGCCGGCAAGACCGGCACGACGCAGGACTACCGCGACGCCTGGTTCATCGGCTACACGGCCGATCTGGTCGCCGGCGTGTGGTTCGGCAACGACGACGATTCGCCGATGCGGCGGGTAACGGGTGGTTCGCTGCCGGCTGCAGCGTGGCGCAAGTTCATGCTGGCGGCGACGAGCGGCATGCCGGTGCGGCCGCTGCCCGATACCGGGCCGCCGCGCGCGCCAGCGTCTGCCGTCGCGGCTGACGAATCGCCGTTCGCGCGGCTGCTCGGCTGGCTCGTCGGCGCGCCGGCGCAACCGGCCGCGCCGCTGCGCTTCCCGGATCCGCCGTCGCAAAACTGATGGGGCACAGCGTGACCGCCGCGGTCGCCGGCTTTATCATCGCGGCGATCTCCGCCGGCGGATATGCCGGCATCGTCGGTCTGATGGCCATCGAATCGGCCTGCATCCCGCTGCCGTCGGAAATCATCATGCCGTTTTCCGGCTATCTCGCCGCGGCGGGACGCTTTGATCTGCTGCTCGCTGCGACCGCCGGCGCGATCGGCTGCAATGTCGGCTCGACCGTCGCCTACGCCGCCGGACGCTACGGCGGCCGACCGCTCATCGAGCGCTGGGGCCGTTGGCTGCTGATCAGGCCGGAAGATCTAGCGGCGGCCGACCGCTTTTTCCTGCGTTTCGGCGGCATCGCGGTGCTGATCGCGCGGCTGCTGCCGGTGCTTCGCACATTCATCGCGCTACCGGCCGGCATCGTCCGCATGCCGCAGCTGAAATTCCAGCTCTACACGTTTGTCGGCTCTTGGGCGTGGTGCTTCGCGCTGGCCTGCGTCGGCTACAAGCTCGGGCAGCGCTGGCAAAGCGACCCGCGGCTGGGTGCCATCCTGCACCGCTTCGATTTCGTCATCGTGGCGTTCGTTGTCGTCGCCGTGTTCTGGTACATCCGCCGGCATCTGCGCCGCGGCGCGTGAGGCGGATTACGCGGCTTCCGCGGCCTGGCGCGGCCGATAGATCGCGGTGTGTACGACATGCGCGGCCGGCGCGTCGCCGTCGGCAAGGACCAGCGCGTCGATCTCGACAAAGCGGTGGCCGTTTTTCTGATAATTCGCGACGACGCGGGCGCATACCGACAGTGTGCTGCCGACCGCGACCGCCGCACGATGTCGGATCTTGCTGGCGGTATGGATCCACGGGCCGAGCACGACGTTGCGGCTGATCGCGAAATTGCAGCTGCGCAGGATGTCGCGCGGATGCACGAGACCCTCGGCGGCGTAGATCGGCGCCGTTTCATGCGCGTCGACGAGATACCGCGCGGCCATCTCCGGCGTGACGGGGTAGGGGTCAAGGCCAAGCCACGTGCCGACCGCGAGTGAGGCCTCGTCGGCCGGCGGACGCGGCTCGGGGCGTTGCGGCACCCGCCGGAAATCGCCGGTCGCCGCCGCCGCGGCAAGTTCGGGCAGCGCGGCGCGGCCGACGGCGCAGGTCTCGCCGCGGCTTTCGACGGTAATCGCCAGCGCGTCGCCGTCCTCGCGAGCCGTCACTGTCGCCACGTCGCCGTCATAGACGGGCTTCAGAAAGCGACACTCGGCGCTGCCGCGCAGGAGCCATTGGCGGCCCCAGCGTTCGACCGGGAGGTGCGACATGTAGCCCCACACGTCGACGCCCGGCACCAGCCCGCCGCCGAAGCCGAAGCGCCGCGCCGTCGCGTCGTCGTGGATCTTGTTCTCGGAATCCTGCGCGGTGTTGAACGCAACGACCCGATAGGGCCCGAGATAGGCGTCGGTCATCGCCGTCTCCTCAGCGCTGTGCGATATCGGCGGCAACGGGCGGCGGGCGGCGCAACGTCTGCAAGACGACGCAATAGCGCTCGGTCAATCTGAGCAGCGTGTCGATCCGGTCGCGCGGCTCGTCGGTCTCGAGCGCGAAGCTGAGCCGGATGTCGCGGAAGCCGACCGGCGCGTCGCGGTCGACGCCGAGCGTGCCGCGGAAATCGATATCGCCCTCGGCGCGCACCCGGCCGCTGTCGAGACGGAATTCGAGCGCCGTCGCGACCGCGCGTAGCGTAACGCCGGCGCAGGCGACGAGCGCTTCGAGCAGCATGTCGCCGGAACACGCCTGCAACCCGCTGCCGCCCGTCGCCGGATGCAGCCCGGCCTCGACGAGCGCGTGGCCGGTCTCGACCCGGCAGGCGAGGCCGTCGGCGGCAAGCTCGCCCTCGGCCGTCAATGTCACGACCGCAGCAGTCGGATCGTCGCGGTACTGCGCCTTTAGCGGCGCCTGCATTTCGCGCAACGCAGTCGCATCCATCGTACACCTCGCCTGTCGGCCTGCCCGGCCCGGCACGATAGCACGGCCATCGCGCGATGGCAGGCCCGCGGATTTGCCGTTGCGCGGCTGCCCGCCTTCCCGGAAACTGCGGCGCGGTTCAAAGGTTTATACTGGATGTTGTTGGCCTTTCTGCTGAAGGGCGTGCTGGTCGGCGTCATCATTGCCGTGCCGGTTGGGCCGGTCGGCGTGTTGTGCATGCGGCGGACGATCCTGCACGGCCGGCTTGCCGGCTTCGTCTCGGGCCTCGGCGCCGCGACGGCCGACGCCGTCTTCGGCATCATCGCTGCGGGCGGGCTGACTTTCGTGTCGAACCTACTGCTCGGCTACCAGGATTGGCTGCGGCTGGGCGGCGCGGGTTTTCTGCTGATCGTCGGCGGCAGGGCGTTGAGCGCCGCGCCGGCGAGCGAGGGTGACGACGAACAGCGCGACCCGGAAACGCTGATCGCAGATTTTGCCTCGACCTTCGCGCTGACGATCACAAACCCGATCACGATCTTCGCCTTTCTCGCGATCTTCGCCGGTATCGGCTTCTCCGGCGAGCAGGCAACCTGGGGCCGGGCGGCGGCCCTCGTTTTTGGGGTGTGGCTCGGTTCACTGGTGTGGTGGGCCGGGCTCGCCGGCGGCGCCGGCCTCCTGCGGCTGTCGATCGACCGCGCGCATCTCGTCTGGATCAATCGCGGCTCGGGCGGGATACTGGTGTTTTCCGGTGTCGCGCTGCTCGGCAGCCTGTTGGTCCAGCATTTCCGTTGAGCCGCGCCGCAACGCTCCGCCGCCAGTCAATCGCGAGGCGCTCGCCGTGGTCTATCTGCCGACGCACTTCACCGAAAGCCGCGAGGAGGTGCTGCTCGACCATATCGAGCGGCACGATTTCGGGCTGCTCGTCAGCCGCAGCGCTTCAGGCCAGACGGCCAGTCACATCCCGTTCCTCGTCGGACGGCGCGACGGCAGGCTCGTGCTGGAGGGCCACCTGGCGCGCGCCAACCCGCAGGTCGCCGAGCTTGATTGCGGCGGCGAGGCATTGGCGATTTTCCTCGGCCCGCACGCCTATATTTCGCCGAGTTGGTACTCTGCCGGCCCGGCGGTGCCGACCTGGAACTACACCGCTGTCCATGCTTATGGCGAGGTGCGCGCGATCCGCGATCCCCGCTGGCTGCGCGATCTTGTCGGCCGGCTGTCGGAACGCCACGAGGCGCGCGAGCCGCCGCCGCCGTGGCGCATGCAGGATCAGCCCGAACCGTTCATTGCGGCGATGCTGAACGGCATCGTCGGCGTCGAGCTGCAAGTCAACCGCCTCGAAGGCAAATACAAATTGTCGCAGAACCGGCCGGCGGCCGATCGGCCGCGCATCGTCGCCGCTCTCGAATGCCGCGGCGACGCCGATTCGCGCGCCGTCGCGCAATTGATGCGCGAGCCTGAGGATCGCGGCTGAGCCGGCCGCCGGCCTAGCGCTTGAACAGCGCCTCGGCGCCGCTGCGCTGCTTTTGCCTCGCGGCAATTTCTGCCCGGGCGCGGCCGATCTCGGCTTCGAGGCCGGCGACATATTCCTCAAGTTCGGCGACGCCGAGCAGCGTCAAATCCTTCGGCTTAGGCGGCTGGCGCCGCGGCACGAGGTCTTCTTCATCGATCATCCCGTCTGTCGCCTTCCCTCTCTCCGATCTCCCCATTATATGCACGGCCAAAGCGTCGTCGGCGCTTGTCAGATCGGGACATGTTGCAATGGCCGCTCCGTTGATGCCGAAAGCAACCGCCGTATGGCTGGTCGAGAATACCGCGTTGACGTTCGAGCAGATCGCCGAATTCTGCGGCCTGCATCCGCTCGAGGTGCAGGCGATCGCCGACGGCGAGGTTGCGGTGCAGATGCAGGGCCTCGATCCGGTCGCCAACGGCCAGACGACGGCCGCGGAGATCGAGCGCTGCCAGAAGGATCCCGAGGCGCGGCTGAAGTTGCTGCCCACCGCGGTGCCGCAGCAATTCGTCCGCCATCGCGGCCCGCGTTATACGCCGATCGCCAAGCGCCAGGACAAGCCGGACGCGATCATCTACCTGCTGCGCAACCATCCTGAGCTGTCCGACACGCAGATCTCGAAGCTGATCGGCACGACAAAGCCGACGATCGCGGCGGTACGCGACCGCACGCACTGGAACAGCGCCAACATCAAACCGCGCCATCCGGTCGGGCTCGGGCTGTGCACGATGGACGAGCTGGATGCGGCCGTCGCGCGCGCCGTGCGCCTGAAAGGCCGGTCGACCGACGAGGATGCCGAAACCGGCAGCGAAGAGGACGAGCCGGCCGAGACCTGCTAGAGTTGGGCCACCTGCGGCACCAGCACCGCGGCGCCTTGCAATGCTCCGCTGCGCAGGTCCTGGAGGGCGCGGTTGGCGTCGGCCAGCGGATAGAGGCGCGTCGTCGTGCGGACACGGGCCTCTGGCGCCAGCGCGAGAAATTCCTCGGCGTCGCGCCGCGTCAGATTGGCGACCGAGCGGACGACCCGCTCCTCCCATAGCAGGCGATAGGGGAAGGCGGGGATGTCGCTCATGTGGATACCGCCGCAGACGACCGTGCCGCCTTTTTTCGTCGCCGCCAGGGCGGCCGGTACGAGCGGCCCGACCGGCGCAAAGATCATTGCGGCGTCGAGCGGCTCGGGCGGCAATTCGTCCGAGCCGCCGGCCCACACTGCGCCGAGGCCGCGGGCGAATTCTTGCGCTGCCGCATCGCCGGGCCGGGTGAACGCGAAAACCCGCCGCCCTTGGTAGCGCGCGACCTGCGCCAGGATGTGCGCCGCCGCGCCAAAGCCGTAGATGCCGAGCCGCTCGCCGTCGCCGGCGAGGCGCAGGGTGCGGTAGCCGATCAGCCCGGCGCACAGCAGCGGCGCCGCTTCGGCATCGGAATAGCCTTGCGGCAGCGCGAAGCAAAAGCGCTCGTCCGCGACGGTGAATTCGGCGTAACCGCCGTCGATCTGGTAGCCGGTGAAGCGCGCCCGGTCGCACAGGTTCTCGCGGCCGCGGCGGCAATATTCGCAGGTCCCGCAGGTCCAGCCGAGCCACGGTACGCCGACCCGGTCGCCGACCGCGAAATGCCCGGCGCCCGGTCCGCATTCGGCGACCGTGCCGACGATCTCATGGCCGGGGATCAGCGGCAGCTTCGGGTCCGGCAATTCGCCGTCGACAACATGCAGGTCGGTGCGACAGACGGCGCAGGCATGGACGCGGATCAGCACGTGGCCGCGACCCGGCACCGGATCGGGCATTTCGGCCGCGGCAAGCGGATGGCCGGGCGCGGTCAGCAATTGCGCGCGCATTTAGGATTCGCGACCCTGATCCGTCACACCCGGACGTGATCCGGGCATCGCCGCCTTGGTTGCCGTAATAGCCGGGTCAAGCCCGGCCCACGACGAAACCAGCGACGCAAGGCTATTGCAACGCGCGGCAGGCGCGTTCGATGCGAGTGCAGGCGTCGCGCAACTCGTCGTTCGAGGTCGCGTAGGAGATGCGAAAATGCGGCGCCAGCCCAAACGCGGTGCCGTGCACGACGGCGACGCCCTCGGCTTCCAGGAGGTAGCGGACAAAATCCTCGTCGGTGTCGATCGTCTTGCCGGCCGGCGTTTTTTTACCGAGCACGCCGGCGCACGACGGATAGACATAAAAGGCTCCTTCCGGAAGCGGGCAATGGAGGCCCGGCACCCGGTTCAGCCAATCGACGACGAGGTCGCGCCGCTCCTTGAACAATCGGTTGTGCTTGGGGATGAAGTCCTGCGGGCCCGTCAGGGCTTCAATCGCCGCCGCCTGGCTGATCGAGCACGGGTTGGCGGTCGAGTTCGACTGCACCGCGCCCATCGCGCGGATCAATTCGCGGGCGCCGCCGGCATAGCCGATGCGCCAGCCGGTCATGCAATAGGCCTTCGAGACGCCGTTGACGGTCAGCGTGCGTTCGTACAGCCGCGGCTCGACCTGGGCGATCGTGCGGTACTGGAACTCGTCGTAGACGAGGTGCTCGTACATGTCGTCGGTCATGATCCAGACATGCTCGTGCGCGCGCAGCACCTCGGCCAGCCCTTGCAGGTCGCGCTCGGTATAGGCGGCGCCCGACGGGTTGGACGGCGAGTTGAGAATGAGCCACTTGGTCTTTTTTGTGATCGCCGCGTCGAGGTCTTCGGGGCGCATCTTGAAGCCGTTGTTCTGCGGACAGGAGACCGGCACCGGCTCGCCGTCGCTGAGCAACACCATCTCCGGGTAGGACACCCAGTAGGGCGCCGGGATCACCACCTCGTCGCCCGGCGAGAGCGTGGCGACCAGCGCGTTGTACAGCACCTGCTTGCCGCCGTTCGAGACGGTGATCTGCGTCGGCTCGTATTTGAGGCCGTTCTCGCGCTCGAATTTTTGGCAGACCGCGCGCTTCAGCTCGATGCGTCCGTCGAATACCGTGTAGCGCGTCTCGCCGCGTTCAATTGCAGCGATGCCGGCGGCGCGGATGTTGGGCGGCGTATCGAAATCGGGTTCGCCCTGCGACAGCGCGATGACATTGCGCCCGGCCGCCTTCAGCTCGGTAGCGAGCGCGGTGATCGCCATCGTCGGCGAGGGTTTGACGCGGGCAAGACGGTCGGCAAGCAGGGTCATGGAGCAGATCCGGGTAAAGCTGTCCCTAACCTAATGGCCGCTGCCTGCCGTGTGAAGTCCTCGCCGTCGGCCGGCCGCCTGGCGCGGCTGCCCGCGGCCGTATCGCATGCCTGCGCGCCGATCGCAAATCGTGCGGGAGGCGGTTCTGAGCGTCGGGGCGGTTGCGGCCGATGCCGCGGCTATGCGATGCTGCCGCCCATTCAACGCCTGTCAGGGAGAGAATGATGGCAAAATACATGCTCGTCAGCTTCAAGACCTGCCCATGGGTGCAGCGCTCGGCGATTGTGCTGCGCGAGAAGAACACCGCGTTCGAGCTGCGGCACATCGAGCCCGACAACCGGCCCGATTGGTTTCTGGCGATCTCGCCGCACAAAAAGGTGCCGGTGCTGACCGTCGACGACAAGATCTCGCTGTTCGAATCGAACGCGATCAACGAATACCTCGACGAGACGATCGAGCCGCGGCTGCACCCCGCCGACCCGGTCGAGCGCGCCCGCAACCGGGCCTGGACCGATTATGTGCCGACCTTCGCCGGCGCGGTGACCGGCTGCGCCTATTCGACGACCGAGGAAGCCTACAAGAAGGCGCTGGAACAAACCCCGGTGGCGTTCGAGCGGCTGGAAAAGGCGCTCGTCGCGCAAGGCAGCGGCCCGTTCTTCAACGGCACCCAATATTCGCTGGTCGATGCCGCTTATACACCGTTTTTGCAGCGCTATCTGTTCCTCGACGGCATCCGCCCGGTCGGGATCATTGAGAAGTATCCGCGGGTCAAGGCGTGGGCCGAGGCGTTGATGGCGCGGCCTTCGACGCATTCCTTCCCGGCCGCCGAGTTCGAGGCGATGTATCGGGAGAACGTGCGCCGCCGCAACGGCTATATGGCGCAATTCATCGAGCCGCCGCGCGCCGCTGCGGAGTAAACCGGTGCGCAGCCGGCGCCGCTCCGGCGCGTGCAACGGCGCTTTGAGGCTGCGGTCGCGTTGACCGCGCCGCGCGGCGCGGGTTAGGTTGCGCCGCTTGGATTGGGCCAAACGGGGGGAAAATGGCCCATATTCTGCGCGCGCTTGCCGCGTTGCTGCTCGTCCTGCTTGGAACGCGCGCGCCTGCCGCGCCGCCGCGACCGGAGGATGCTGTCCTGAAGGTGCCGCGGTTTGTCAGCTTGCATGCGGACAAGATCAACCTGCGCACCGGCCCCGGGCGCCAATACCCGATCGAGTGGGTGCTGATCCGCAGGGACATGCCGGTCGAGATCGTCGCGACGTTTGAACATTGGCGGCGCATCCGCGAATGGGACGGCACGACCGGCTGGGTCGAAGAGCACATGCTCGACGGCAAGCGTTTTGCGATTGTCGAAAAAGGCGGCGACCGGCCGCTCTACGCCGAACCGGACGCCGCCTCCGGCGTCGTTGCGCGCGCCGAACCCGGCGCCATCGCGCATCTTGCCGAATGCCGCGGCCCGTGGTGCCGCATCGACGCGGCGGGAATCTCCGGCTGGATCCACCGCGGCGACATTTGGGGCGCCTATCCCGACGAGAGCGTACCGTAGGGCGCAGCGTTAGCCGCCGCGCGCCGCGATCGCGTCGGCGAGCGCCAGGATGCGGCGGGCGTCAGCGACGTGCAGCGCCTCGACAAGCCGGCCGCCGACGCGGATCGCACCTTTGCCGCTCGCTGCCGCATCGGTGTAGGCGGCGATGATTGCGCGGGCCTGCGCAACCTCCGCCGCGGTCGGCGAGAATGCAGCATTGGCCGGCGCGATCTGCTGCGGATGAATGAGCGTCTTGCCGTCGAAGCCGAATTCGCGCCCCTGCCGGCATGCCGCGGCGAACCCGTCGGCGTCGGACAGGTCGAGCTGCACGCCGTCGAGCACCGCCTTTCCGTGCGCCCGCGCCGCCAACAGCACGAGGCCGAGCGCGGCGAGCAGCGGCAGCCGGTCTTTTGCCTCGCGCACATGCAGGTCGGCCGTCAGGTCGGACGTGCCTAGAACGAGAGCGGCGAGGCGCTGGCTGGCGGCGGCGGTGTCGGCGGCGGCAAGCACGCCGAGCGGCGTTTCGACCATCGCCCAGATCGCCAGTTCCGGCGGCGCGCCCATCGCGTCGAGCAGGTCCAGGGTCAGCCGCACGCGCTCGGCATTCTCGACCTTGGGCAGCAGCACGGCGTCGAGAGGCAGCCTCGCCGCGGCCGCCAGATCGGCGTGGCCCCAGGCGCTGTCGAGCCGGTTGACGCGAAGGATCAACTCCCGCGGGGCATAGCCGCCGGCCGTGAGCGCTGCGGCGACGGCAGCGCGCGCCAGGTCCTTGGCGTCCGGCGCGACCGCGTCCTCCAGGTCGAAGATGAGCCCATCCGCCGGCAATGTGCGCGCCTTTTCGAGCGCCCGCGGGTTGGAGCCGGGCAGGAACAGCACGCTGCGGCGCAGCCGCGGTGGCGAGAATGCGGCCATTGGACCCTCTGTTTATCGCGCTATTGCCATATAATGCACCGATGACGGATCGGCAGTACGGCAGCGATCCCGCGGCAGGCGGGCGGATGCGAACGGATGCGGGCGACCGGCGAGGCGATGCGACCATCGGCGCCTGGATCGCGTTCTGGGCGCAGCTTGTCGTGCTGGCGTTTTTGGCAATCCTCGGCGCGTTCTACGCCAGCGCCGACGCCCAGCCCGGCGACTATGCCTGCGGCCTCATGCTTGCGGTCGCCGCGGTCCTGCTGCTGCTTTTGTGCATCAAGGGCTATTTCGACGGCAATCCGGTCGGTTTCGGCAATTTCGTCCTGGTCGATGACACGGCGAACCTGGTGCTGGCGATCATCATCTTTGCCGCTCTCGGGTTTGCCGGCATTTTTACGGCCGCTGCGGTCGGTCAGGGCGGGCTCTATGTTGGCGGGGTCGCGCTGTTTGCGGTCAGCGTGCTGGCGGTGCTGTTGTCGATGAAGCGCGTGTTCGACAATCTCGACCGCCGGCATTGATGCCCCGGCGATGCCGACCGTGCTTTCCCTGCAGTCGCGCGTTGCCTATGGGCATGTCGGCAACGCCGCTTCGGTGTTTGCGCTGCAGCGCCTCGGCATCGAGGCGTGGGCGCTCGATACGGTGGCCTTCTCCAACCATACGGGGCACGGCAGCTGGCGGGGCGCGGCGGTGCCGGCGTCGAACATCGCCGCCTTGTTCGACGGGATCGCCGCGCTCGGCGTATTGCCGCAGATCGATGCGGTGCTGTCGGGCTATCTCGGCGACCGGGCGACCGGGCCGGTCCTGCTCGACATCGTCGCGCGGGTGCGCGCCGCCAACCCCGCGGCGCTGTTCTGCTGCGACCCCGTCATCGGCGACGCCGACACCGGCGCGTACGTGACGGACGGCATCGCCGAATTCTTTCGCGACGAGGCGCTGGCACACGCCGACATCGCGACGCCAAACCGCTTCGAGCTCGAATACCTGACCGGCGGCCGGATCGCGCGCCTGTCCGAGGCAGCCACGGCCGCGGCGCGGCTGCGCGCGCGCGGTCCGGCAAGCGTACTGGTCACCAGCCTGGAACCGGCATCGCCCGACCGGATCACGATGCTGGCCGCCGGTGCCGCCGGCACGTGGACGGTCGAGACGCCGCGGCTGCCGGTCGCCTTGAACGGCTGCGGCGATGTCACGGCCGCGCTGTTCCTGGCGCATCTGCTGCGCGGTGCCGACCTGCCGGAAGCATTGGGCCTGACCGCGGCGGCGGTCTTTGCCCTGATCGCGACGACCGCGCGCCTCGGCCGCTTCGAATTGGCCCTCGTCGCGGCGCAGGACGAGCTTGTCGCGCCGGCCCGCCGCTTTTCGCTGCAACACGTATGAGGACCTGCAATGCGCGCTCATCTCGCCCTTGCCGCGGCATCGATGACGGCGTTGACGGCGCCGGTCCCGGCCGCCGCCGAGATGCCTGCCGCCGATATGCTCGCCAATGTCAGCGGCTATGACGCCAGCCTGCTCGCCGGCAAGACCTGCCAGGGCGTCTTCGAGAGCGGTCGTCGGCATCCCTGGAGCAACGGGGCGGCAGAACTGGCCTTCGCGATCGAGGGCGACAGGCTGACGGCGCAGTACGCGCAGTCGCTCGGCCAGCAGGCGCACGATTTCGCCGAATATGCGATGGTGCAGGATCGCCCGGTCGATGCGTCGGGCTACGAGCGCTTCGGGCCGGTGCACGATCTGACGGTCGCCGGGCACGAGATCAGCTTTGTCGATGCGACAGGTGCACGCTTCAAGCTGACCTATCGCCGCCATTCGTTGTCGGGCGAGCGCGATCCGCGCGGCGGCAGCGACCCGCGCATGACACGGATCAGCTTGGTCCGCATGCGCTGCCGCTGACCGGCCGAGGATCGGCGCATCAGCTCGCGCCGCCGCAGGTCGGGCAGTCCGGGTCCTTGGCGATGCGGATGCGATGAAAGCGGGTGCGCAAGGCTTCGTAGATCAGCAGCGTGCCGTCGAGGCCGTCGCCGAGGCCGAGCAGTTCCTTCAGCACCTCGACCGCCTGCAATGTCCCCATGACGCCGGCAACCGCGCCCAGAATGCCGGCCTCTTCGCAGCGCGGCACCATGTCGGGCGGCGGCGGCTCGCGGAACAGGCAGCGGTAGCAGGGATGCCCGGCGCCGAGATAGGGGCGGAAGGTTGAAAGCTGCCCCTCGAACGGCGACAGCGCCGCCGCGACAAGCGGTTTGCGCAGCCCGAAGCACCGGTCGGTCAACAGGTAGCGGGTCGCGAAATTGTCGCTGCCGTCGGCGACAAGGTCGTAGCCGGCGATGATTTCTGCGGCGTTGTCGGGCGCCAGCCGCGTTGGGTGCGTCACGACCTGCACATCGTCATTGACGGCGGCAAGCGCCGCACGCGCGCTGTCCACCTTCAGATCGCCAACCCGCTGGGTCGCATGCACGATCTGACGCTGCAGATTGGTCAAATCGACCCGGTCGTTGTCGATGATGCCAATCGTGCCGACCCCGGCGGCGGCGAGATAGAGCAGCAACGGCGAGCCGAGGCCACCGGCGCCGACGACCAGCACGCGCGAAACAAGCAGTCTTTCCTGCCCTTCTTCACCGACCTCATCGAGGATCAGGTGGCGGGCATAGCGGCGGAACTGCTGCTCGTTCAGCTCCATCACAACCCTT
>Ga0335074_10004218_pt1 | contig 19785 bp, 23 predicted proteins | sample Lox_Sample_23_FD_206715 | JGI IMG/M metagenome (GOLD analysis project Ga0335074, IMG submission 206715) | Soil microbial communities from Loxahatchee National Wildlife Refuge, Florida, United States - Lox_Sample_2.3 | ecosystem: Environmental > Terrestrial > Soil > Wetlands | place: USA... | reverse complement strand
ATCGTGAACCGGTCCTTGAGCTCGGTCACGAGGTCTTCGATCGCGAGCGTCGAGATCGGGTCCAGCGCGCTGCAGGGTTCGTCCATGAGCAGGACCTGCGGCTCGACCGCGATGGCCCGGGCGATGCACAGCCGCTGCTGCTGCCCGCCGGACAGGCCCATGCCCGGCTTGCCCAGCCGGTTGCGCACCTCTTCCCAGAGGTTGGCGCCACGTAGCGAGCGCTCGACCGCGGTGTCGAGATCCGCCTTTCGCCGCAGGCCATTGAGGCGCAGGCCGGCGGCGACGTTGTCATAGATCGACATCGTCGGGAACGGGTTCGGCTTCTGGAACACCATGCCGATCGTGCGGCGCACGGCGGCCGCGTCGATGCCCGGCGCGTAGATGTCCTCGTCGTCGAGAAGCACCGTGCCCTCGATGGTCGCTCGCGGCACGACCTCGTGCATGCGGTTGAGGGCCCGCAGGAACGTCGACTTCCCGCAGCCGCTCGGGCCGATGAAGGCGGTGACGCTCTTGGGCTCGATCGTGATGCTGACGTCGTCGACCGCCTTCACCCCGTTGTAGAAACAGGACAGCCGGCGCGTCTCGATGCGCTTGGCCACGGCGACTACCTCCCGGCCAGTCGGTTGCGCCGGGTCAGCAGCCGAGCGGCCACATAGAGCACCACGACGATGAGTATGAGGGTCAACGCCGCTGCCCACGCCCGCTGGACGTTGAAGGTCGACGGGGACTCGGCGTTCTGGAAGATGTAGACCGGCAGCGACGCCTGGTCGCCGCTGAACGGGTTCTTGTTGAAGTAGAAGTTGTTCCCGGCCACCAGCAGGACCGGTGCGGTCTCACCGATTACTCGAGCGATTGCGAGCATGACGCCGGTCGTGATGCCGGTTGCGGCGGTCGGGAGCACGACCCGCAGGACGGTCTTCCACTTCGGGATGCCGAGCGCGTACGAGGCTTCGCGCAGGGCCATCGGCACCAGCCGGATCATCTCCTCCGCCGTTCGCACGATGATCGGAACCTCGATGATCGTCAGCGCCATCGACGCCGCGAAGCCGGAGAAGCCTTGGTCGAGGGCAATGATCCAGAACGCGAGGACGAACAGGCCGGCCACGATCGACGGGATGCCGGTCATGACGTCGATGAGGAAACGCACCGCGGTCGCCATGCGGTTCTCGCCGTACTCGGTGATGAAGATGGCCACCAGTACGCCGAGCGGCAGCGCGATGACGGTCGCGATCGCGACCTGCTCGAGCGTGCCGAGGATGGCGTGTCCGATGCCACCGCCGATCGCGTTGGGACCGAGGCTTGCGTCACCGGTGAGGAAGCTCCAGCCGAAGCGCACGTGACCGCGTTTGATCACATAACCGATCACGAACCCGAGCGGCAGCAGGGTGAGGATCAGGCTCACGAGGGCAAAGTTGGTCGCGATCCGGTCGATCGCCTTGCGCCGGCCCTCAACCAGCCAGCTGGCGGCAGTGATCGCGAGCACCACGAGCAGAACGGCAACCACGAGGAAGTCGGCGGTGCCCTGGAAGCCGGTCACCGCGAAGAGCAACAGGGTGAGCAGAACGGCGCCGATCGCAGTGGCGGCGAGCGACCAGGCCGGCAGGCTGGGCTGCCGCAGGCTCACGCCGCCAAGCTCCGGAGTCGTGGTGCTCATCCGACCGCGCTCCGTTCCTCGGTGCCGGAGCGAAGGATGATGTAGCGCGCCGCAAGGTTGACCGCCAGCGTCAGGACGAAAAGCACCAGCCCGCTTGCGATCAGCGCGGACCTGCCGATCGAGTCCGCGTCGCCAAAGAGGTTCGCGATGTTGGCTGCGATCGTGTTGCCACTCGGTGCCAGCACGTGCCAGTTGATTGTGAAGAAGTCACCGATGACGAGCGCGACCGCAATCGTCTCGCCGAGCGCCCGCCCGAGGCCGAGCATCGTCGCGCTGATGATCCCCGGCCGGCTCGGCGGCAGCACCGCGACCCGCACCATCTCCCAACGCGTCGCCCCGAGCGCGAGGGCGGCCTCCTTGTGGGCGGGGTCGACCTGTCGCAGCACTTCACGGCTGACCGCGGCGATGATCGGAAGAATCATGATGGCGAGCACGATCGAGGCACCGAAGATCGACTTCGAAAACAGCGCCGCATGACCGTCGGGATCGCTGAACAGCGGGATCCAGCCGAGGTACCTAGCCAAGAACACCTGGAGACCGGTGAGATGCGGCAGCAGCAGGTAGAGGCCCCACAGCCCGTAGACGATGCTCGGTACGGCGGCCAGCATGTCGGTGAGGTAACCGAGCACGGTGGCGATTCGCCGGGGGGCGTACTCGGTGGTGTAGATCGCGACGCCGACGCCGATCGGCACCGCCATCACCAAGGCGAGCACGCTGGTGATGACAGTGCCGAACAGCAGCGCGGCGATGCCGAAGCTTGCTTCTCCGACCGCGGCGCTCCAGGTCTTCGTCGTCCAGAAGCTGGTCGTGTCAGCCCGCAGCGACGGGATCGCCTTGATGACCAGGAAGATCGCGATGGCACCGAGGACGACGAAGACCAGCGCGCCGGCGGCCAGCGTGAGGCCGCGGAACACCGCGTCGCCACGGCGGCCGGCTCGGCCGGCTCGTAGCGACGCGGTGTCCGCCGTCGTCTCCACGGTGCTCATCGTGTCCTACTTTGCAGCGCTCAGGTAATGGAGGCCACTGCCGACTTCGCCTTGCTGTCGAGCGAGCTCGGCAGCGGGGCGAACCCGAGTGCCGGCCCCTCGGCCTGACCGGCGCCCAGCGCGTAGGTGAGGTAGTTGCGCACCAAGGTGCCCTCGCCCGTGTTCTTGTACTTCGAGCAGACCAGGACGTAGGAGACCGTCGAGATCGGGTAACCGGTCATCTGCGTGAACGACAGCGAGCCGGCCAGGTTGTTGCCCGACCCGGTGATCGAGAAGCCGCTCTGGATCGACTTCGCAACCGCCGCGTTCGAGATGTTCACGTAGCCGCCGTTCGCACCCTTGATCGCGGCCGTCTGCAGGTTGTCCTGCTTCGCGTAGGTGATCTCTGCGTAGGTGATGCCGCCCTGGGTGCTCTTGACGCCCTGCGCGACACCCGACGACCCGGTTGCGCCGGTGCCGGTCGGCCAGTTGCTGAACTCCTTGTTGACGCCAAGCGTCCAGACCGACGACGCGGTCGCGGTGAGGAAGCCCGAGAGCACGTCGGTGGTGCCGGAGCCGTCGGCCCGGTGGTAGACCGAGATCGGCGTGCTGGGCAGCGTGACGCCGGGGTTCTCCGACGCGATCTGCGGGTCGTTCCACTTCGTGATCTTGCCCATGAAGATTCCCGCGACGGTTGCCGCGGACATGTTCAGCGGCTTGGACACGCTCGGCAGGTTGTACATGATGGCGACGCCACCCGACGTGATCGGGATGGTGAGCGCCGTGCTCCCGCAGGCCGAGTTCGCCTGCGTCTGCTCCTGCGAGGTCATGGTCACGTCCGAGCCGGCGAACGGGATCTTGCCGGCGGTGAACTGCTGGATGCCGGCGGTCGACCCGGTGCCGCTGTAGGTGATCTGTGCGCCCGGGTGCGCAGCGTGGTACTTCGTTGCCCACTGCTGCTCGAGCGTCTGCTGGAACGTCGATCCTTGCGGGCTCAGGCTGCTGCTGCTTCCGCTGCTTCCCCCGCTTCCCCCGCCGCAGGCAGCGAGCCCGAACGCGGCGACTGTCGCGATGCACGCGGTGCGCATCACAAGCGAAACCTTCACGACGACAAGACCTCCGATGCAAGCGTGGCTCGGCGAGTCCGAGCCGTGGCGCAGCCAGACGTACCCGTCCGACACAGAGGAAGTTATGAAGGCGGATTAACCCTTTGACCGACTCTGGGTGAACACCCGGTGAAGGAAGATTGCACGCGGGATGAACCAGGTCGGTTTACCCCGTGCACAAACCTGTGGATAACACCTGTAGTCGCTGCGCCGGGCCGGCGATGGCCGGCGTCAGACTTCCACGTGCTGCTGGGCGCGCTCTCCGGTGACCAGGAAGATGACCCGGCGCGCGACCGACACCGCGTGGTCGCAGAACCGCTCGTAGTAGCGGCCGCACAGCGTCACGTCGATCGCCGTCTCGATCCCGCCCTCCCACGAGTCGTCGAGGATCGCGGCGAGCAGCCGGCGGTGCAGGTTGTCCATCACGTCGTCGTCGCGTTCGAGCTCGGCCGCCATGCGCAGGTCACGGCCGGCGATCACACTCGAGCACTTGGCACAGATCCGCTGAGCGACCTGTCCCATCTCGAGCACGATGGCCTGCAGCTCGGCCGGGATGGCACTCGCCGGGTAACGGCGGCGCGCCACCTTCGCGATGTGCAGGGCGAGGTCGCCCATCCGCTCGATGTCGGCGACCATGCGCAAGCCCGTGATGATCACCCGCAGGTCGCTCGCGACCGGCTGCTGGCGGGCCAGCAGGTCGAGGGCGTTCGCTTCGATGTTCTCGTAGAGGTTGTCGATCGCGAGGTCGCCCGTGATGACCGACTCGGCGGCCTGCAGGTCGGCGTCCAGCAGCGCCTGGGTGGCGTGGTTGATCGCGCTGCCGGTCAACCGGGTGATGTCGACGAGCGAAGAGGTGATCGCCTCGAGATCCTCGTGATACTGGTCGCGCACCATGCCTCCTGCTCCGCCGCCCACTGTAGTTCGCCCTCTTTGAGGACTACCCACGGTCTCGCCAAAGTAATGAACGCCTGGCGTCCGGCAGATGAACGCGCGGGGGCGACCCTGTGAAAGGTGATCGCTACGCTCCGGGCCGGCTCGGCAAGGCCCTGATCAGGGCGGAAGTGCTCCGTATCATCGGAATCGTGACGGAGGTCGCCGGAGTGACCGGCGTACTGGTGGGGGCCGGGTGGCGCTGATCCGCCGCGCCGCACATCGCGGTCCGGCCAGTTCCACCGAAGCGCCCGCACCCCCTGCGCCGCGCGACCGGGTGCCCGCGGTCACCATGCTCGAGCTCCTGCCCACCGCTGCTGTCCTCCTCGACGCCGACGACGCCGTCCGGTTTGCCAACAGCGCCGCAGAGACCCTGGGGATCCTGCGGGATGCAAGCCTCGGCCGGCCCGAGCTCGCGCGCCTGGTCGAGGCCGCTCGTCGGACGGGGAACCCGCAGGCGGCTGAGTTCACGATCGACTTCAACGTCTTCCCGCGCCGCACGATGGCGGTCGGCGCCCGGGCCCAGCGCCTGGAGGGCGGCGAGGTCGCGCTGATCGTCGATGACCTCACCGAGGCGAAGCGGGTCGAGTCGGTACGACGCGACTTCGTCGCCAACGTCGGGCACGAGATCAAGACCCCGGTCGGTGCGCTCCAGCTGCTCGCCGAGGCGGCCTTGGACGCGCATGACGACCCCGAGGCGGTGCAGCGCTTCGTCGGGCGGATGCAGCAGGAGGCCCAGCGCCTCTCGCGCCTGGTGCAGGAGCTGCTCGACCTGTCCCGGCTCCAGGGTGGCGAGCCGTTGCCGCCGTCGACGGAGGTGTTCGTCGACGCGGTGCTCGACGAGGCGGTCGATCGCGCGCGGCTGGCCGCGGAGGCGCGCGGCATCTCGATCGTCCGCGGGGGCGACGAAGGTCTGACCGTGCTCGGTGACGAGGGACAGCTGGTCACCGCCGTCGCGAACCTGCTGTACAACGCGGTTGCCTACAGCCCGGACGCGACCCGGGTCGCGCTCGGCGTACACCTGCGGGACGACGTCGTCGAGATCACGGTGACCGATCAGGGGGTCGGCATCCCGGAGGACGAGCAGGAGCGGATCTTCGAGCGCTTCTACCGCATCGATCCCGCGCGGTCCCGAGCGACCGGCGGCACCGGTCTCGGCCTCGCCATCGTCAAGCACACCGTCGGCAACCACGGCGGCGAGGTCACCGTCTGGAGTCAGCCCGGCAACGGCAGCACGTTCACGATCCGGCTCGGGTCGGCCCGACCACCGGTCGTGGACCCGGCACCAGCCCAGCTACAGGAGGCATAACCCGTGACCCGAATCCTGGTCGTGGAGGACGAAGAGTCGTTCTCGGACGCCCTCGGATACATGCTTCGCCGGGAAGGCTTCGAGGTCGCCATGGCGGCAACCGGGCCGGACGGCATCGAGGAGTTCGACCGTGCCGGCGCCGACCTCGTGCTGCTCGACCTGATGCTCCCCGGCTTGTCGGGCCTGGAGGTGTGCCGCCAGCTGCGGCAGCGCTCCGAGGTTCCGGTCATCATGCTGACCGCGAAGGACGCGGAGGTCGACAAGGTGGTCGGGCTCGAGATCGGCGCCGATGACTATGTGACCAAGCCGTTCTCCGCCCGCGAGCTGGTCGCTCGGATCCGCGCGGTCATGCGGCGTCGCGGGTCCGAGCCCGACGAGATGGTGTCCTCGGTCCTCGAGTCGGGGCCGGTTCGCATGGACGTCGACCGGCACGTGGTCAGCGTCAACAGCGACGTCGTACCCATGCCGTTGAAGGAGTTCGAGCTGCTCGAGTTCCTGCTGCGCAACGCCGGACGCGTACTCACCCGGGGTCAGCTGATCGACCGGATCTGGGGCAGCGACTACGTCGGTGACACCAAGACCCTCGACGTCCACGTCAAGCGGCTGCGCGCGAAGATCGAGCCGTCCCCGTCGTCGCCGCGCCACCTGCTCACCGTCCGTGGGCTGGGCTACAAGTTCGAGCCCTGATCGCCGGATCGGTCGTACGCTGGCCGACGATGACCGAGCCGATGCCTCCGGACCCGATGGCCGAGGAGAGCGAAGTGGGCTGGGGCGACGAGTTGCCCGAGCCCGAGTGGGGTGACGATGCCGACCGAGAGGTCGACGTCGATGGCGCCGACGGCGACCTCGGATGGGTGAGCGACGAGCCGCCACCCCACTACGACAACCCGTGACCTGACGCCTTACGCCGCGGCCGCTGCCACGTCCCGGGTGCAGAACGCACACACCGTTGCCGCCTCGGGGATCGACGACATGCAATGCGGGCAGTCGCGGACGGGTGTGGGCTCATCGGGGGTGGGCTTGTACCGGTCCATCAGCGCGCCGATCGGGACCACGACGAAGTAGTAGACGACCGCAGCGAGGATGACGAACGCGATCACGGCGTCGAGGAAGGCGCCGTACAGGAACACCGAGTGATGGATCGTGAACGACAAACCGGTGAAGCTCGCCTTGCCGGCGATCGCCGAGATGATCGGGGTGAGCAGGTCGGTCGTGAACGCGCTGATCAGAGCGCCGAACGCGGCGCCGATCACGACGGCGACAGCCAGGTCGACGACATTGCCACGGAGCAGGAACTTCTTGAAACCGGACACGTCTAGCCCTTTCGTCGGGTGCTGGTCAGGCCGGGGTGAGGTGTGCGGCACTCCCCCCGCAGCGATCATCCTGCCCTGCTCGCGGGGTTGGTGTGTACGGCGACCGACAGCTCGTTGCCGCCGGCCGCCCGGGCGAGGGCGAGCGCCTGGTGCTCGGAGGCAGCGACGATGACCAGGCCGGCGCCCTCGGAGCCGGCCGAGCCGGTCGGGTCGCGGCTGGGCACCGAGAGCACCTGAACGTTGCGGGCAACCGGTGCGGCGCCGGTCCCGGCCGTTGCCGTCCCCGAGCCCGGATCGGGCACCGCGAGCACGTCGACCCGATCCCCCGGGTGGACGAGGGCGAGGGCGGCATCTCCGTCGGCGACCCGCACCGAGACCGCGACCGTCCCGGGCTCGTCGGTCGCCTCGAGTAAGGCGGTCGAAAGGAGCCGGACCTCGGTGAACGGCTCGCCGGCTGTCATCGGAGCCGCCAGCAGCCGGCCGACGATCGAGACCGCCGGGTCGACGGCCGCGCGGGGGACGTCAGCCACCGGCAGCCGTACGACCCGAAGGTCGCTTCGGGTGAGGGGAGCGCCGCCGGACAGGTCGCGCGCGGCGACCCAGACGGACCTGGTCGGAGCCGGTTTCGGGCGCAGCGCACTCAGTCCGGTGAGCACCGTGACGCCGGTGAGCATTGCGACGAGCAGGTGTCGGCGCACACCGAGGCGCTGCAGCGTCGCGCGCCAGCCGTCGTCGACCACGGTGCCGGACGCTAGAGCGTGGAGGCAGCGGCGAAACTGGGGGAGCCGAAGGCTGTGCGCAGCGGAACCGGCTGGCGAGGTTGTGGAGGGCGCTCCGCCGAGCGGGGCGAGCTCAGGCGACCTTGCTGCCGTCTTTCGAGCCGGACTTCGGCGATCCCGAACCGCTCGAGGAGGTGTTCGACGACGTCGTCGTCGAGGTCGAGCCGCCGGTGCCGGCCGAGGACGACTCGCTCGATCCACTCGACCCGCTCGTGCCGTCCTTGGCTGCGGTCTTGGCGGGCTCGCTCGACGTACCGGTCTTGGCGCCGGATCCCGAGCGGCTGTCGGTCTTGTAGAAGCCGGATCCCTTGAAGACCACGCCGACCGGCGAGAACACCTTGCGAAGCTTGCCTTCGCACGAGGGGCAGATGGTCAGCGGATCGTCGCTGAAGCTCTGGACGACCTCGAGCCGCTCACCGCACTCGGTGCAGGCGTACTCATAGGTCGGCATTCCGGCCTCCTCGACGATGCTCGCCACCCGGTTGGCACTCGCGTGCCTTGACTGCTAATTGTGCCGCGAAAGGGCCGGTTTCGCCAAACGCTGCCGCCTTCCCGGCGCCAGGTATCAGTCCAGCGGTCTGATCGCGGTCGCCTCGGCAGCCGCGGGCGTCTTGAACGCCCTCTCATGCATCCGCATGATCGCTTGCTGCGCGTTGTCGGGGTCGCCTTCGAGCACTCGGTCCTGGACCTCTCGATGCTCGGCACGCCAGTCCGGCGGCGACTCCGGGTTGGCGCGCACGACGACGTCGATCTCGAACTCTCGCCGGATGATCGGGCCGTAGGTGCAGACGGCGGTCGGGCACCACAGATCGAGTGCGCCGGTGCCGTCATCGACCGCGGTCCGGCAGCCCTCGCCGGACATGGCCAGCCTGGTGACGGTCGCCCGGATCGTGCCGCTCGCCGTGCGACCCTCCTCTGCCGCTTGGAGTAAGGCTGCGACCGTTGTCGTGGCGCCGCGCGGTGCCCGCTCCTCGACGGTGAGGCCGTTCGAGGCCAACCAGTGCTCGGGCCAGCTCCGCGCGTCGCCTTCGATGATCCGGCTGGCGCCGAGCCGAGGGAGTGGTTGGGCGGCTGCGAGACGCACGGCTTGCGCGTCCGGCCATCGGTGCTCGGGGTCAAAGTCGAACCTCGTTGGGTTCGGGCCGCCCTGTGCGACGAACTCGCCGAGCTCGATCATCGTCGCCAGCAGGTCGAGGTAGGCCGAGAGTGCGGGGAACCGGATCGTGAACGGGTCACCCTCGATGAACCACTCGATCACCGTGCCGCCGGGACCGCTGCCGTCCTCCATCTCGATCAAGAGGAAGCGGCGGCTCTGGTAGGCGAACGGGAACAACAGCCGCGGGCTCTGATCCGGGAACTCGTCCCGGCCCTGCTGCCACGCCTCCAGCGACGATCGCGGAGAGTCCAGCGGGGGGTACGGCGCGACCGTGACGGTTGTCGGGTCGACCCGCTGCCAGAACCGCACCAACTCCGGAGGCAGTCGCAGGGGGCTACCTCACGTTCGATCTCTCTCAGCACCCGGTCGACGTCCCGGGCAGCCTTGCGGATCGGCGGGAGCCCGGCATCCCGGTACGCGGCGACCAGCCGGTCGATGGCGTGATCGATGGGCTGATTCGCACGTTTCACCCGAATTACCTCGGCCACCACGAGCGCCGGGTTGAGCGTCCCGGGGTCCACTCGGGGCCTCGCAAGCCCAGTCGAACGGCGGCTCAGGATCCGATCGGACGGGTCGCTGGCAGTTCGGTTCGCTGGCCGAGGGCCGCGACCAGGTCGGCGCGGGCGCGGGCGACCCGCGACCGGATCGTGCCGATCGGGCAGCCACAGATCTCGGCCGCCTCGGCATAGTCGCAGCCGACGACCTGGGTGAGCACGAACGCGGTTCGCCGGTCGTCGTCGAGGCCGGCAATGAGCAGATCCATGTCGACGACGCTCGACTGATCGTGCAGGTGCTGCTCGCGCGGAACGGTCAGCAGGTACATCTCCCGCGCCCGGCTTCGGCGATCGATCTCAGCAGCACAGACCCGGCGAGAGATGGTGAGCAGCCAGGTGGAGACCCGCGCGTCACCGCGGTAGCCGGCAAGCGCCCGAAAGGCCCGTAGATACGTTTCCTGGGTCAGGTCGTCGGCGGCGTTCCGGTCGACAAGATAGGCACACATCCGCCAGATCGAGGCTTGGGTGCTCTCGACGAGCTCGGCGAATGCGGCCTGATCGCCACGGGCTGCCCGTGTTGCCACGACGTCCAGCGGGTCGCCCACGCGCTCAACACTATGGCGATGCAGGCGGGCGCTCATCGGCGGGCCTCCCGCGTTCCTCGGCCTGCGTCGATCTCGTGGGAACTGATCGTCGATGTTCGCGCACTAATGCTCTGTGAGATGTGATGCGGTGAGGGTCGCGCTCTCCGCGGCTATCGACGGCGAGCTGGCGGACTGCTCGATCGAGCATGTCCACCAGCATCTGTCGGGTTGTGGCGGTTGCCGTGACTGGCAGCGCCGCTGCGAGCAGGTGAGCAGGCGCGCCCGGATCGGTCGTGCGCTTCCCGCCGCTGATCTCACCGAGCGCGTCATGCACGCGATCGCCCTGGACCTCGAGCGCCGGCGGGCGCATCGCCAGTGGGCGGTCGCCGCTGCGCTGGTCGCAGTCTCGGGCGTCGTGCAGCTGGTCGTGTCGCTCCCCCTGCTACTGGTCGCTGGCTCCGCGCACCGCTCACCGGGTTGGGAGGTCCTGCTCGAGCTCGTGGTCGGGTCCAGCTTCTTTGCGGGCGCGCTGGGGGTGCTCTGGCACACCCGGACAGCCGCCGAGCCCATCGGGGTGCTGACGGTAGCCGAGCGAGAGCCGGCATCGCCGGCAACGGTCGGGAGGGTGGCATGACCGGTGCATGGGTGCTGGCCGATCCCAGCGTGCCGCTGACCACCCATACCGCGTTCAGCGAGTGGCAGTTCGCCCCGATCGTGACGGCAGGCGTGGCGTTTTTCGCCGCGCTGTATGCGATCGGGATCTGGCGGGTCCGGCGGCGCCACCCGGCGCGACCATGGCCGCTGCTGCGCTCGCTCTCCTTCTACGCGGGCCTGGTCGTCGTGGTCCTCGCGACGCAGAGCAGCATCGGTGCGTACGACGACGTGCTGTTCAGCGTGCACATGGTCCAGCACCTCATGTTGATCATGGTCGCGCCGCCGCTGTTCGTCGCCGGGCGCCCGGTCACGTTGTTGCTACACGCTTCACGCAACCCGCTGCACCGTTGGACGATTGCCGTCGTCCGGTCGCGCGTGGTGACTGCGCTGACCTGCCCGCCGGTAGCGGCGGTGATCTATGCCGCGGTGATCATCGGCACCCACCTGACCGGCTTCATGAACGTCACGCTGCACCACGAAGGTGTGCACGACGCCGAGCACGCGCTCTACCTGGTGACCGGATACCTCTATTTCCTGCCGCTGCTCGGCTCCGAGCCGATCCGCTGGAAGATGTCGTTCCCGACCCGCTTCCTGCTGCTCGCGTTGAGCATGCCGGTCGACACCTTCGTCGGCGTCGTGCTCCTTCAGGCCAACCACGAGCTGTTCTCGGCGTACCTGTCGACCGGTCGCACGTGGGGGCCCAGCTATGTGAGCGACCTGCATCTCGGCGGGGCGATCATGTGGGTCGGCGGTGACGCGATCATGTTCGTCCTCGCCATTTGCGTCTTTGTCGTCTTCATGCGTGACAAGCGCGCGCAGGCCAGCATGGGCGACTGGCTGGAGCGAGCGCGCCTGCAGGCGCTGCGCGACAACGTCGCGACCGCAGGGGTGACGGCGCCCGCATCGACGGCCAGGCGGACCCGGACGGTCGACGACGACGAGCACCTGGCGGCCTACAACGACTACCTCGCCCGGCTGCATGCCGGCGAGACCGACGGACCAACTCGATGACTGGAAGGACAGACGTGCGAGGCAACCTCTGGCGACGAGGGGGACTGGTAGCAGTCGTCGCGGCAATGGTGATCGGGCTCACGGCATGCGGCGGCGATCCGGCGAAGCCGCCGCCGGCGTCGCTGGGGAATGTCGTCGACTTCACGGTCCCGGCGGCGATCCGCAACATCCCGCTGACCGAACCGGACGGAGCCACGACGACGCTGGCCGCCTACCAGGGCAAGGTGGTCATGATCGCGGACTTCCTGAGCCTGTGCACCGACGTCTGTCCGCTGATCTCGGCCAACACCGCCGCGATGGCGCGCGCGATCAATGCGGACGGGTACGGCGGCAAGGCAGCCCTTCTCGAGATCACGGTCGATCCCCAACGGGACACGCCGGCCCGGCTGGCGGCGTACCAGAAGCTGTACGGCGGCCCGCTCCGTGACTGGACCTTGCTGCGAGCCAGCCCGGCGAACACCCGCAAGCTCTGGAAGTTCTTCGGGGTCTCCTACAACCGGGTCAAGGAGGAGAAGCCGCCGAGCATCGACTGGTGGACCCACAAGCCACTGACCTACGACGTGGACCACTCCGACGATCTGATCTTCCTCGGACCGTCCGGGCGCGAGCAGTACGTGGTCAACGCCGGTGCCGACGTACAAGGGCACCTGCCGCCGCAGAAGCTGGTCAAGTTCCTCGATCCGCTCGGCCTGAGGACCCTCTACCACCCCAGGGCGGTCGACTCGTGGACGGTGAGTCAGGGCCTCTCGGTGATGGCCTGGCTGCTCAAGCACAAGCTCGCCGATCCCGCGTGAGGCGGCGCGGCGCGGCGCTCGTCGCCGTTGCCGGCCTGGCCCTGCTGGCCGGGTGCGGGGGCGGAGCATCGGCCGGCGTCCATCGCCCGTCGGCCGACCGGACGATCACGCTCAGCGTGCGCTCGACGCCCGGCCTCGGCAAGTTCCTCGTGACCGACGGCTGGACGCTGTATCTCTACCCGCCGGACCGCCGGGAGCGGGTCAGCTGCACCAAGGTCGAGCAGTGCGACCAGGCCTGGCCTCCGCTGTTCGTCGGGGCCGGATACAACGTTTTGGCCGGTCCCGGCGTCAATAAGGCATTGATCGGAACTATGCCAGGAGACGGCGGGCGCGTCGTGACCTACAACCGCTGGCCGCTCTACTACTACATCGGTGACCGGAAGGCCGGCGACGTCAATGGGCAGGACCAGGGATTCAACTGGTTCGTTGTTTCTCCCGATGGGGTACCGAACAAAGCGGATTCGAAGTCGTCAACGGGCTGAGTTCGGGGCAGAATGAAGGTGTCCCAGGGGTCCAGAAAGTGGTCGGTGTGATCAACGTCTCGCGTCACATCCCGCGAGGCGTGCTGGCAGCCGTCGCGGCAGTGGTCGTCCTCGCCGGGGTCGGCGTCGCGGTCCTCACCCTCAATCACTCCGGGTCGTCGCATCAGAAGATCAAGGCAGCCGGCAAGGGTCAGCTGCCGCTCGCAACGCTGCGCGTCGAGCATCTCCACCACGGCCGCGTGCACTACGCCAAGCGGCTGCGGTTGCACGTGGTCAACGGCGTCCTGAGTTCGGTGTCGGTCCGCGACCAGAGCGGCGCGGGGGCGATCGACGGCACGTTCAACAAGACGCGGACCCGCTGGCACAGCAGCCACCCGCTGGCTCCGTCGCTCCAGCTCCGTGCGGCGGTGAGCTACGTCGACCTGGCGCACAAGACGATCCGGCGCACCCTCCACGTGTCCACTCCGGCGGCCAAGCAGCACGTCAACGCGCTGCTGTCCCCGGGCGGCGGCGACACCGTCGGCGTCGGGTCGCCGGTGGTCGTGACGTTCTCCCGGCCGGTCCCCGAGAACAAGCGCGCCGAGGTCGAGGCCGGGCTGTCCGTCAAGGCCACGCCATCGGTCGTCGGTGCCTGGCACTGGATGAGCGACCAGGAGGTGCACTGGCGCCCGCCGTCGTACTGGAAGCCGGGCACCAAGGTGCAGATCTCCTCCGACCTTCAGGACGTCGACTTCGGCCACGGGGCGTGGGGAGCGGTCGGGCACCACCAGACGTCGTTCGTGATCGGCCCGTCGCACATCAGCGAGGTCGACATCGCCAACCACGAGATGTACGTGTACAACAACGGTCGGTTGATCAAGACCTTCCCGGACAGCACCGGCCGGGCCAGCCTTCCCACGATGGACGGTGTCCACATCGCGATCGAGAAGTCACGGGTCGTGGACATGAACTCCGCGACCGTCGGCATTCCGCAGGGCAGCCCGGGCTACTACAACGAGCTGGTCTACTGGGACGTCCGCATCTCCGACGGTGGCGAGTTCGCCGAGCAAGGGCACATCAACGTGTCCCACGGGTGCGTGAACCTCAGCCCGGCCAACGCCGAGTGGTTCTACAACTGGTCGCTGCGCGGCGATGTCATCGATGTGTACGACGGCGTCCGGCCGCCGAGTGCAACCGATCCCGGGACCGCCGACTGGAACATGTCGTGGAAGAAGTGGTTGGCCGGCGACGCCGCGCCGAGTGCGGCCGCGCTCGCGTTGCACCCGCGGCTGCCCCACACCTACGAGCCGCGGTTCGCCCCCACCCATCACAAGCACTCGTCGTCGGGCAAGAAGCACCACCACAAGAAGCAGCACTGACCGCTGCCTCAGTGGCCGCTATGCAGACGACTCAGCGCAGGTCGATGACCCCGGACGGGCGCAGCGCAAGGTCGACCCGACGGTCGTGCGGATGGTCCGGCAGCTCGTCCAGTACCTCGTCGTCGAACACGACGGCCGCAACCGGTGCCGAAACCTCGCGCAGGGCGCGGTCGTAGTAGCCGCGTCCCCGGCCGAGCCGCCGGCCGCTGCGGTCCACCGCAAGCGCAGGGACAACCACCAGGTCGGCCTGCTGCACGGCACTGGCGCCGAGCCGCCGGCCGCTTGGCTCGCTGATTCCGAGCGGGCCCGGCTCGACCTCGTCGAGCGCGGTGCAGACCGCCCAGTCGAGATCCGCTCCGTCGATGACCGGCAGGAGCACCCGCACTCCGTCGTCCAACCAGCCCTCGATCGACGGACCGGTCGGCGGCTCCGATCCGAAGGACAGGTAAGCGGCGACGGTCCGAAGCTCGCGCCAGCGCAGCGCAGCCTGCTCGGCCAATGCCGCCCCCGTGCGAGTGAGCGCTTCCTGACTGCGTCGCGCGCGGGCGGCGAGGATCTCGTGCCGGATCGCCTCCTTGCGGGCAGCGACGTCCTCGGTCACTCCCGCAGTCTGCCCGGGTAGCGGCCGGCGAGTCACCCCGGACATTAGGGTTGGCCTATGACCAGGCACGTGACCAAGGCGGTCGTGACCGTCGCGGGGTTGGGCACGCGGTTCCTGCCGGCGACGAAGGCCACGCCGAAGGAGATGCTCCCGGTCGTCGACAAGCCGGCGATCCAGTACGTCGTCGAGGAGGCCGTGCGGGCCGGTCTGGACGACGTACTGCTCGTGACCGGACGCAACAAGACGCCGATCGAGGACCATTTCGATCGGCATTACGAGCTGGAGGACCGGCTCGAGGGGGACGCCGGAAAGCGCGATCTGCTCGACCAGGTCCGCAGCGTCACGGAGCTCGCGACCGTGCACTACGTGCGGCAAGGCTCGGCGCGCGGTCTCGGGCACGCGGTGCTGTGCGCGGCTCAGCACGTGGGCAACGAGCCGTTCGCGGTCCTGCTCGGCGACGACCTGATCGACGAACGCGACGTATTGCTCACCCGCATGATCGGCGTGCAGCAGCGGCTCGGCGGCTGCGTGGTGGCGCTGCTCGAGGTGCCGGCCGACCAGATCGGTCTCTACGGGTGCGCCGCCGTCGAGGCGACCGACGAGGAAGACGTGGTCCGCATCACCGGGATGGTCGAGAAGCCGAACCCCGAGGATGCGCCGAGCAACCTGGCGATCATCGGCCGCTACGTGCTCGCGCCGGAGATCTTCGCGGTGATCAGCCAGACCCCGCCGGGGCGCGGCAACGAGATCCAGCTGACCGACGCGATCCAGACCTTGACCGGGCGCACCGCCGACGGCGGTCCGGTCTACGGCGTGGTCTTCCGCGGTCGCCGCTACGACACCGGCGACAAGGCCGACTACCTCAAGACCATCGTGCAGCTGGCCTGTGACCGTGCGGATCTCGGGCCGGAGTTCCGCAAGTGGCTAGCCGGTTTCGTGGCGGAACGGCTCCCGCAGGGCGACCCCGTCGAGCCGTTGCAGCCGTGATCGCAGAGCCGCCGGTATGAGCCCATCGCTGAAGTCGGTCGAGGAGCACCTCGAGCAGATTCTCGGCGCGGTCGAGCCACTGGGCGGTCTCGAGCTCACGCTCTCGGATGCACACGGCTGTGTCCTGATCGAAGATGTCGTCGCGTCCTTTCCCTTGCCGCCGTTCGACAACTCGGCGATGGACGGGTACGCCGTGCGTTCCGAGGACGTGCGTTCGGCGAGCGAAGCATCACCGGTCGTGCTGCCCGTGGTCGGTGACATCGCGGCGGGCAATACCTCGCCGTACACCGTGCAGCAGGGGCTGTGCGTGCGGATCATGACCGGTGCGCCGATGCCGCCGGGGGCAGATGCGGTCGTCCCTCTCGAGGACACCGACGGCGGGATCGCGCAGGTCGCCATCCGGCATGCTCCGCAGCCGGGAAGCTGTGTGCGCAGCGCGGGCGAGGACGCGCAACCGGGCACCCATGTGCTGTCCGCCGGCACACACCTCGGCGCAACCCAGCTCGGCCTGCTTGCGGCGGTCGGCCGCGACCGTGTAGTCGTTCGCCCGCGGCCACGCGTGGTCGTGCTGTCGACCGGCAGTGAGCTCGTTGAGCCGGGCCAGCCGCTGGCCCGTGGCCAGATCCCGGACTCCAACAGCGCATTGTTGACCGCGGCTGCACTCGAGGCCGGCGCGATCGCGTTCCGCGTCGGCATCGTGCCCGACGATCCGCGGCTGCTCGCGGACACTCTCGAGGATCAGCTGATTCGCGCGGACGTCGTGGTCACGAGCGGTGGCGTGAGCGTCGGTGCGTACGACGTGGTGAAGGAGGTGTTGAGCCGGGTCGGCACCGTGACCTTCGAGCGGGTGGCGATGCAGCCGGGGATGCCGCAGGGCTTCGGCACGATCGGCCACGACAACGTCCCGTTCTTCGGCCTGCCGGGCAATCCGGTGAGCGCGTATGTGTCGTTCGAGGTCTTCGTGCGTCCCGCACTGCGACGGATGCTCGGAGTCGAGCCGATCTCGCGACCCGTGGTGCGCGCGAAGGTCACCGACGCGCTGCGCTCGCCCGCCGGACGGCGGTCCTACCTGCGCGGCTGGCTGTCGGTCGAGCAGGGCGCCTACAGCGTGCGCCCGGTCGGTGCGTCCGGCTCGCACCTGATCGCATCACTCGCACACGCGAACGCGTTGATCGTCGTACCGGAGTCGACGACCGAGGTCGAGGCGGGATCACCGGTGACGGTCATGATGCTCGAGCGGAGACATCAGTGAGCTCTGGCTTCACACATGTCGATGCATCCGGTGCAGCCCGGATGGTAGATGTCTCTGCCAAGGACGTGAGCGTCCGCAGCGCGACGGCACAGGGAAGCGTCGAGGTCTCCGCCGAGGTGGTCGAGCTGCTGCGCGGCGAAGGTGTCCCCAAGGGTGATGCGCTCGGTGTCGCGAGGGTCGCGGGGATCATGGCGGCGAAGCGCACGCCGGAGCTGGTGCCGCTGTGCCACCCGATCGCCCTGCACGGCGTCACCGTCGATCTCGACGTGACGGATGCCGGAGTCGCGATCTCGGCGACGGTACGCACGGCCGACCGGACTGGTGTGGAGATGGAGGCCCTCACTGCAGTGGCGGTCGCCGGGCTCGCCCTGATCGACATGGTGAAAGGTGTCGATCCTGCGGCGCGGATCGCCGGCATCGAGGTCGTGGAGAAGACCGGCGGTGTGCACGGCGACTGGAGACGGCCGACGTGACCCGCGCCGCCGGGTTGCCTGCCGACGCGCGAGCTCGGGTGATCACGGTCTCGGACCGCTCGCATCGCGGTGAGCGCCACGATGCGTCGGGGCCGTTGCTGTCGGAGCTGCTCACCGAGCTCGGTTTGGCGGTCGCGGAGGTCGTCGTCGTACCGGATGAGATCGAGATCATCGAGATCGCGCTGCGTGCCGCGATCCAGGACGGCGTTGATGTGGTGGTGACGACCGGTGGCACCGGTCTGTCCCCGCGGGACGTGACCCCGGAGGCGACCCGTCGCGTGATCGACCGCGAGGCGCCAGGGTTGGCTGAGGCGCTGCGCCACTACCGGCGCGACGAGGTCCCGACCGCCCTGCTCACGCGTGCGGTCAGCGGAGTGGCCGGGCAGACGCTGGTGGTGAATCTGCCGGGGTCAACCGGAGGGGTCAAAGACGGCGTCGCGGTCCTGGTGCCGGTGATCGGGCACGCGATCGCCCAGCTACGCGGCGGCGACCACTGACGATGTGGTCGGGAAACGCTCCGGGGTGGCCGGCGGTCCTTCGCGACGGCGATGTGACGGTTCGCCCGTTGCGCATGCGCGACGCGGGCGCCTGGGTCGAGTCGCGCCGCCGCAATGCCAAGTGGCTCGAGCCGTGGGAGGCCACCCCGCCCGCAGGTGCGGCGGTGTTCGGGGCGTCCACGGCGGTGTTCTCGGCGATGACGCGGCGGCTGCGCGCGGACGCTCGACAGGGGCGGGCACTTCCGTTCGTGATCGTCCTCGGCAAACAGTTCGCCGGCCAGATCAACGTCGCCGGCGTCGTACGCGGCTCGATGGACGGTGCGCATATCGGCTATTGGATCGACGAGCGCTTTGCCGGCCGCGGGGTGATGCCGACCGCGGTGGCGCTCGTCGTCGACCACTGCTTCCGGGTGGTCGGGTTGCACCGGATCGAGGTCAACATCCGGCCGGAGAACCATGCCAGCCGCCGAGTGGTGGAGAAGCTCGGCTTCCGCGACGAGGGCATCCGCAAGTCCTTCCTGCACATCGACGGCGACTGGCGCGACCACCGGACCTACGCCCTGGTGCAGGACGAGGTGCCGGGCGGGCTGCTGCGGCGCTGGCACCAGTCACAACGAAGGGCGGAAACGGTGCAACGGGAGCATCGCGACACACCGGCCTAGGTGCGTGCCCATCGGGCGAACGCTGGTTAGCGTTGCGGTGCAATGAATCTGAACCATTGGCAGGCCCGATCGTGAGTCCCATCATCCTGCTGGGACTCGTGGTGATGTGGGCTGTGGTTCTGATCCCGATGTGGCTGCGCCGCCACGACGAAACCGAGGAATCCCGCTCGGTCGAGCGGTTCACCAGCGCGATGCACACGCTGTCCCGCCGGGAGCCGGCCGACCGGAGGTACGTCGTCATGCCGCACCGCAGTCATTCCCTCGACGTCCACGTGTCGGGGGCTTCGGCCAGCGCGCGCCGTGGCCGGCTCGCGGCCGCCTTCGCGCGCCGCGCGGCCCGCCGCGCCCGCCGCGCGCCGCTGACGGCGGCGCACCGTCGCCGGCGTACCTTGCTCGGCCTCGTGGTCCTTGCCGTCGTGACCTTGCTGGCCGCGGTCCTGGTCGGCGGAACCGCCATCTGGGCGCTGCAGATCCTCGCCGACGTGCTCGTGGCCGGCTTCCTGGCGAACCTGGTTCTGCGCGCGCGCCGCGCGACCCCCGCCCGATCGACGCGCACGGCCCGCGGCGCGACTGCTCGCCAGCAGGTTCGCGCGCCCCGCCGCCCGGCAACCCGGCCGGCTGCTCGCACGCGGACCGCTCGACCCGCTCGCCCGGCCGCGGAGCAGCCGGTCGAGGCCGCCTACCAGCATCCGATGGTCAAGAAGCGCTCGCTGCGTGCCGGTCC
>Ga0335074_10004217_pt1 | contig 19787 bp, 19 predicted proteins | sample Lox_Sample_23_FD_206715 | JGI IMG/M metagenome (GOLD analysis project Ga0335074, IMG submission 206715) | Soil microbial communities from Loxahatchee National Wildlife Refuge, Florida, United States - Lox_Sample_2.3 | ecosystem: Environmental > Terrestrial > Soil > Wetlands | place: USA... | reverse complement strand
ATCTCGTTCGAGCGCTTGTAGTCCAGCCACGTCTCGATGAGGTCAGGGGTGAAGACACCGCCCTCAAGCAGGAAGTCGTGGTCGGCTTCCAGGTTGTTGAGCACGGTATCCAGGGATCCCGGAACCTGCGGGATGGCCTTGGCCTCGTCTGGCGGCAGCTCGTAGAGGTCCTTGTCCACCGGCTCCGGGGGCTCGATCTTGTTCCTGATCCCGTCCAGACCGGCCATCAGCATGGCCGAGAAGGCCAGATACGGGTTGCACGACGGGTCGGGCACCCGGAACTCGATCCGCTTGGCTTTCGGGCTGGGGCCGGTGATCGGCACCCGGATGCACGCTGACCGGTTGCGCTGCGAGTAGACCAGGTTGACCGGCGCCTCGAAGCCTGGCACCAGCCGATGGTAGGAGTTCGTGGTGGGGTTGGTGAACGCGAGCAGCACGGGCGCGTGCTTCAGCAGGCCGCCGACGTAGTACCGGCCCAGGTCGGACAGCCCGGCGTAGCCGACCTCGTCGTAGAACAGCGGGGCGCCGTCCTTCCACACGCTCTGGTGGCAGTGCATGCCGGAGCCATTGTCACCGAACAGCGGCTTGGGCATGAACGTCACGGTCTTCCCGGCCGCCCGGGCCACGCTCTTCACCACGTACTTGTAGAGCATCAGCTTGTCGGCCATGTGCAGCAGGCTGTCGAACCTGATGTCGATCTCAGCCTGGCCGGCCGTGCCGACCTCGTGGTGCTGCATCTCGACCGCAATGCCGCACTCGATCAGCGCCTGCACCATGTCCGACCGCAGATCGGTGTAGTGGTCCATCGGCGGGACCGGGAAGTAGCCGCCCTTGTACCGGGGCTTGTAGCCGAGGTTGCCGCCCGGCTCGTCACGGCCGGTGTTCCAGGCGCCCTCGACCGAGTCGATGAAGTAGTAACCCTCGTTCGGACCGGTCTGGAACCGCGCCGAATCGAAGATGTAGAACTCAGCCTCGGGGCCGAAGAACGCGGTGTCGCCGATGCCGCTGCCCTTTAGGTACTGCTCGGCCTTGCGGGCGATGTTGCGCGGATCCCGGGTGTAGGGCTCGCCGGTCAGCGGATCGTGCACGAAGAACGTGAGGTTCAGGGTTTTCCGGGTGCGGAACGGGTCCACCACCGCGGTTGTCGCGTCCGGCAGCAGCAGCATGTCCGACTCATGGATCTGCTGGAAGCCCCGGATCGACGAGCCGTCGAACATCAGCCCATCGCTGAACACTTTCTCGTCGAACGACTCCGTTGGGACCGTGAAGTGCTGCACTGTGCCCGGCAGGTCGCAGAACCTGACGTCAACGAACTCCACCTCCTCGGCCTCGATAAACCGCAGGACCTCGTCGCCGCTGGTGAACATCCGCTCTCCCTCTTAATCAGCTGGCGGGCTGATGCGCCCGTATCCGGCGCTCCGGGAACGCTATGCGGTCGCGATTTCCGACCCGTATCCCCCATGTTTCTCGCATGTTACGGCCAGAGGCCTGGTCACCGGCAGTCGGCCAGGCGGATACCGTGGAGGGCGTGGCGGATCGGCGACTCGGTGGGTCATGGCTGTCCGGCGTGCCAGCCCCCGGCGACAAGGATGAGTACCCGGGCCAGCGTTTCGGGTTGCCGCAAACCGGCGCCGGCTCGGTGGCCGGAATCGGAAGGCGCCTGGCCGCCCTGCTGATCGACTGGCTGGTCTGCGAGGTCATCGCGTTCGCCGCGTTCCGCTCCCAGTACCTGACGATCGCGGTGTTCGGCGTCGAGGTCTGGCTGCTGACCGCATTGACCGGCTTCACCATCGGCAAGCGGCTGCTGGGCATCCGGGTGGCGCGCGTCGACGGCAAGCCGGTCGGCTTCCTCTGGGCCCTGGTCCGCACGGTCCTGCTGCTCTTCGTAGTCCCGGCGCTTGTCTACGACGGCGACTCGCGCGGCCTGCACGACAAAGCCGCCAACACCATCGTCATCCGCGTCTAACCCCCACGCACCCCGCCCCGCCCCCCGCGTCTAACCCCTACGCCACCCTGCTCGCCGCGCCCCGTCTAACCCCCCCGCACCCCACCCGCCGCGCCCCACTGCCCCCGCACCGCGCCACCGCGGAGACTTTTCAGTGCGTGGAGACTTGCCGGCGCATATCCCTGACAACCCTCCGCGCTAACGGGCCGGGGGGGCGCCGCGCGGGCGCAGTGGCCGGGGCGGGCGCTGCGCGGGTGCAGTCGCCGAGCCGGGGCGGTTAGCGGAACTTGGGGCGGGGGGGCTTGGGCATGCGGCCGGTCCTTGGCATCGGGCCCTTGGGCATCTGCAGTTGCTGCGGCAGCGCCCTCAGCCGGGAGTTCAGGTCAGCGACCGCCGTGCCCTTGAGGTTGCGGGGGAGCTTCATGATGTGGCGCTGAAGCTTCCTGATCGGGATCTGGCCGGGCTCGTCGCCGACCTGGATGTCGTAGATCGGCACGTCGTTGCCGACCCGGGCGATTCTCTTCTTCTCGGCCGCTAGCAGGCTCGGCAGGCGGTTGGGCGATCCCTCGCCGACGAGGATCACACCGGGTTTGCCGACCGTGCGGTGCACCACGTCCATGTTCCTGTTGGCTGAGATCGCTGGCGTGGTGGTCCAGGAGCCCCGCATGTTCTGCAGGATCGCAGCGGCGGCGCCGGGTTGCCCCTCGATGGCCGAATACTGCGCAGACTGGGCGAACCTGCCGAAGAGGATCATCGCCACAAGCACGCCGAGCAGGACACCCAGCGGGATGACGAACGCTACGAGGCCTGTGAGCAGGCCGACCACGACAGCGATCACGACAACGCCAATGCCAGCGGCCGCCACGATGGGCAGCGCCTTCGGATTGGCCTTGCGGACCAGCCCGGCGACCATGAGGATCTGCCTGATGCGGCCCTGGGGCAGCTCAGCCCCGTCCTTCTTGGCTGCGGTGCCAGGCGGCTTGTTCACCATGCACGTGAGGATACTGTGCGCGTTCCGGGGGGACGACCCCGGAAACCTCCCTTATCGGTCCAGGAACATCGTCCAGGATCGACGCAACGCGCTACCCGCGGGGCGACTCGGCCCGGGCAGCCGCTGCTGCCTGCCGGTACAGCCTGCCGGCCCGGTAGGACGAGCGCACGAGCGGCCCGGACATCACGCCGGCGAAACCCAGCTCCTGTGCCTCGGCCGCCAGCTCATCGAACTCCTCGGGCGGAACCCAGCGGTCGACCGGGTGATGCTTCGCGGACGGCCGCAGGTACTGGGTGATCGTGAGGAGATCGCAGCCGGCCGCGCGCAGGTCGGCCATGGCCCCGCTGATCTCGGCCCGTTCCTCGCCCATGCCGAGAATCAGGTTGGACTTCGTGATCAGGCCTGCCCCGCGGGCGCGGCTGAGCACATCGAGAGAACGCTCATAGCGAAACCCGGGCCTGATCGAACGGAAGATCCGCGGCACGGTCTCGATGTTGTGCGCGAGCACCTCGGGCCGGGCGCCGAAAACCACGGCCAGCTGCTGCGGGTCGGCGTTGAAGTCCGGGATCAGCAGCTCCACGCCGCAGCCAGGCACAGCCTGGTGAATCTCCCGGCAGGTCTGCCCGTACAGCCAGGCGCCTCCGTCGTCGAGGTCGTCCCTGGCTACCCCGGTCACGGTGGCGTAGCGCAGCCCCAGCGTCGCGACGGACTCGGCTACCCGGCGCGGCTCGTCGGTGTCGAGCGGCTCGGGCTTGCCCGTAGCGATCTGGCAGAAGTCGCAGCGCCTCGTGCACTGGTCACCGCCGATGAGGAACGTGGCCTCGCGGTCTTCCCAGCACTCAAAGATGTTCGGGCAGCCCGCTTCCTCGCAGACCGTGTGCAGGCCCTCGCTCCGCACCAGCTGCTTCATGGCCGTGTATTCGGGGCCGGTCCGCATCCTGGTCTTGATCCACGGGGGCTTGCGCTCGATCGGCGTCATGCTGTTGCGCGCCTCGAGCCGCAGCATCCGGCGTCCTTCAGGTGCGAGTACCACGTCAGCCAGCCTATGCCGTCGGCGCTATGGCCTGGCCGCTGTGGTCTGGCGGCTATGGAAGCATGGGTGCATGGCCAACCAGTTTGACCCGCCGTCCGGAACCCGCGACCTCCTCGCCGCCGATGTCGAGCAGCGCGAGCATGCGTTCGGCGTGGTACGGGCGGTGTTTGGCCGGTACGGGTTCGAGCCGCTGCAGACTCCGGCCTTCGAGCGGCTGGACGTGCTGCTCGGCAAGTACGGCGAAGACGGCGACAAGCTGATCTTCAAGATCATGCGCCGCGGTGAGCACGAGGCGTCCGGCGAGGCCGACCTGGCCCTGCGCTACGACATGACGGTTCCGCTGGCCCGGGTGGCCGCGGCCTACGGGAGCCAGCTGCCGTCGCCGTACAAGCGCTATGCCATGGGCCCGGTCTGGCGGGCCGACCGTCCCGGCAAGGGCCGGTACCGGGAATTCGTTCAGTGTGACCTGGACACCCTGGGCTCCACGTCCCTGCTGGCCGACGCCGAGGCGCTGTGCGCCCAGCATGACGCGCTGGCCGAGCTGGGCGTCCCCGGGTTCAGCATCCAGCTGAACTCCCGCCGGGTGCTGTCCGGGCTGCTGGAGGCGTTCGGTGTGCCCGAAGAACTCGGGCCCGGCGTGCTGATCACCCTGGACAAGCTGGACAAGCTGCAGCCGGACGAGGTGGTCGCCGAGCTGGCAGGCCGGGGCCTGGCCCAGGACACCGCAGCGGAGCTGGTCGCCACGATGACCGGACCGGATGCTGTCGACCGGATCAGGACCGCGCTGAAGCCGAGTGAGCAGGGCTCGGCCGGCCTGGACGAGGTTGACGGCGTGCTGTCGCTGCTCGGAGGGCAGATCCCGGCCGGGCGGATCGCTTTCACCCCGCGCCTGGTGCGCGGCCTGAGCTACTACACCGGCCCGATCTGGGAGGTGGTCGCGCGCGGAGTCCCCGGGTCGATCGGCTCCGGCGGGCGTTATGACCACCTGATCGAGCAGCTCGGCGGGCCGGATACGCCGGCCACCGGCAGCTCCCTGGGCATCGAGCGGATCCTGCTGCTGCTGCCCGGCAGTGAGACGGCGGACCGGGGCCGCCTCGACGTGGCGGTCACGGTCATGAGCGAGGAGTTCGCCGCCAGGTCGTTCGGGCTCGCTGGGGCTGCCCGGGCGGCCGGGCTGCGCGCCAGCGTGTACCTGGGCTCCTCGGGCAAGCTCGGCCGGCAGCTCAGGTGGGCCAGCGACCAGGGAGCCCGGTGGTGCCTGATCTACGGCAGCGCGGAGCAGGAGGCCGGCACCGTGACCGTGCGCGATATGCGCAGTGGCGAGCAGACCGCGGTCGCGGTGGGCGAGGTGGGCAGCTACCTGGCCCAGCGGGACTGAGGTCGCGGCGCCATGACCTCGGTCAACTTCACCGATCACGACACCTGGTACGCGAGCCTTCCCGGCGTGGTGGTCAGCGCGGCCGCGCTCATCACCGATCCGGGCGGACGGGTGCTGCTGGTCAAGCCCAATTACCGCGACCACTGGTCGCTTCCGGGCGGGATCTGCGAGCACGGTGAGCCGCCGCATGCCGGCTGCGCCCGGGAGGTCGCCGAGGAGATCGGGCTGAGCCGGACGCCAGGCCCGCTGCTGGCCCTCGACTGGGCGCAGCCGTTTGGCACGGAAGTGCGCCCGATCATGGCGTTCGTTTTCGACGGCGGGACGCTGGACGACGACGGCAGCATCGTCGTTCAGCAGGAGGAACTGGACGGCTACCAGTTCACCGACCTGGCCAGCGTGCCCGACTTCATGACGCCGCCAGGGGCGCGCCGGGTCGGGGCCGCGCTTGCCGCCAGGGTCAGTGGCGCGCCCGTCTACCTGCCGACATGGACAGGCTGAGCTGAAGCACCCTGGGCTGACGCAGGCTGGGCTGACCCCGTCAGTACCTGCGTCCCGGCCACGCTGCGCCACGAACTCGCGCCCAGAACGTCGGCCAGGTGCCGCTCGACCACGTCGGTCGCTGCCTCGACGGTGACCCGGCTGCCGGACTCCGCCGACAGCGAGGTGACTCCCGCATCGGCGATCCCGCACGGGACAATACGGTCGAACCATGACAGGTCACAGTCGCAGTTGAGTGCGAAGCCGTGCATGGTCACGCCCCGGGCCACGCGGATCCCGATCGCGCCGACCTTCCGGTCCGGGCCCGGAGTGCCGCAGAACCAGACACCGCTGCGCCCGTCGACACGCGCGGTGCGGACACCGAACTCGGCGCAGGTGCGGATCAGTGCCTCCTCGATCGCGCGCACGTAGCTGATGACGTCGACCGGCTCGGCCAGCCTGACGATGGGGTACCCCACGAGCTGGCCCGGCCCGTGCCAGGTGATCTTGCCGCCGCGGTCGACGTCGATCACCGGCGCGCCCGCGTCGCCGACCGGGCGGTCCAGGTCTGCGGTGCGCTTGCCCGCCGTGTAGACCGGCGGGTGCTCCAGCAGCAGACAGCAGTCGGGGATCTCGCCGTTGACCCGCCGTTCGTGCACCAGCCGCTGCAGGTCCCAGGCCTCCTGGTAGGGGACTGCTTCGGGCCCGAACCCGGCCCGGGCGAAAATCAGCTCCTGGCTCATGCAGTCCAGCTTAGGAGCAGACGGCGCCGTCCAGGCGACGGAATCCCCCGCCAGGTAACGGTCCGTGGTGCCTGGCAGGCATCGCCGGCCGCGTGGGCGGGCATGTTCAACGGCAGGGCACTCAGCTGGTTCTAAGCAAGCGGAGGTAACCTCCGTCTGTGGGAGTCGGAACGGGGCGCCCGGGAATTGCGCCCTGTGCCGGAAGGAGGGTGCCCGGTGCTCGACGAGGCCGAGCTGAGGCAGATGAGCCCGAAGGAGCGGGCCAAGCTGATGCGGATGCTCGCGGCAATGGACATGCCGCGGCTGGCCAACCGCGGGAACCCGCGGCGGCGCAGGCTGTTCCTGCTCGGCACGATCGTGTGCTGCGTGGTCCTGGCTGCGTGGATCGGTGTGCTCGCGGTCACGCTGCCGCGCTACTACCGCTCCGGCGACTGGCGCGGGGCATGGGTGGGATTCGACATCGCCGAGCTCGTCGCGTTCATCGCCACCGCCTGGGCCGCCTGGCGCGGGCGGCAGCTGCTGATCATCTGCCTGGTGGTGCTGGCCACCCTGCTGATCGCCGACGCCTGGTTCGACGTCACGCTGGACGTGCGCACCCAGGGCTTCCTGTTCAGCCTGCTGTCGGCGCTGCTCATCGAGATCCCGCTCGCCGCCGCCGCGATCCTCGGGGCCCGGCGCCTGCTCAAGCTGACGATCGGGCGGATCAGGGCGCACGACGGCCTGCCCGGCCCGGTGCCGCCGTTGTGGCGCATACCCCTGTTCCCCATCCAGGAGGGCGGCCTGCGCCGCGACCCGGTCGCACCCCGCCCGGCCGATCTGGTGGACATCCCGGCCCAGGACAGTGCCTCGGCGCAGGACGCCCGTGCGCCCGCTAACGGCTGGTCGCGAGAGGCGCGGTCGCTCGATACCTGACTAACGGGTCAGCTCGGCCGCCAGGGCGCTGGCGAAGTCGGCGTGCTGGAACTCGAAGCCGGACTCAAGCAGCCGCCGTGGCACCACCCGCTGGCTGCCAAGCAACTCCACAGCCATTTCACCGAGCACGGTCCGCAGGACCGGCGCCGGGATGCGCAGCACGGCCGGCCGGTGCAGCGCCCGGGCCAGCTCGGCGGTGAACACGGCATTGGTCACCGGGGCCGGGGCGGTGAGGTTGACCGGGCCCTCGACCGCCGCGTTGCCGATCAGGTAACGGATCGCCGCTATGTGGTCGGTGAGCGAGATCCAGCTGATGTACTGCGTGCCCGGCCCGAGCCTGGCCCCGAGCCCGAGCCGGAACGGCAGTGACATCGGCCGCAGCATCCCGCCGCGGCCGGACAGCACGATCCCGCTGCGCAACGTAACGACCCGCAGGCCCGCCTGCTTGGCAGGCTGAGCGGCCGCTTCCCAGTCAGCGACCAGGCCGGGAAGGAAGCCGGTGCCGTTCGGTGCTGACTCGTCGGCCTCACGGGCACCGGTGTCCCCGTACCAGCCGACCGCTGATCCGGACAGCAGCACCGCTGGTGGTCTTGCCGCCCGTGTCAGCGCGGTGACCAGGACCTTAGTGCTCTGAATCCGGCTGGAGCGCAGGACCTGCTTGCGCGCCTGCGTCCACGGGGCACCAGCGACCGGCGCACCGGACAGATGCACCACGGCGTCGGCGCCGTCCAGCGAGGCCGGGTCGAGGCCGCCGTCGGCGGACTGCGGGTCCCACCGGACCTCGCCCGGCCCGGGCTCCCGGCGGACCAGCCGGATCACGTCGTGCCCGTCACCGGCAAGGGCGCTGGCCAGCGCCGTGCCGATCAGCCCCGACGATCCGCTGATCACTACCTTCATCGGCCGGTCAGAGCCCCACCTCGGACTCGAACGCGCCCTCCTCCAGGCGGGATTTGAGCGTGACGAGGAACCTGGCGGCGTCGGCGCCGTCGACGAGCCTGTGGTCGTAGGTGAGCGACAGGTAGACCATCGACCGCACGGCGACCACCTCGCCGAGCGTTGGGTCCTCCACGACCACCGCCCGCCTGACCACACTCCCGGTGCCGAGGATCCCGACCTGCGGCTGGTTGATGATCGGCGTGTCGAACAGCGCCCCGCGGCTGCCGGTGTTCGTCAGCGTGAACGTCCCACCGGACAGCTCGTCCGGGCTGACCCTGCCCGCCCGGGTGCGCTCGGCCAGATCGGCGATCTTCCGGGCAAGGCCGGCCAGGTTCAGGTCGCCGGCCTTGCGGATTACCGGGACCATCAGGCCGCGCGGGGTGTCCACGGCGATACCGAGGTGCTCGTCGTCGTGGTAGGTCACCTCGCTGGCGGCGCTGTCGATGATCGCGTTCAGCGCAGGGTGGACCTTGAGCGCCTCGACAGTTGCCAGCGCGAAGAACGGCAGGAACGAGAGCCTGACCCCTTCCCTGGCCTCGAATGCGTCCTTGGACCGGTCCCTGAGCCTGGCGATGGCGGTGATGTCCGCCTCCACCACGGTGGTGAGCTGCGCGGAGGTCTGCAGCGACTCCATCATGCGCTGGGCGATGATCTGGCGCGAGCGCGAGAGCTTCTCGGTCCGGCCGCGCAGGACAGAAGGCGTGGCGGCCTCCCGGGCCAGGGCCTTCGGTGCCGCCTCTGGCGGCGCAGTCGCGGCCGGAGCGGCGGCCGGAGCCGCCGTCGGCTGAGCCTGTACGGGCGCAGCGGCCGCCACCTGCTGCGTCGCGGCCGGAGCGGCAGCGGCCGGCTGGGCTGCCTGAGGTGCGTCAGGTGCGGCACCACGCTGCAGGCGAGCGGCCTCCAGCACGTCCTGCTTGCGGATCCTCCCGCCCACGCCGGTGCCTGGGACGGTCGCCAGGTCAATCCCGTGCTCTGCGGCCAGCTTGCGCACCAGCGGTGTGACGTAGGGGCCGTCGGCTGCTGGCGCCGGCTGCACACCGTTGGCCGCTGGAGCCTCAATGCCCGGGGATGGGGCCGTCGCCTGGAACGCCGGCTCTGGTGCGTATTGCGGCACATGAGTTTCCTGAACGGGGGCCGGCTGAACCGGGGCAGCGGGCTCAGGCGCCGGGGGCGGGGGTGCCGCGGCCTCAGCGGGCGGTGCTGGCTGTGCTTGCGGCTGTGCCGGCGGGGGCACTGTCGCCGCAGGCTCAGCCGGCTGTACCTCGGGTGCGGCAGGCTCGTGCGGTACAACAGGCTCCGGGGCGGGCGGCGGCACGTAGGCGGCTGGTGCCTGCTGCTGCTCGGGTGGCCAGTACCCGCCGGGCTCGTACCCCGCGGGCTCACCTGCCGGCTGAGGTGTCGGCTCGGGCGCCGGCTCCGGGTACGGCGTCTGGTAGACGGGCCGGTCCTGGGCCACTGCCCCGCCGTTTCCGGCTGCGGCACCGTCCTCGTCGATCACGGCGAGCTCCGCGCCGACGGCGACGGTCTCGTCCTCGGCGACCGTGATGCCACGGACGGTGCCCCCGACCGGCGAGGGTATCTCGGTGTCGACCTTGTCGGTCGATACTTCGAGGAGCGGCTCGTCGGCCTCGACTCGCTCGCCCTCGCGCTTCAGCCAGCGCGTGACAGTGCCCTCGGTGACGCTCTCGCCAAGCTGGGGCATGGTTACCGAGACCGACATGACTTCCCGCGACTCCTTCGCTGCTGCGGCCCGCGCACGCGCGTGGCCTATGACGCCCGGTCCCGTAGAGCCGGGCGATTGTTATGAGTGGAAGTGGAGCGGCTTACCCGCCAGCGCCAAGTGCGCCTCGCCGATTATCTCCGACTGGGTGGGGTGCGGGTGTATGAGCTGAGCGACGTCGGCGGGCGTTGCGTCCCAGTTGTAGATCAGCTGCCCCTCGGCGATCAGCTCACCGACCCGCGAGCCGACCAGGTGGATCCCCAGCACCTGGCCGCCGTCTGCCTCCGCGATGACCTTGGCCGCGCCGGCGGTCTGCAGGATCTGGCTCTTGCCGTTGCCTGCCAGGTCGTAGGTGACCTCGCTGGTTGCGATGCCACGCTCAGCCGCAGTCGCCGAGGTGATGCCGACCGAAGCGACCTCTGGGTCACTGTAGGTCACCCGGGGCACGCCCTCGTAGTCGATGGGGGTGACCGAGAGCCCGCTGAGCCGCTCGGCGACCAGGATGCCCTCAGCGAACCCGACGTGCGCGAGCTGCGGGCCCGGGGTGAGGTCGCCAACAGCCGAGATCGTCGGAACGCTGGTCTGGCAGTACTCGTCGACCAGCACGTAGCCGCGGTCCATCGGAACGCCGGCTTCCTCGTAGCCGAGGCCGGCCGAGACCGGCCCGCGGCCGACGGCCACCAGCAGGAGCTCGGCATCGATGGTGGTGCCGCCCTCGAGGGTGACCGTGATGCCGGAGTCGCTGTCCTTGACGCCCTCGAAGCGCGTGCCGGTCTTGAAACCGATGCCGCGCCGGCGGAAGGCCCGCTCCAGCAGCCGCGAGCTTGACTCGTCCTCCAGCGGCAGCAGATGCGGCAGCATCTCGACGATCGTGACCTCGGCGCCGAACGAGCGCCAGACGCTGGCGAACTCGACCCCGATCACGCCGCCGCCGAGGATAACCACGGAAGCGGGCACGTGGTCGAGCGTGAGCGCCTGATCGCTGGTGATAACCCGCTGGCCGTCGATCTCCAGCCCCGGCAGGCTGCGAGCCTCCGAGCCGCTGGCCAGGACCACGTGGGCGCCCTCGACCCGGGTCTCACCGACCTGCACAGCGGTCGGTGAGACCAGCCGCCCGTCGCCCTCGATGATGTCGATGTGCCGGCTGCCGATCAGGCCGGTAAGGCCGCGCCAGAGCCGGGTGACCACCTTGTCCTTGTAGGCGTTGACGCCGCTCATGTCGATGCCGTCCAGGCTGGCCCGCACCCCGAACGTGGCGCTCTCCCTGGCCTGGTCGGCAACCTCGGCCGCGTGCAGCAGCGCCTTGGTCGGGATGCATCCGCGGTGCAGGCAGGTGCCGCCGACCTTGTCCTTCTCGATCAGCGCCACGCGCTTCCCGAGTTCGGCCGCCCGCAGCGCGCAGGCGTAGCCGCCGCTGCCACCGCCGAGGATGACGATGTCGTAGCCACCTTGGTCCGCCACGATGAGTTCCTTTCCGGCTGCGGCTCGCTCAGAGCCGTCCGTCAGCGACGTCGAGCGCGATCTGGACGAGCCAGCGTGCGGTCGCTCCTGTCCCGCCTTTCGGCGTGTATCCGAAGGGCTCGCCCGGGTTGTACGCGGGCCCGGCGACGTCCAGGTGCGCCCAGCCGACCCCCTCGGGAACGAACTCCCTCAGGAACAAACCGCCAACCAGCATCCCGCCATTCCGGTCGGGGGTCACATTGGCGAGGTCCGCGACTGGTGAGTCGAGGCCCTTGCGCAGTTCATCAGGCAGCGGCATCGGCCACGCCGCCTCGCCCGCCCGGGCGGCGGCATCGGTGATGCCGTTACGCACCTCGTCGCTGTTGGCCATCACCCCGGCGATGCGGGGCCCGAGCGCTACAAGTTGCGCGCCGGTCAGGGTAGCGACATCTATCAGCAAATCGGGGGAATCCTCGGCCGACCGCGCCACCGCGTCCGCGAGCACCAGGCGCCCTTCGGCGTCGGTGTTCAGCACCTCGACCGTCTTGCCGCCATAGATGGTGATCACGTCCGAGGGCCGCTGGGCCATCCCGCCGGGCATGTTCTCAGCGAGCGGCAGGTACCCCACGACGTTCACCGCCGGTTCCAGCGCCGCGATAGCTGTCATCGCGCCCAGCACAGCAGCGGCGCCCGCCATGTCCGACTTCATCCACTCCATCGACTTCGGCGGCTTCAGCGACAGGCCGCCCGAGTCAAACGTGATGCCCTTGCCCGCCAGCACCAGCGTCCTGGAGGCGCCCGGATGGGAGTAGGCCAGCCGGACCAGCCGGGGCGGGTGCACCGAGCCCTGCCCGACGCCGCTGATCCCGCCGTAGCCAGCTTCGGCGAGTTCCCTTTCGTTCAGCACCTCGACGGCCAGGCCGGCCTGTCCGGCGATGCGCTCGGCCTCGGCCGCGAAGCTCGCGGGGTAGAGATCCGCCGGGCTGGTGTTGACCAGGTCGCGCGCGAGCGAGACGGCGGAAGCCAGCACCTGGGCGCGGTCAGCGCCAGCAGCAGCGGCGCCGTCGGTGAGCAGGGTCAGCTCGGTGTCTGGCCGGTCCGCGCCTGTGTACCTGGTAAACACATACGCGCCGAGCAGCCCGCCGAGGGCGACGGCCTCGGCCTCGGCCGCGTCCCGCGCGGGCAGCGCCAGTGCGATCTGCCGTGTCCTCTTGGCTACCAGCGCCCGGACCGCGGCACCAGCCGCGCGCCGCAGCAGCTCGCTGTCCAGAGGCACTGTGCCGTCCTGCGCCCCGATGCCGACCGCGGCGATCAGCGGCACCTTCAGCTGCCCGGCCGACGCGATCGTGGTGACTTCCTCGACGTCGCCGGTCGCGCCGAGGGTGGTGAGGGTCTCGGCGAGTGTCCCGCCGAGCGCTGCGTCGACGTCCTCGGCGCCCGGGGCGAGCAACGGCCCGTCCGGCCCCTTAGCCACGCCGATGACTATCGCGTCCGCACGGGCATCGCGGGGCGACTCGGTACTGGTCTGGAGGGTTGTCGTCACGGCTCTGAGCCTAGTGCCTGCCCGGCCGCGCCGATCACCGCCGGGCTCGCCCGCCCGGCCAGGCTGCGAGGACCGCGGCGGCCGAGCCGAGCCAGCGCGGATCACCGGCCGCGTCAACGCGGAATAACAGCTGTCAGCTACGTCTTATGACGGCTGTTAGACTTTGGAGCTGCTGGGAGCAGGCTGAACTCGGCCGGGAGGTGCCGTGGGAAACAGCGCGCTGTTCATCGCGGTCTTCCTCGCCTGCGCGGTGGAGGCCGTGGAGGCCACCACGATCGTTCTGGCCGCTGGCACGGCCCGGGACTGGAGATCTGCCGCGACCGGCACCGGCATCGCGCTGGCCGTCCTCGTGGTCATCGTCGCAGTGCTCGGCCCGGCGGTGTCCGACATCCCGCTGCGCGGTCTGCGGCTGTTCGTCGGCGCCCTGCTGCTGGTGTTCGGGCTGCAGTGGCTGCGCAAGGCGATCCTGCGGGCGAGCGGCCATAAGGCGCTGCATGACGAGGACAAGATCTTCGCCACGCAGCTCAGCGCCGCGGGGGAGCGGCCTCGCAGGCAGGTGGGCCTGGTGCCGGACTGGTACGGCTTCACGCTGTCGTTCAAAGGCGTGCTGCTCGAGGGACTCGAGGTCGTCTTCATCGTGCTCACGTTCGGCAGCAATCAGCACGACGTCGGGCTGGCCGCTGTCGCCGCTGTCGCCGCCATCGCCGTCGTCGCGGCCGTGGGGGCGGCCGTCCGGGCGCCGCTGTCCCGGGTTCCGGAGAACACGCTGAAGTTCGTGGTCGGCATCATGCTCACCGGCTTCGGCACCTTCTGGGGGGCGGAGGGTGCGGGCGCGCACTGGCCCGGGTCTGACGCCGCGCTGCTCGTGCTGATCCCCGCCATCGCTGTGCTCGCGCTGGCCCTGACCGCAATCATGCGCCGGAACGCCGGGCGTCAGCGGCCGGCTGCTGTGACCGGTATGCCGGCCGCGCCGCTGAACACGGGAGCCGCTGCCGAAGGGGGCCGGTCCGCATGACCCGCCGTCTCCGCGCTTTCGCCGCGTTCTGGTACGACTTCGTCATCGGCGACGACTGGCTGGTCGCTGCCGGGGTGGCGGCCGGGCTGGCGCTGACCTACGCGCTGAGCCGGACGGTCGTCCCGGCCTGGTGGTTGCTGCCGGTGTTGCTGGTGCTGCTGCTGCCGCTGAGCCTGTGGCGGGCCACCCGCCGGCACTGACCGGCCAGGCGCCGGGCCACGGCGGCCGGGCCACAGCAGGGGGGCGTCAGCGGCTTTCCCCTTCCTCGGTGTACACCCGTGCGGCGTAGGCCTCCAGCGCCTCCTCGCAGTCACCGATCCGCTTCTCGGCTGCCTGCCGGCCCGTGGCGCCGAAGACGTCGCGCTGGCGCACTCGTTCCAGCCAGTTCTTGAGCTTGACCAGGTCCACCTCGTTCTCCTCGAGTTCGGCGTAGGTGAAGTGACTGGCCGTGTACTCCTTCTTCACTTCAGCGAGGAAGTCCTCGCACTTGTCGACGATCTCCTCGTACTCGTCGTCGCGGGCAGCCTGGAATGCGGCCCGGACCTCCTGCTCGCCGGCGAGCACCGTGCAGGACAGCAGCGCGGCAGTGCCTGACATGTCGAGAATCTCGCTCCTGAGCTTGCGCAGCGAGCGCTCAGCCGCGACGCTGGCCGGCAGCGCGGCCGCGGAGTTCTGCAGGTAGATGGCTCCCAGGCTCTTCAGCCGCCGCCAGACGGCCGCGCGCAGCCGCGTCGGCTCGGACGGCACCCGGTACACGAGCAGCAGCCAGCCGGCCTGCCCGGTACTGGCTTGCCCTTCGAAGGCTTGGCCTGGCTCTTCTCCCATCAGACCTTATTGTGCTACGGCAGCCCCGATATCACGGGCGGCGCGGGCCACCACGGCCGCTGGCCACCGGGGTGGGCGACGGCGGGCGCAGTTCCGCGAACGTCCATGGGGGGGACGAGCGCGGGAGGGCCGGGCGGCTGCCCGTATGGCCCACAGGCAGCGGGGTGACCGCGAGGGACGAGTCCGCATGCCGCTTGATGTCGTCAAGCAGCGACTCGTCGTAGCGGATCGCGTCCGCGGTCGGCGACAGCGCTACGACGGCCCCGGCCAGGAACGCGACAACGGTGATGCCGATGATCAGCGGGAGCAGCAGTTCCTGAATGGTCACGCCCTCGCTGACCTGGGCCGTCGCCGAGCCAGGAGCCTGGTACAGCCGAACGGCGTCCATCGCGACGTAGTGCATCACGGTGATGGCGACAGCCACGGAGACCGCCGTGAACACGGCGTGCCAGAGTTCCCGCACCGCGGCCACGGCCCACATCGTGGCGGTTGCCGCCCCGATCGCGATCACCACCGAGCCGATCATCGGCCCGGGCGCGTAGGCGATCTGGGCGGGCATCCGCAACGCGGACATCGCCACGTAATGCATGACCGCGATGCTGATCCCGGTCACCAGGCCGCCGGTAAGCAGCCAGCCAGAACGGGCCCGGTCGAAGCCGGCGGCGAGCGCGCACCCGCACATGAACGTGACGCCGATCAGCAGGCTCAGCGCGGTGTCAGGCAGGTCGTAGCGGATGGTCGAGCCGCGGATCGTGAACCCGAACAGGGCGATGAAATCCATCGCCCAGATCCCGAGCGCGCCGATCGAAACCCCGCCGAGCAGCAGCCACGTCGCCTTCGCCAGCCTCCGGCAAGCGTGGGCCCGGCTCGCGCAGCGCAAGCCGAGGAACGCCCCAAGGAAGGACACCGCGAAGCCGATCGCCGGCACACCCAGCCCATACGTCCAGTAGTTGATCAATAACGGAGTGTGATTGCCCCCAGTCATGGGTGCGACGATAGTTCATATCGCGGACGTGCGCGGGCAATTGCGGAATGTGGCTGTTCAAACACTTAGAGTGATCAGCTTGAGCTGCGGCGGCCTGCCCGGACCAGTCCGTTCTCGTACGCGTACACGACCGCCTGGACGCGGTCGCGCAGGCCCAGCTTCGCCAGAATCCGGCCTACGTGGGTCTTCACCGTGGCCTCAGAGACGAACAGCCGCCCCGCCAGTTCCGCGTTTGACAGTCCCTGCGCGACCAGGATCAGCACCTCGCGTTCTCGTTCTGTCAATTCCGCGAGTTCAGCGTCGACGGCCGAATCGCCGGCCGGGAGCATGGGCGCGAACCTGTCGATGAGCCGCCGGGTAGTCGACGGCGCGACCACGGCGTCACCAGAGTGCACGGCGCGGATCGCGAACAGCAGTTCCTCCGGCGGCACGTCCTTGAGCAGGAAGCCGCTGGCGCCGGCCTTCAGCGCGGCGAACGCGTACTCGTCCAGGTCGAACGTTGTCAGCATGAGCACCCGTGGCCGGTCCCCGGCCTGCCGGATCTGCTGGGTCGCCGCGACCCCGTCCATGCGCGGCATCCGCGCGTCCATCACCATGACGTCGGCGTCGTGCTCGCGGGCGAACGCCACGGCCGCCAGCCCGTCCGCCGCCTCACCCACGACCCTCATGTCCGGCTGCGCGTCGAGCACCATCCGGAACCCGGTGCGGACCAGCTCCTGATCGTCAACCAGCACGATCCGGATTGGCTCGCTCACCGGACAGCCGCTTCAGCGTGGACGCTGGGCAGCCGGGCGATCACCTGGTAGCCGCCGGCCCGCAGGGGTCCCGCCCGGACAGTTCCGCCGTACATCTCGACCCGCTCCCGCATGCCGGTCAGCCCGTGACCGGTCCCGTCGGCCGCCGCTGCGGCGCCAAGCCCGTTGTCGGTCACCTGCAGCAGCAGCCCATCCGGCTGGTAGGCGAGCACGACATCGGCCGAGGCGGCCGGGCCGCCGTGCTTGCGGGTGTTGGTCAGTGACTCCTGCACCACCCGGTAGGCGGCGAGCTCGGCCCCCTCCGACAGTGGCCGCGGCGGCCCGTCGATCGTGAGCGAGACCGACATCCCCGCGCCCCGGGCCTGGTCGAGCAGCTCGCGGAGCTGACTAAGCCCGGGAACCGGGGTCAGGCCGGATGGCTCGTCCCCGGAGCGCAGAACGCCGAGCAGACGGCGCATCTCGGCCAGCGCCTGCCGGCCGGTCCGGGAGATCGCGCCCAGCGCGGCCGCCGCCCGCTCCGGATCGGAGCGCAGTGCGTAACCAGCTCCGTCGGCCTGCACCACCATCACGCTGACGTTGTGTGCGATCACGTCGTGCAGCTCACGGGCGATCCGCGCCCGCTCAGCCGCCGCGATGATCTGCGCCTGCGCGTCGCGTTCCCGCTCCAGCCGCGCCGCCCGGTCTTCCAGCGACGTCAGGTAGGCGCGCCGGTAGGCCATGGAGTCGCCGAGCACCCACGCCAGCAGCGCGGTGCCGCTGAACAGGACGAGCACCAGCCCAACGCGCTGCACCGTGCCGAGCGAGGTGGACACCCACACGGCGACGGCGGCCACCGAGCCGGCCAGGCAGACGGCCAGCCCGGGAAGCGACTGCCGCCGGGTCCGGTAAGCGGCCAGGGTATACAGCAGCAGCGGGATGGCCAGGTCGGACCCAAGCGGGCGGATGTCGGCCACCACCTGGACGGCGCCAGCCGCGATCGCGATGACGAACGCGTGGACCGGGTAACGGCGCCGGAACACCACGGGCACGCACATGGTAAGGACAATCGGCATCAGCACCACGACGTCGCCCGGAGTGGCCGACGCGGTACCCAGCAGCAGCAGGAAGAACGCGGGCACTCCGTCCACAAGCCGCGGATGCCGGCTCAGCCACGCGTACAGCACAGACACGTGCCAAGCGTAAGGCGGCGCCCGCGGCGGCGTCGTCCTCCCGCGAGCTGACCTGGGTATCCGCCGCCAGGCTGACGCCGCCGGCGTTCGCAGCACCGCGGCGGCGCGCTAACGTGCCTGCGTGACCGACTGCGTGTTCTGCGACATCATCGCGGGGACCATCAGCGCCCACATCGTGTTCTCCGACGATGTCGCCGTCGCGTTCCTCGACGCCAGGCCGGTGTTCAAGGGCCATGTGCTTGTGGCGCCCCGGGAGCACTACGTGACGCTGGCCGACCTCCCGCCCGGGCTTGTCGGCCCGCTGTTCACCCGCGTGCAGCGGGTCAGCGCGGCGGTGCCGGCCGCGTTCGGCGCCCAGGGCAGTTTTGTTGCCGAGAACAATGTCGTCAGCCAGAGCGTCCCGCACCTGCACGTGCACGTGGTGCCCCGGACCAAGGGCGACGGCCTGCGCGGGTTCTTCTGGCCCCGCGGCCGGTACGCCGACGACGAGGAAGCCGCTGGCTACGCCAAGCGCCTGCGCGACGTGCTCGAGCCGCAGGCTAGTGAAACGTCGTTACCAGCAAGCACACCGCGGTCGTGATCTCGACCAGCGCGCCGAGCACGTCGCCGGTGATCCCGCCCAGCCGGCGCACTGCCAGCGCCGCGAGCGCGAGCATAGCCACCAGCCCCGCCGCGATAGCGACAGAGAAGATTTCCCCGAACGCAAAGGCGGCAGCCAGCCCGGCCACACTGATCACGACCGGGATGACTGGATTGACCGTCCCGGCGACCAGCGCGCCAAGGCCAGTCGCACGAGCGGGCGGAACGCCCCGGCAGCACGCCCATGTCAGAGCCAGCCGCCCGGCTCCGGCGGCGCAGATGATGGCGGCCACGCCCCGGCCAAGCGTCTGAGCCTGGGCCAGCGCGGCGACCTGCACGCCGAGCGTAAGCACCAGCGTGACCACGCCGAACGGGCCAATGTCGGAGCGCTTCATGATCTCCAGCGCCCTGCTGGCTGGCTGCCCGCTGCCCAGGCCGTCAGCCAGGTCGGCCAGCCCGTCCAGGTGCAGGCCGCGGGTGAGCAGCGCGAGCACGGCGACGGCAAGCACAGCCGCCAGCAGCGAGCCGGTATGACCGAGCCGTGCGGCGAGTTCGAGCACACCAGCGGCGGCCGCCCCGAGCAGCAGGCCGACTGCTGGCGCCCACGCCATCGCGGCACCAGCCACACGGCGCGACGGCGCCACGGCCGGCCCATGCCTGCCGTTCAGGGGAATGATTGTGAGCAGAGTCACGGCTAGCCGTATTCCGGACACGGAACCCCAGCCTAGGGAGGCAGGAGGGCGTGCGCCCGTATGTGCTGCTGTCGGTGGCGACGTCAGTCGACGGCTGCACCGACGACACCACCCCAGACCGGCTGATTCTGTCCAATGAGGCTGATCTGGACCGGGTCGACCAGGTGCGGGCAGGGTCCGACGCGATCATGGTCGGGGCCGAAACCGTGCGGCGGGACAACCCGAGGCTGCTGGTCCGGTCGCAGGCCCGCCAGAAGGCGCGCCTCGCGCGTGGGCTCCCGGCCAGCCCGGCCCGCGTCACGCTGACCCGCAGCGGCAACCTCGACCCGTCGGCGCGGTTCTTCACCGCGGGCGACGGCGTCAGGCTGGTCTATGCCCCGCACCCGGCTGCCTCCGGGATCCGTCAGCGGCTGGCCGGATCGGGTGCCGAGGTCGTCGATGCTGGCGAACCGCTGAGCCTGGACACGGTGCTCGCCGACCTGGCCGCCCGGGGGGTGCGGCGGCTGATGGTCGAGGGAGGCGGCCGGCTGCACGTTCAGTTCCTCTCCGCCGGGCTCGCGGACGAGCTTCACCTGGCGGTAGCGCCGGTGTTCGTCGGCGACCCGGACGCGCCGCGCTTTGCCGGGGACCCGGGCGGGACCGGGGGCGG
>Ga0335074_10004216_pt1 | contig 19788 bp, 12 predicted proteins | sample Lox_Sample_23_FD_206715 | JGI IMG/M metagenome (GOLD analysis project Ga0335074, IMG submission 206715) | Soil microbial communities from Loxahatchee National Wildlife Refuge, Florida, United States - Lox_Sample_2.3 | ecosystem: Environmental > Terrestrial > Soil > Wetlands | place: USA... | reverse complement strand
AGTTATCTAATACTAAGTTGTTAGCTATTAAGGAGCTAAACGAGTCTGTTAGTCTAATTGATCGAATTATTACTGCGAATCGTACAGCAGCTTCACTTAAAGCCCTTTAAGTCTAAGCGCGCGCAGGTAACGCAAACCTGTAGCTAGAGGATGGCTTGTTGCTCTACTAAGGCAGGTTAATTGTCCCTAATACAAACAACCTGCATACAGACTTAATTAGGGAAGCTTATGAGCAATTGTCTACAGCTCACTTAGGTCGGGCTAAAACTATACGACTACTAGCTGACTGCTACTATTAGAAAGGATTGGTTGCTAGCGTAGAGCAATATATCTGCAACTGCTACGCGTGCAGAAGAGCTAATGCTCTACGAGACCGTACGCCAGGTTTGCTACATCTATTGCTAATCCTAGACCGTCCTTAGCAACATGTTACTATGGATTTCCAGTCTCTGCCTAAAGACTTTTAGGGCTATAACGCAGTCTTCGTAGTTATAGACAGACTAAGCAAGCAATCCATCTCTATCTTATGCTTTAAGACTACTACTGCTAAGGAGATGGCCCGCTTGTACATCCAATATATCTACTGTATTTAGGGTGCTCCCAAATCAATCGTCTTAGACCGTGAACCACAGTTTATATCTGATTTTTAGGAGGAGTTCTACCGGATATTAAGAATTAAGCTGAAGCTGTCTACAGCCTTCCATCTACAGACAGATGGACAGACAGAAATCATGAACCAATATCTGGCCTAACGTCTTAGGCCCTTCGTGAACTACTACTAAGACAATTGGTTAGAGCTGCTGCTAATAATGGACTACGCGCAGCTTACGAACTAGCATGAGAGCATAGGGATGTCCCCATTTGAGCTGTTACACGGATTCAAACTACGAACGTCCTTCAACTAGAAGACTCTAAAGGAGCCTGCTACTGTCTGCGAGCGCCTAAATAAAGAGGAAGCACAAGCGCTTGCTAAAAGCATGCACCACGCATGGGAGACAGCAAAGACAATCATGAAGCAGGCTTAGGAGAAGAAGGAGCAAGATGTGAATCGCCACTGTTAAGAGGTAGATTTTCAAGTGGGAGATAAGGTGTGGGTATCAACAAAGAATTGGAAGACCTAGCAGCCCAGTTGAAAGCTAGACCACCAAATGGCTAGCCCATACAAGATCCTACAGCAGGTAGGCAACTCTTTTGAAGTGGATCTGCCTAGTACTATGAAGGTTCATTGGGTCCTTTCACTAGACCGACTACGAAAAGCAGCTAACGACCTATTACCTGGACAATACAATGAACCCCCTCCACTAATACAGGTCACAGACGATTAAGAATGGGAAGTAGAGGACATTATAGCTGTGAAAAAGGTAAGGAACAGTTTAAGATACCGTGCTAGCTGGGTAGGGTACGATGAAGACCCAGAATGGTACTCAGCATCCGACTTCAAGTACTCTCCCTACAAACTCAGGGACTTCCACCTGGCCCACCTAGACCTCCTAGGGCCACCTCGCAAGCTGGACGAATGGATAGCACAGTGGGAAAAAGGAGTAGATAACTACGATGATTTAAACGACGATAGAGAAGCATTAAAACAAGCCTGAGGACAGGCTTCTTGCGAAGGGGGGGGTGATGTAACGGTTCGTCTCATATACGCAACAACTACTGTATCAAACTGCCCTTGAAACCGCCAACTGCCCTTGAAACCGCCAACTGCCCTTAAAACTGCCAACTGCGTTGAGCGTTATTTACGGTTGCGCTGTCACAGAATACAGCTTGTGTATATAGATAGTTCTCTTCTCCTCTTCTGTCCTTTTCTTCTCTCTTTAGCTTAGTATCTTTGATAGTGCAATCTACAGAGCTCCCTTCTTCATTGAATAGCATTTTGTACGTGCCGTTACAACAACTGCTTTTAATAATATTAGATTCGTCTATCCCCTTTATTCTTAGTCTGCGAGGTCCGCGTTTACCTTGTAAGGCTTCTAGGCTTGTCTTCAGACTAGTCTCTCTATTTTAAGGAGTTTTTAGATGAGGGAGTAGGTTTACAAGTTGATTGTTTAGATTTTAGTTTGTAAATGGTACTACACTTATTGTAGGTTGGGTATAACAGCTAGGAGTAGGCTATAAGGTTATTAGTTGACCTTCTATTATATAAGAAGAGTTAGTTGATAGTGTATGTGTTACTAGCTCTCCACTTAAGTCTGTCAGCTTGTTTTTAGGTGTTTTATAAGTCTCTAAATGGTTATTTCAGTTTGAAACTGGTATTGTGTTATATTCTTTGTCTGTAAATTGCAGTTCTAACTCCTCATCCTTTATATTTAACTTATAATAGGATTTATTACTGTTAGGGACTTAAATAGTCTTAACAATTTCATTTAACAGGTCAATTTCCTTAGCTGACTAATTGTATTTCTCTAATTCGTTAAACGTAACGTTTCAAGTAGAAATAACTCTGTCTCTTATTAGTTGCTAGATCTTATAGATGTTTGTTAAATTGTATCTTACAAGATACCCTATAAAGACTTTTAGATTAATTTTATTAAGTTGTAGACGGTTCTTAATTAGCACATACGCTTTGCATCTATAAGCCTAAGTGTAATTGAGTTTTAGTTTTAGATTCTTAATCCTTAAAAACGTTTAAAGCTTTTCAAGTAGTATTATCCAGTTAAGTTGAGCTGTTAGTAATCTGTTAATAAGATAGCTAGCTGTTTAATAGATCTCTAGCTATAATTCTTCTAGAAAATTGGCTTCGATCTATAAGCTTGTTGATCTAGCAATTAATACCCCCCTAAATCTCTTAGCAGCTCCATTCTAGTTTTAAGTGTAAGGAGGTAACTGTTTAATAATAATTCCTTTCTTTGCAGCCTATTTTTCCAACTTAGTTAAGAGGCTAGTCTTACTATTAAGCCTTAATATCTTTACAAGCAAGTTATACTGTTTCTTAGTTATTGCATAAAAGTCTTAGGTTGTAGCTAGAGAAGTCCGTTTTAACTCTTTTATGTAAACGAAGTTTATGTGTGTACATTCGTTAAAGAAATACTAAATGTATTTACTATTATTTATAGCTAAGCGCATCTAAATAAAGTCTAAGTGGACTCTTACAAAAGGTTCTAGCTGACAGTCTGTAAGGACTTATAAGATAATCTGTTTTGCAGACAATAGTCTACAGGTTTAACAAGGCAGGACGTAGTACTAGTTTTAAGGAACAATTTCAACATCTCTTACAGCTATAAGCAAGTGTTAGATAGCTTCCTCTTATAAGTGACCAAGCTGCTTGTACTAAAAGTTAGTAGTAGCTTTTAAAGTTGGTCTTAGTTTTTTAGATTTATAGGCTGAGAATGCAAATAGAAGTAGGTTGTATTTAAGAACCTATTAACCGTACCGGACTAGTATGTGGCAGAAGGTTTTATCCTTATAAACTAATCGATTTTTCTGTGTATCCTAGTAGACGTTCTTCTTAATAAACTAGTAAAAAGAAGTAATAGATGTATAGAACGATAGCACGTAGGCTACCCTTTATAAGAGAATCCGTTTAGACTTGTTAATGCCTTCTACATTTATATAGACATCTCTATAAGCTTTAATTTGTACTTGTTTGCTTCCTACATATAAGATATCATCTACTACTACTAGTATGAGTGTGTGGAACTGCTTGTAGGTGTTGCAACAATAAATAGTAGCTCTTAAATTAAGTATAAAGCTGTTTTGGAGGGCGTACGACGTTGTTAATTGGTCTATATCTATAAAAAAGTAGTTTGTAGGTATTAAGACTATAAAGGCACTTAGGTCGTTGTCGTCCTTGTTTGTAAATGGCTTTACAGATAGTTTTTTAGACGTTACAGATAATAGTTTAAAGTCTTTTAAGTCTATAGCCATTTTACAGGCGGATTCCACTTGTTTTTAAAGTACACTATTTAATTTAAAGTCATTTTCAATCTTCTTTTAAATAGACTCGTCTGCCTTTTAACCCTTTGCCCTTTTTAAGACAATAAGATACAGACATTCACTGTAAAAGTAATAGTCTTAGCATAAGCATTTTAGCTTGCTATTAGTGTCTTTCCCTTAAAGGGTTATTAGGAAGGCCTTATAGTCTCCTTTCAACTTGGTTTGGGTTTGAGTTGTTTGTAAATAAAGACGGTACTACTTTACAAGCTCTTACAAGTTGTAATTATCGCTTTCAATTAGTTGTACGTTTTAGACGTCTGTAAAACTAGTAGATACACTTAAAATAGCTTGAATGAAGTCGAAAAGCAGCTGTGAGCCTTAGACTTCGAGTATATCAAACGCAAAGCAGTCATCATACGTCTTCTCCTATTTTTAAACTTATTGTTTGATGCCTTAAGATTTTAGAGGCTTGCAAGCACTCTTATATTGCTTAATAAGCTGTCTCTCTTAGATCTTATTTGTAAGAGCAATCCTGTCCTTCAACTTGACTAGCATGTTATGCATAGTAGCACATTTATGTGTGTAAGAGACATAGTCTTATTTGATAGTCTTAACAACTCAAATACGGATGTCTGCAAGAGCTTTACGTTTTCAGTCGTATTCCTTCTAGTTGTAGGTGTAGTCGGACTGCAGCAGCTGTAACTGTTCCTTCTCGTTTGTAGAAAGCATTAAGTAAGCTGTTAGTAGCTGGCCTACCTTAAGGGGCTTAACGTCTAAGGGTTCTAGCCGTATAGGCTGCGTTAGCTGTAGGATGTTAGCTTTCAACTCGTCTGGGTTGATAAGATCCTATATATCTAAAGCTAGTGCAGTTGTACGGATGACTTCAATCCAATCATCCTAGTCCTTCATCCCATTTAGGATGATCTGCGTTAGTGTTAACATAGTTACAGGTCGTTGCGGACGATTTGCAGTCTGTAAAGAGGGAGCGTGTCTGTTACAGGTATTTACGGTCTGTAAGATGTCTGTAAATGGTTTTAGTGTAATAGAGATTCAAGCGATGATCTGTGTAGTCCGCGATATACTCCTTTTAAGGAGTTGTATGTATAAAACGATAGATATCGAGGTCTCTATGTACAAGTGTATCTGCAAAGACGAGTTTTATTAACAGGATGTGTGCTAGAAGCAACCCGGGCTTATAACTGTCGCATGAGAGAGTGACTGGGACTTAACGAATGGATTGAACTGCTAGTTCCTATGCTTAGGACCCTTCTATATATACTTAAGCTCATAGAAAACTCTGTACAAAATTTGCTATAAAGGACCGATTTCTGTGGCAAGGCCATGTAACCTTGTATCCACCTCTCTAGTAGTAGTTCTAGCCATAGTAGTCGTGATACGGACTGTAATAGGGGTCTAAGATAGGGGGTGGTGGCTACAGAGTGGAGACTGGAGTGATTACTGTTATTTTGGTGTTGTCGGTTCATGTGCCTGGTCATGTGACACTTATCTAATCGCGTCAAATTCTGTCAGTGACGATCCTGAGAGAAACGTCACATGCTTGACTGTGGTTAAGTGGCTTGCTCTTACTTAGCGAAGCACGTACCCCTATTTATATACATATAGCCTTTACTCTTGTCTTGCTTTCTTTCCTTAGTTTAGTATCCTTGTTATGTCGACTAGCTAGCTATAGAACTGAGGTGGTTCCCTTAAGACTATGGTCAGCGTCGTGACAAAATACTAAACTCTTCATGTTGCCCTAGGAAGGGCGTAAACAATATCCTATCACATCGGCGTCTATACTAGTGTGGTGGGGTTGGTCCCCTACATGATTTAGGCGATAGTTGTTTTAAGGATATTAGTGTATTTAGTTAGCTTGTAGACTCTCCCTTCAAGGAAGCATCCACGACGGGATCAGAGATTTGGAATAGACGGTTTTACAGATGTGCACAGGACAAGTGATTGTTATAGAAATTAGTTACAGATGAGATTAGAGGTTTACGGACACAGATTGAATTTACAGACGATCTATGGGTCTTTGGACAGAGATTTCTTTACGGACACGGAACACAGTTGTTTCTTTTGTGGGTTTTGCTTCGAGCTTATACGCTGCCCTACCTGTTGCTCTGACGATCGTGCACTTCGACGGCACACCTATTCATTCCCTCCACACTAGCAGGTCCTTAAACGTCGAGGCAACCTCGTTATAGCTCCCTAAACGACGAAGCTAATCCCCCCTTATTTGCTGATATCGGAGATGGCCCGCAAACGATGTCTTCTGCGCTGAGCTAAACGCACAAAAAGGAATACAGTCTCTGTGAAGGTAAGAGACACCAACCGACCCCCCCTCTCCTCTCTTCCAGTCGCAATCCACAGCGAATTTACAATTGCCGTCGTAGCTGGAATCGACCTTCGTACGATTTACAGCTGAAATATACCTCCTCTCTCGCAGTCGCAATTGACAGCCAACCTACAATTGCCTCTTGTAGCTGGAATCGTCTTTTTTACCTTTGGCATCAAGATCGAGATTAGCGCGGACAACTACAACATTATAGCAACCTCAGAAGGTTGTACACCTAACTTAATTGTTACTCCCCTCTTCCCGACATAATCCCCAGACTGACGCAGAGACAGAGGTAACACCGCTGAATAATATTTCTTGGACAGAGAATTACTTCATCTCCGCCTGCAAAGCGGCATATGATCTTGGCTGTACGCTTATCCTTTGCACGCAAGGTTACCTATTGCTTTTCACGTGCTCTCCACTCCCGCCTCCACCAGCAATGAACAAGTCAAGTACCTAATTCCAAATTCACCAAACAGCATACATCTTCCCCAGCACTATATCCACCCCTATCAACCCCTCCCAATTATACACCCTCCAGCAAAGCTGGATCTCAACCACACAGCACGACCTTCCTCCCCCAACCCACCGGCATCCGCTTTGTACACAAAACCCCTGCATCAGCCCTTCTCTTCAAGACGGAGCGAAACCGGCGCACGCCCATTTACATCTTCGGCATGGGCCGCGACACGGCGCCCTCGCCGCCGGGGCAGCACAATCTCATCTCAATAGGAAAGATAATTTTGTTCTTCATGGCTGCGCAAGCGGAGATGAGCTTCGAGAAAGAGCAAGTGCCGACTGAGACGTTGAGTGGGCTTATTTGGTGGAGGGCGAGCGCGGGGATATGAGGGTTGTGTATAATGCGCAAGGTTTCTGGGAGGTGAATAATAGTGAGGGGGGTGATGGTCCGGTGGTGAGAGCTGAGGTTATGAGAGCTATCGAGGGAGTGCCGGAAAAGGCTCCTATTGGGGGATTGAAGTTGCTCGAGCATTGTTGAGATATTTTGGGAGTATTGACATGTAGGCTGATGCTGTATGGTGTCAACTAGCTAACAAATTTTTAGAGAGAGTTGGCGAATTCTTATCTGTAGGTTTCTCAATTCGGGAGCTATGCATGCCAGAAACAGGTCTTCTGTTAGCCGGCATGATTTCATAGAGTTATATTTATCTGTAAGCTAACGAGTGCCTATTTTTCTTCTGAATAGAAGAGAGCATGGCGCAACTTCAGAGAACGGATAGGCAGAAGTTTTGCAGATCAACAATGGTTCTCTTAAGGCCACTCCTAAAATGAAAGACCGTGATATGCTAGGTTCGATGAAGTGAGATGGCATTGGGTTCTTGATATACTTTAAAATTCGGAACATCTTTTTGCATATCCAGAGAACTGATTGATCCGTTGTGTCAGTACCGCTCCTCGTCTATAGGTGGAATTTACCTCTTAGTACCAGGCTTCGAAAAGCCTAAGGGAAGTCTTGTCCTGTCTTCTAGATTAAAGATGACAAACTCACAGACTGCCGGAATTCTGCTACATGATACTGTTGCGTTTGCAACTAGACTGGGCGGTTCTTAGGAACAGACTCACCAATTTTATTGCTGCAGCTATTGTATGTAGAGATTGTAGTGGGACCACAGGTCCCTTATATATACAACCCAGTTCGGCGTTCCCGACGCCATTGATCATTGCAGCTGAACCAATTTGCCATGTGGCGAGTTGCCACTTATAGGCAGCTGAGAACTCGGCTGCCTTGACAACCCATTAGTGAATCTAACAATATAGGAGGACGAATGAGAGGACAAATGAGGGAAAGGGAACGTTACATCCAACAGATACGATGCAAAATGTGACTTTTCTGAAGATAGAACTGTTCAAAAATAAGACTTACAAGCAGCACTTTTAATGGAGATGGCTGAATACAGCAGAGTGATCCAAGGAGATACTCCAACCACAACATTCGACTTGAATCTCAAAAGCGTTTACGGAAGAATCCCTGGTACGTTGTCCCCAGTTCGAACGGAGTCGCCGCTTGTTACAGTCTGGATAAGACAGGGATTTCTAGCTGCGATGGTATAAGCTGGATGAAGAATTGGTGCGTGGGGTTTTTAACATTGGGATTTGAGCGAGTGGTCATGATTTTGGCTATGGCTACTTTAGGGAAGATATTAACTTATGTTTCCATCCTGTTCTGATTTAAGAAACAAGCTCTGCTTCTAATTCCAATATCTTAGGCATCTTCTAAACCTAGAATACTCTTTGCGAGAAGTTAGGGATGAAAAGTACCTAGAGAGAACGATAGAGACAACTTTCAGGCGCAATAAAGCTACCATATACACCCATCTTGGCAACGACGCCTATATCGTGAATTTTTGTCTGCGAATCAGACTGTGGATCACGTTGACCCCGAATATTATCCGTATAGCGGTCTCAAGGTTTATTTTAAGAGGAACAAAGGGACTATTACGTCGGCCTTTTGGATGAGGACAGCCCATCAGGTTAGCGAAGCAGTTGTGGTGATCCACAGAAAGGGCATCATGCATTCAGATCTCGCATTGCGCTAGTTTCTGCTCGACGCGAAGGGCAACACCCGGCTCAGCGACTTCGAAGCTTTAGGATATCCGGGACAGATGGCGCTAGGGTTAGAGGGTTCTAGCCATTACTAAAGGATCACGACCTTCCAAACTGAGTCGGACTTGTTTGCACTCTGTTCTGTACCGTACGGAGTAATAGCTAGCGAAACTCAGATGAGGAGATCGAAACCTTGTATAAAGAGAAACTTCCCTGCAGTTATTGAACTCCTCTGCTGCAATATCATTAATGGGTGCTGGATGAGCACTTGCACATAATGACGAACACGCTTATGATATGCAAGGGTACTATCGTTGTCTATAGACACCAAACGCAAGCATCTGTCACCAAATACTGGCCTTCATTGCTGCCTTACAAAGCCTGAGACCCTTGATGCGACCATGTTGATCGTGTCAACGTTTGCTATTGAGCAGTGGACGTTCCAAAATATTGCTGCTACTACGAGGTTTCAAAATTTTGAGCAGGACAAACGAGCAATCCATTCTCTATGCCTTATTGTGTCTTTTATATACAGATTACTGATGCGCCGTTGTTCCGACTTTAACTTAAGGATTGAAATCTGACTTAAATTCGAGAAATGTAGGTCCACCTGAATAATGTCCAATTGCCAGAATATTGTCTTTGACGACAAAGTCTTTAGGTCGTCGATAATCAAGGGGAAGATAGAGGACATTGTGTGTATTCCATGTCACCCAGCGTTGTGTTTTATCTAACGAATACGATGGTGGGGATGGGGATGGAACCGGGCCTGGGACTTGGATGTGATGTAAGGGTGTGAGTTGAATTTTCTCTAGGCCTGTTTCCAAGCCTGTCTCGTCCATACTAAATGACACTCTGTGAGGAGAGTATTCAGTAGTAAATTGCTGAATTAACTCCTTAGTATCGACATCCTAGAGTCGGAGGGTATAGTCGTGCGATCCTGAGGCGAGCAGGGAGCCGTTGTGCGAGAAGGCCACTGTCCGAACCCATCTTGACTGGACGTCCAGATCTTGTGGCGCTGCTCTGATCATGAGTGTCTTCAGCACCGCTCGGGTTTTGAGATCCGAGAGCCGGACTGTATCGTCATCTGATCCTGAGCTGGACTGTACCGCCATCTGATCCTGAGGCGAGCAGGTGGCCGTCGGGCTAGAAGGCCACTGTCAAAACTTTACCTGAATGGACCCCTAGCGTTTGCAGCACTGTCCCGGTCATAGGATCCCAGAGCTGGACTGTACCATCATCTGATCCTGAGGCGAGCAGGTGGCCGTCATGCGAGAAGCCTACTGCCTGAACCCTTCTTGAATCGCTCTCCGGAGTCTGCTGCGCCGATCTAGTCGCTTGATCCCAGAACCGGAGTGTACCGTCGCTTGATCCCGAGGCGAGCAGCCGGCCGTCAGGCGAGAAGGCCACTGTAAGAACTGGACCTGCATGGCCTTTTAGCGTCTCTAGCACCGTTCGGGCGGTGAGATCCCGGAGCTGAACGTGAGAGTTGTCTGATCCTAAGGCTGAGGCGAGCAGCCGGCCGTCAGGCGAATTGCCGTTCAGCGCCGTTTTGGTCGCGGGATCCCAGAGCTTGATGCTACCATCATCTGATCCGGAGGCGAGCAGCCGGACTGTACGGTTGGGTGGGAAGGCCACTGTCTGAACGGTACCGGAATGGCCCTCCAACGTCCGCAGCGCCGTTCCTGTCGCGGGATTCCAGAGCTGGGCGGTACAGTTGGTGGATCCTGAGGCGAGCAGTGTGCTATCGGGTGAGAAGGCCACTGTCCAAACCCAACTTAAATCGCGTCTGTAGCGCCGCACCGGTCGCGGGATCCCAGAGCTGGACTGGTGTCACGTGCACAGGCATCACTGTAGCAACAGGAATCACTCTGGAAACCACTACGGTTAGCTACCCCTATATAGTACCCTTTACGTAGATAGCTATCCTTCAGACTCAATTCAATCGAATTGCCTCCCAAAAAGTGTCCTCTGTGCATGCGACAACTGGACCCTAAACTAATCCTGAAGCGAGCAGCCGGCCGTCGGGCGAGAAGGCCACCGTCCAAACAGCTGAGTCGAATTCCTGCGTTTGCAATAAACAATTCCAGACTTCAACCACTAGCAATATTTTGATCCAGGTTTGGTCCTTATCTAAAAACAGATTTCGAATAATACTCTTCGCTGGGCTGAAAATGAGGGCAGAGTGATACACCTAGAGAGGTGCCATTTCGATAACCGATTTGTCGCCGAGGATAAACCGTCTTCCGTCAGAGACCAGAGTACGTAACTCCATATGTTTGTCAGGCTTAATACCAGCCGGGTCAGTATCTGAGATCATAGTGTGAAAGCATAACACCACTTACCACGAGCATAGATTGTAATTTTGTTATCATACGAACGCCCTCGGACATCTTTCCCGTAAGGCCAAGAGCCTCAAGCCAATGAAGAAAGTGTTCTCGAAGGAAGTGGTAGGCCAACTCAACATGTTCAAGCTTGTAGAAGGTGGGCGACCCAAGAGCGACATGCATATTGAACCTCCGGCGCTATAAGCTTTCGAATCTCACCTCTTACGACCACCTCACTCCCGTCACCATCTCTTTTCTTTCGACGACGCAAGTTCCTGGTGCTCTCAAATTGCATATGTCTTTCCTGAGGCTTTTATCTGATGACATTACAGCGATGCATCCTTGGAAAAGGCGTTCATGCACTTCTTCTTTATCGATTTGAAACTCTTCTTGTGTGCATCGCCTCTTGTCAATAAGAAACTCACGAAAAGATCCGTGTATCACCCTGATCACCGAATTCATCGCTTCTGAGACGTACAAAACAGAATACAAACGGTTCAACATTTCCCACATATCCGCATCTTTAACTTGGCCTTGTAATAGACTCGTAATCTCCAGGCGAGAAAGCGGTTCAAAGGAGATAACAATAGCCCCAACAATCTGCTGAAACCTTTCAAGCAATTTGTTTCGGTCTATTCCCTTCTCCCTGGCTGTAGAGATGTCAGGAATGGAAAGCTTCAGGCCTGCAAATAGATACTATCGAGTGCCTGTTTACCATTAGGCATATCGTTGAGGAGGTATTTGAGTTATTCCGTTGGTATTTCATTTGGGTCTCCAATGATCCTACATGCCTGATCGCTAGTCCTTTCTCTCCAACATTCTCAATCCAACACTGGGATTGGCCAAAAGTATATTAGAGGAAAGGCTTAGACAGTACCTCTCATAGCGCAAGCTAATCTAAGCTAATTGTTGGTACGAATAGAGTAAAGTAGACAGGAATGGAAATCGGCTCCGTTGATTCTTAGTTAACTTTCGGTTTCCTAAGAGATCTCTATATACACAAATACAGTAATAACTCCCTCTAAATTTTAGAATCACAAGGTTATAATAAGTGATTGTCTGCGCAGCATTGAATTGATTGAATTGCTTAAAGCTTACTCCTAAATCATGGAGTAGAATGCTCACTCTATAGACTAGGACTTCATGCTAGTAAGCCCTGATTTCCGCCTCATTTGCAAGCCTTAATAAGGCTTGCTCGCCATGTGCAGGCTGTATAATATTATTAGAATTACTGGTTCATGGCCACTACAGCTGTAATTCCAACAGTAAGCGCTGTCCACCAACAGTGTTGGCCAAAGGGTCTAACGCTGAATGTTCTGCATTTCGCCTGAACCGCCACTTATGTCGCAGGTTAGCCCACTTACTGTATTGCGTATCGCCGTATTCCACCAACACTAATATTAGATCACAAAGCACAAAATCAGTTCAGGCTTTGCGGGATCCAGCTGCTCCTCTAGCTCAAATCTAAGTCTATGTGTGCTATAAATATAAGGCCTGAATTTTGTGTATCAGTTTCCTTAGTATCAGCTGTCGATACCAGATGTTTCAGGTAGGGCGTCAAAATATCAGGGCTGACATAGCTAGGGAAGGTCGCCTATAACGTAGCTGGTACCCTAGCAATGCAGTGCTTGCTGTCTACCTTATTCTTCTGAACAAGATTCATAGTCCCCAGCTTCTTTTGAATCGAGTGCTTTTCTGGGCTTTGTCTCAATTTCCCGGTGTTTCTCTATTACCTAGTGCTGTCCCGCATCCTCTCCAACTCCACCAAACCTACAGTTTGTTGCCGTGATGATGAGAGTTGGTCAAGCTGTCGACATGGCGATTGATAAAGACGGAACGAAAAGTGAAACGGAATCGCATATTGCTATCAAACCTACTAATCCTGCCTCTCCCCCATTAATACTCCAAACACCGCTTGAAGGTTCAAATATTGGCCTCTTCAAGACTAACTCGAATATAATGGTTTCAGATGGTTATATGTATTTCCAAGGGACCGACCAGGCAGTATGGCGGGTGAGCATAGCGGCTGCGATGTTTGACAATAACAACTTCGGTGGACCTAGCAAGATCAAAACCAAGTCGAACGTATTCCCTGCTAATGGGTATATGTACTTCCGAGGTACAAATGATGAAGTCTGGCAAATGAGTGCTACACAGCCGTATAACCCCCAAAATCCCAACGGCTTCAGGACCAATTCCGATATCACCGTTTCGGATGGGTACATGTACTTTCAGGGAACTGACCACGCAGTTTGGCGTGTGAACGTGACCAATCATGCAGATTTTGAAAACTTCGGTGGGCCAAACACGATAAAGACAAATTCGAACGTGTACGCATCAGGCAACTACATGTACTTCCAGGGAACCAACAATGAAGTCTGGCAGATGAACCTCAAGGCACCATACCACCATACCAACCTTGGTGGCTTCAAGACGAATTCAGATGTTTTTCCATTTGAGGACTTCATCTATTTCCAGGGAATAGATCATGCAGTCTGGCGTGTGAGCATAGCCAATCCAAATACTGAGAGATGGAACTTTGGTGGGCCAAACACGATAAAGACAAATTCGAACGTTTACGCATCAGGCAACTACATGTATTTCCGGGGTACAGATAATAAAGTCTGGCAGATGAGTATGTCGGTACCTTATAAGCGGATCAATGTTGGGGGCCTGGAATCGTGTACCAACATCTTCCCTGAGAGCAGCGCTATCTATTTTGCAGGCACTGACCACAAACTATGGTCCTACAACTTCGAGAACGGAACCTTGGAGCAATATGCTATCGCAATCGTTTACGCATTGCAGGAATGGTACCGCTGGGACCAAAGCATCTTTAGTGAAGACACCGGCACATGGTCAACAACCGGGTGGTGGAATTCAGCCAGGGCACTCTATGCACTCATCGACTTCATGCGCCACTCCGGGTCCCTTGCAATTCGTACTAGTTTCTTAGATGTAGTCCAGTATACTTTTCAGGAACGTAAAGGAGGCAATTTCCTCAACAATTATTACGATGATGAAGGTTGGTGGGCTCTCACTTGGATCAACGCACATGACTTTTTCACTGGTGACACACAGTACCTCGACATGGCCAAGACAATCTTTAACGACATGACCGGAGGATGGGATACGGAGCTCTGCCGCGGAGGCATGTTCTGGAAAAAGGAGCCATCTGCTTTTAAACTTATGAACGGTTATAAGAACGCGATCACCAATGAGCTATTTCTTGCGGTTGCCGTGAAACTCTACCAACACAGCACCACTGTCGCTGAAAGCGATATCTATAGTAAATGGGTCAGAGATGTCTCGACTTGGTTTGCGAAGAGCGGAATGATAAATTCTGCTAATCTCATCAATGACGGACTGACAAAGGGATGCGCTAATAACGGCGAGCCAACGTGGAGCTATAACCAAGGCGTAATCCTCAGTGCCCTGTGCGATATGCACGATAGCGGCTTTACCTGGAATGAAGAAAAGCCCCTCAATGTTGCCATGAGCATAGCGAATGCTGTCATTGCTCCCACATCCCCACTCAATTCTGGGGGCATTCTGATCGAGCCAGGCGATCCAAGAGCCGAAGACAAAATAGGCGCCGATGGTCCGCAGTTCAAGGGTATTTTTATGCAAAATCTGGCCCGTCTTGTGTCAGCTGTGGATCAGACTCAAGCTGTCCCCTATGTGGAGTTTATTCAGAATAATACGCGGTCTATTCTCGAGAAGAATCGCAACTCCATTAATCAACTCGGCTACGCCTGGAAAGGACCGTTCGATACGGCGGATGCTGCTAGACAGTCCTCCGCCCTAGAGACCTTGAATGCTGCTATTTCCGTTCAATAACCTCTCTAGGTTGAATGGAGGGAGCCCGCTTGTTAGACTCTGAGGCAGTGAGGCCGGGCTTAGGTTACAAGGCTTAGTGCGTTTTTGAGAATGCGGATTAGGAGCATATCCAATTCTGAGGTACCTTGTGTCATTGCTCGTTCATGTTGCAAATATGCCCGTGGTTTTGTTTCGACAACGAGTCTGGTGGCAGTTATCTTGAGTGATAGTAACTTTTAGTTTTTATTGAAAGGTTTGCGGTAACTTAAAATTTTGATTAAGAACTTAAAAACTTTGTGAATCAGCTAAACCTCCGTATCCTGGGTTTCTATCTACTTAACAACATAAAGCTGTTGCTATGTAGCGGATTGATTGATTAAACAACTACCTAAAGAGATATAGCAGCAGTATATATAGACAAATCTGTCTAATTCTAGAACATTCTGTATGATGGTTGTGTGACCGTTGACTATGTGCCCTGGTCACGAGAACAGGGAGCGATACTCCACTCAACAAAAGCTCATTTCAACTGGCAAATTAACTTTATCTTTTCGAAAGATGAATCTGAGGGCAACATCGTGCGATTTAGGCACTTTAAAACATTTCGCGGAACTAATCACATGAAGATGTCTATAGCATGCCTAGATACGTGCGGTGATTTACATCCAATTTCAGCAAGTGGATAATTATCGTCGGCGTCTTCCTAGGAATCCTCCTCGCTCTCGTCATCTAAAATGTGAGTATTCAGCTTCTGGGTCTGTATAGAAGTCTTGCGGATGCGTATGAGAGCGGTGACAGGCCCGAAAAGCGTCAATATATAACCCGTGAACCTGGCAATCGATGGATAATAGGTCTATCTAGTCGACAAACGGGTGATGGAGCATAAGTTTCACCCAGCAGTAGTCCCAATAGGTTTGCAACCCTGGGTCGTTCGAGTGTTGTGGGTAGTAGTTAATCACCCTTGAACTAGCCCAAGGCCAAGTCTTCCAAGTCAACCAATCTCAATACTGTAAACAGTCAAAAAGCGACAGGTCCAGAAATGCTGCATTGTCATGTCTAGTATCTATAAGTCGATCTCGATATCTCCGTAGAGCAGAACGTTGGGCTGTAATCTTACTGGACTCTTAACACAATTAGGTCACGTTGAACTTCCTAGGCGACAATCGAGGTTCACTAGAATCCGAGAGGATTTCTGGATTAGGAGTTGCAATAGGATATGGGACACCTCTTGTGCACTAATCACGTCCCCCAATTAGCTTATTCAACATCTTCGATACGAATAACAAAAGGGGGTCTCGGTCGTTGATACATAGGAGGATTTGAGCCTGCAATTTAGTGCAAGAGGCAGACGACGTTTTGGGCTTAGAAACATACTTTCCTATATAGGGTAGCATAGCACGTAGAATTGTACGGGGTTGAATGTTGGTATTAGCTATCCATCCTATTGTAATTACTAGTGCACACTAGTTGACGGTCCCCTAGATCCATGCTGGAGAGAATAGCCAACTCTTGTAATTGATATCTCTAGTCACAACTAGGTCTCGAAAGAGCGGCTGAGGAAGAAAAAGCGGCAAGCTGGGGGGTTGGTCTAAGCCTCCTCTGTAACCATTCTCCTAGTAGTGACCAGTCATTACAGTTCACTTATCATAGCAAATAAATCGAAGTGGCCCTAGCGTTGGAGGGCGGTACTCTCCCCCCAGAGATTGGCTACGGAGGAGGAGGAGGAGGAGGAGGAGAAAATAGTTGGCTTTCATTTGCCTGCGCCTTCGTTCAGGCTCACGTGCTAGTAAATAGACTACAAACATAAATAGATTTAAATCCTAAATAAGAGCGTAACCAGAATTGGATATCAAGAATGATAACAAGTCTTTTCTCACTTTTATCCTCCTTCCTCCGATTTTCCCTTTTGAGTTGCTATCGAGATCTTGATATAACCAGAGAGGCAGCCTGTGACGCCCAATTGTCGACCTTCTATATAATTGTGTCTTTAGAGTTAAGGTCCTGTGGCCGATATCTGAAGAGTACCCCTCTGGGTCAACCTAGGTGGTCGACTAGTAAACTCCTCTCGGTGCAACTTTTCTTCATAAAGAATCTCCTCATCGTATCTGATAAATTCTGGCACCAGCTTCATAATCTTCTTTCCGTAAGTGTCCCAGACTTTTTCTTTCAATTAATTCCTAACAGGTGCAAACTACCGTCGAATAAATATAACGCCCACTGTCCAAATAGGCGAGAGCTGTAAGACCGAATTAGCCAATTTCGCCGGATTGGCCAATTCACATGCAAATTGGCCAATTCGACCTGACGATTCCGGTGATAATTGTCTTTAGTGTTTTAGTCCACTTTTCGGTGGTCTGGTCAGTTCCATAGTGGTTTGGCTCACTTTTTGCATGTAAATACTAATAAGAATTGAATCCTAAACTATGAAATAGAGACCTGTAGTGCCAGCACATACAGTAAAAAGCACAGTACAAAATAGACAATCTAAGCCCGCTTTCGCAGCTTTCGTGGGCTTGCAATATTAGTCCCCGCCTGCTTGCGCTTTGTACCAGCTTTTGGACCTGGCTTCCCACGTGGTTTTAGGACTTTGACTAGCTCTCTGGCATCACTATCACCAGCCTCATCGCCCTCATCGCTAATGGCAATAGTCTCCACCTGCTTGCCTTTCCCCTTCCCATGTGACTTTGGAACTGCTTTTACTGTCCTACCAGCTTTTTGAGCACTAGCAATAGTGCCACGGTTGTTTTCTTTAGCTACTGCAGCTGGGAGCTTAATAGTTACTTCCTTACTGCCAGTTTTTTCAGGCGTAGTCCGGATGCTAGCCCTAAGTAAACCACTTATTGTAGGGTCAATATGGTTGAGTTCTCCACCTTGAAATCGGCCTGCTAGCCTACCGTGCCGACATTGGAGTTTATATTGTCCATTTTTGTACTCAAGGACCCGTACTAGCAGCCTAGATGGTTCAGTTGCAAGTTGTAGTTTGAGTGGGATTTGTAGAGTAGCAATTGTCCCCTCTATAAAGAGTGCGCTCCAACCACTATTTGCCTTAATCATCTAAGCATGGAGCCTAGCATCGTTGGCAACAACCTGAGCCTCAATCTCAGTTAGAACAAGATCCTTATCACTGTCTGACTTACTGTCGCTGTTGCCTTTAACGCCTATTCCATCATCCTCGTCTTCTAGGGGCTTTAAAGTCTTAGCCCTAATCCAGCGAGGTTTCCAACCAAAGAACACCTCAAATAGTGTCTTATTGCGTGGCAACGCCCAAGTAGATGTAGTGTTAATCACTAAGGCAAGCTCTAGTAGTAATACTGCCTAATCATCCTAGCCTTTCTAAGCTTGTAAGGCCCTTAATTGTCTTTTAAACGTACAGTTGGCTCGTTTGATAGTTCCTTAAGTCTGTAGGTGGTAAGGACGGCTACGAATCATATAAATGCTAAGTTCAAAGCAAAGTTGTTTTACTTCTTTCTTAAACTTAGTGCTATTATTAAAGCGCCTAAATAAAGTTAGCTGTAGAACACTTAAAAATATCTTAACAACTAGAAGTCCAAAAATTATAACTTTAAGCTTAAAAGAAAGCTCTAATTTAAGACTTTCTTTTAAGCTTAAAGTCTCTTAAAAGAGGTGAAAATTGTAGAAGTTACATACAATTTTTAAGGGTGCCTGTTTGCACCAAACTATTTGACCAAATTATTACGCACCCTAGCTGCTGTCTTGTCTTTAAGGGAGTCTAGCTAGATATATTAAGATAGCAGTTCTTTTTTATTGAAAATCTACTTTTAGTTGCTGTTAGCTATAGCCTGGAAATCTATAAGATCAATTACTAGCTGCTTAAGGTAAAACTTAACCTTAATTAGCTTAATTAGTATCTTGCCTTTATTAGTAGCTTAAAGTGTGCAAATAGCACACTAGACAATTACCTACTTAACTTAGCTTTTAGTAATACTATAGTAAAGTTCTTGGATTTAGTTGTATGTCTTGCAAACACCTAAAATTATAAGTTTTAGCAAATATTTGCATACAAATTAGTATTATACTTACTAGCATAATAGAGATTGCAATGTGCTTTCTATATAAGCTTTATAGCATTATATGTGCATGCAGCATATCAAGCTTTAATTCAAGTGCCATCCTTTCTTTGCTTTGCTTTTTAATAGACTTAATTATCTTAGAGCTTAAAGAAGGTTAAAGCCTAGTGTTTATTATAAGCCTAGCACTAGCATTAAGCTTTATTTGTAGCTCGACTTTCAGCATCTTAATTGTTAAGAGAGTACTAGTAATTTAAGCGCTTAAGTGGTATAAGGAGGCAATTAGCTTTGTTTTTAAGGACTATGTCTATAAACTTAAAGTTGAGATTATCAGATTCGGCTTAAGGCTGGATAGTATTAGGTGCTAGTGTGGTGGGGTTCCGTGGTCCCCTACAAAATCACATGATTTAGGCGAGGTTGAGTTGGGTTGGGTCAGCTGATCTGGGCAATTGTTGTTCCTATGCCGGGGCACCTTGATGTATATAGCTGGTTCGGAGGACATTGTGAGGATTATCATCCAAGGAATCGAAGCAGACATCAGATAGGGATCAGCAAGGGACGCGCGACGGTCGTACGAAGCTGTCTACGGCAGGATTGGGCAGTTTTACGGACGGTTTTACAGACATGGACTAAGCTTTACGGACACCCGCATGGCATTTGCAGGTTTTATAGGACTTTACGGACACAGAGTGCAGTTGTTTCTTGTGTTGGCTACCTATTGTGTGGTTTTAGGTCCATTCCTTCTGCTGAGCACCTTATTGAGCGCACGTTGACCCACCTATCGCCCTGACGATCGTGCACTGCGACGGCACACCCACCCTAGCCCTCTACATTG
>Ga0335074_10004215_pt1 | contig 19789 bp, 20 predicted proteins | sample Lox_Sample_23_FD_206715 | JGI IMG/M metagenome (GOLD analysis project Ga0335074, IMG submission 206715) | Soil microbial communities from Loxahatchee National Wildlife Refuge, Florida, United States - Lox_Sample_2.3 | ecosystem: Environmental > Terrestrial > Soil > Wetlands | place: USA... | reverse complement strand
GTTTTCGGTGAGATCGACGAGCAGCGGGTGCCCGTCGCGGGCGAGCTCGGCGATACGTTGAGTTCCCGCGGCGTTCGCCACGCTGAAGTCGGGCACCCAGTGCCCCACTAGTGGATGTGCATCGTCCCCCGACGGGTAGTGGTTGTCGGCGCCGGAGAGCAGGTCACCGATCCGGTCAACGTTGGCGGGGTCGGTGAGCAGTTCGGCGAAGATCTCCCGCAACGCGGTCACTTCAGGTCCTGGACGGAACAGGGCCAGCTGGGCCCGGGTCTCCATAATGAGCCGCTCGGCCGCGGGCCGGCGCTCTGACTCGTAGCTGGCGAGAAGCTCGGGTTCCACGCGCCCGCTCGCCACGGCCGCTAGCTTCCAGCCGAGATTCGCCGCGTCCTGCAAGCTGAGGTTGAGGCCCGGCCCACCGATGGGCGCGTGGACGTGCGCGGCATCGCCGACCAGCAGCACCCGGCCGACCTGATAGTGGGACGCGATCCTTGAGTTGATGCCGGTGAACCGACGCAAATCGAGAGGCGCGTCGGGCGATGTAGGCCGCAGCGGCAGGTCGGTGCCGAGCACACGATTGGCACTGGCTTCCAATTCGGCCAGACTCATCGGCGGCTCATCGGCTGTGTCGTCCGTGCGCTGTTCGGCCGGCGAGCTGGCCAGCTCGTATGTCATCACCGCCAAGCGGCTGCCCATCGCACCGCACGACAGCACGCCGCGATCCGTTCGGTAGAACCGCTGGGGCGGGAGGCCATCTTCGCTGACCGACTCAGCCCATTCGTCGGGCGGCACGATGTCAAACCCGATCCGGACAACCAGGTCGTATGACGACATCCCGGGAAATTCGATGCCGGCGAGGTGGCGTGTTTGGCTGTGGCCACCGTCGGCGCCGACGAGGTACTGCGCTGTCAGATCGTAGGCGCCGTCCGGCCCTGCGGCGTGAACCGTCACTTTGTCGTCGTCCTGATCGAAGCCGGTCACGGCGTGACCCCATCGAATCTCGGTGTCGTACTGTTCAGCGCGCTCCAAAAATATTTCCACCAGCCCCTGCTGCTGAACCGGGACGACGAACAGTTGAGAGTCCGGGACCTCGGCGAGTTCTAGCGGCAAACCGGCAAAATTCCAGTGGGCAGCGGGTTTTGGTGGTTCGGTTGTCCCGGCGAACGCTGTGTAGAGACCGCGGTGGTCAAGGATGCGAGCCGCCTGGCCGACAATGCGATTAGCCCGCCGCTGACGGTTGGGCCCAGGCGCCGGGTCAAGCATCACCGCTCGACTACCGGCCAATCCGAGTTCGCAGGCCAACATCAACCCATCCGGACCGGCGCCCGCAATTACGACGTCAACCATGTCCCACCGCCTGGGTCTAGGCTCGAAGAGGCATAAGGAAAGGTACGCGATGTTCGCAGCATTCGGATTCGAAGCCCTCGGTGTGGTGGTCGGGGACATGTATTTCGTCGACCCGAACCCACGCGCCGGCCAAGAAACCCCAGAACGGGGCGTCAGATTGGAACTCCGCATCGTCGACCGGGCCGAGCCCCAAGGGTCGATCTACGCCGGCGTTCCGATCGCCTTTACCCGCCCGGTGTGGCGGGTCGACCTCTTCGGATCAACTGAGAGCCCGCCCGGCACGCTGGACCGGGCCCATCACCACCCCCGTTTCAACGGCTGGGAACCCGGGCGCCGGAACTTCGTCCCCGAGCTGACCGCCGATCCGGTGTCCTGGTTGGCCAGTGAGCTGGCCGACCCAGCAGCCGTGTTGGTGCGGGCAGGCGTCGATCCCGATGAGGTCAGCGAAGCCGATAAGACCGGACTCGCCGCGGCAGCCCCGGAGATTGTCGCCACGGTGAAACGGATGCTCGATGGCGTACGAGACGGCGAATTGGCGCCGTACCCCGCCGAGCCCGTCGCTGCCGCCCGCACCGGCTGGCTCTAGTTCAGATCGGACGACTGAATGGGTGCAGACACAGTCGTACTGATCCACGGCCTTTGGATGACGCCGCTGTCCTGGGAACACTGGGTCGATCGCTACCAACAGCGAGGGTTCAAGTTAGTCACCCCCGGCTACCCGGGAATTCAGGAAGGCGAGGCCGGTGTCGCCGCGCTTCGAAACGATCCCTCGCCGTTGGCGAACCTGGGCGTGCGGGAGGTGTTCGATCACCTCGCCGAAGTCATCGACGGACTCGACACGACGCCGATCATCATGGGCCATTCCTTCGGCGGAGCCTTCACGCAACTGCTCCTCGACGCCGGCTATGGCGCTGCCGGGGTGTCCATCGACGGCGCCGCCGTCAAAGGCGTTAAGGCACTGCCGTTCAGCGAGATCAAAGCGACCTTCCCCGTTCTGCACAATCCGGCCAACAAAGACCGAGCCGTGCCGATCAGCGCGAAAGAGTTTCACTACGCGTTCACCAATAATCTGAGCGACGAAGAATCGAAAACCGTCTACGACCGCTATGCGGTACCGGTGTCGGGCCGAATCTTGTTCCAGGGTGGCTTCGCAAACTTCACCCCGCACGCGGCCACGACCTACAACTTCGCCAACGACGACCGCGCACCACTGTTGTTCATTTCTGGCGGCAACGATCAGATCCTGCCGCCGGCGGTGCAGCATGAGAACTTCACGAAGAACGCCAAGCACTCCGAGGCGATTACGGCATACAAGCTGTTCCCCGGTCGCAGCCACTACACCTGCGGCGAAGACGGCTGGGAAGCCGTCGCCGACTTCGCGCTCGATTGGGCGCTCGCGCCGACACCGGGAGAGCTCGACCACCACTCATAAGTACGATTGAAATGCACTGAGTGTAAGGGGAATCGAGGATGGCCGAAACTGACTGGCTGCTAGAAGCGAAAACCGCCTACGAGCGGGGCAATGCCGACGCCGCGTTGGCCGCGGCCCTGATCGACATCGCTGGCACGCTGAGGACACAACGCGACCACAGCTAGCGTCCATGTCGGAGTCGCGCAGCCGAGTCGCTTAACGACAGCAGTTCGGATCGAGCACCGCGCACAACGCCATCAGGGAGTCCCCGCGAGCACGGTGGTAGACGTTCATTCCCTGTCGCTCTGATTCGACCAGTCCTGCCCGACGCAACTGCGACAGGTGATGGCTGACCGTTGACTCGCTCACTCCGACCGCCGCAGCCAGGTCGCAACTGCACACCTCGCCGGCGTCTGAGCTGAACAGCAGCGAGACCAGTTTGACCCGCACCGGATCGGCCAGTGCCTTGAGTCGGAGCGCAATGTCGAGGGCGGCATCGTCATCGAGCGGACCAGCTGCGACCGGCGAGCAGCACACCGGTGCTGACATATCGACCACGGGCAACGTCTTCGGCATGCCGATCATTCTGCCACACCTTATTGACATATATCGAAAAGGTGACACGATCGGGAGTGTCACAAGTCAAGTTCGATATAAGTCGCAGAGGCAGGAGCCGCTATGCGCCGCGCTCAACTCGCTCTTAACGTGGACGACCTCGACGAGGCGATCAGGTTCTACTCCAAGCTGTTCAACACGACGCCGGCCAAGGTCAAACCCGGCTATGCCAACTTCGCGGTTACGGAGCCGCCGCTGAAACTGGTCCTCATCGAAAACCCCGGCCACGGTGGAACTCTCAATCACCTCGGCGTCGAGGTGGAGTCCAGCGAGGCGGTGCACGCCGAAATTGCCCGTCTCACCAATGAAGGCATGTTCACCGAAGAAGAGTTAGGGACCATTTGCTGCTTCGCCGCACAAGACAAGGTGTGGGTGGCTGGCCCCGCCGGCGAGAAGTGGGAGGTGTACACGGTGCTGGCCGACGCGGAAACCTTTGGCCGGGAGCCGCGAACCGCCGACAACGCCAATGACAACGGCTGCTCCTGCGGGACTGTCGCCGATGCGGACGGCGAGCACACGGCAGTCACGCAGTCGTGACTCCAACACTGCAGCAACCCGCACATCATTCCGTCGTCGAACGGCTCTCGCTTCTGGACCGCTTCCTACCGGTTTGGATTGGCTTCGCGATGGCCACCGGATTACTTCTGGGTCGGTTCGTACCGGGATTGAATGCCGTCATCAACCATGTTCAGGTCGACGGGATTTCGTTGCCCATCGCGCTGGGTCTACTGATCATGATGTATCCGGTTCTTGCCAAAGTCCGCTATGACCGGCTCGACACCGTGACGGGTGATCGCAAACTGCTGTTGAGTTCCCTGCTATTGAACTGGGTGGTCGGCCCGGCGCTAATGTTCGCGCTGGCGTGGATGCTGTTGCCCGATCTGCCCGAGTACCGGACCGGGCTAATCGTCGTTGGCTTAGCCAGATGTATTGCAATGGTGATCATCTGGAACGACCTCGCCTGCGGTGACCGCGAAGCCGCAGCGGTGCTGGTTGCCCTGAATTCGATCTTTCAGGTCGTGATGTTTGCGGTGCTGGGATGGTTCTACCTCTCCGTGCTGCCCGGCTGGCTTGGCTTGCCGCAGACCAACATCACCACCTCGCCGTGGCAGATTGCCAAGTCTGTACTTATCTTCCTCGGCATCCCGCTATTGGCCGGCTATCTGTCCCGACGGCTAGGCGAAAAGAGCAAAGGCCGAAGCTGGTACGAGTCCACTTTCCTGCCCAGAGTTGTTCCATGGGCGCTGTACGGGTTGCTGTTCACCATCGTGATTCTGTTCGCACTGCAAGGCGACCAGATCATCAGCCGCCCGCTTGATGTCGCCCGCATCGCACTGCCGCTGCTGGCCTACTTCGCGATCATGTGGGGCGGCGGCTATGTCTTGGGCGCAATCCTGGGCCTGGGCTACAGCCGCACCACCACGCTGGCATTCACCGCCGCTGGCAACAACTTTGAACTCGCTATCGCGGTGGCCATCGCCACCTTCGGTGCCACATCCGGGCAGGCGCTCGCCGGGGTCGTCGGCCCGCTCATCGAGGTGCCAGTTCTCGTCGCCTTGGTCTACGTATCGTTGGCGCTGCGACGCCAATTCGCACACTACGCACCCGAGGCACCGGCTCCGAACGAACCAAGCCTCCGATGAACGACAATCCCATCGAGCACCAGCCCGCCGTGCTGTTCCTGTGCATCCACAACGCGGGCCGGTCCCAAATGGCAATGGGGTTCGTCAAGCACCTCGCTGGAGACCAAGCGATCGCCTACTCGGGCGGCTCAGAACCGGCCAACCAGGTGAATCCCGCAGCCATCGCCGCGATGGCCGAAAAGGGCATCGACATAGCCACCGAACAACCCAAACGATGGACCACCGACATGCTCGAAGCGGTCGATGTGGTGGTGACCATGGGATGCGGTGACTCCTGTCCGATACTGCCCGGACGACGTTATCAAGATTGGCCCGTTCCCGATCCTGCCGGCCAATCACTTGAGGCGATGCGACCGATCCGTGACGAGATAGAGCAGCGGGTGGAGACGCTGCTGGCTGAGTGGGGCATCCACTAGAGGCACGGGGGTCTTTTCGCGATGAAGCGCCCTAACCCAACCCCTCGATGATCCTGGGCTGATGTTCGCTGCTGGGAATTTGCTGGAAAGACAACCAAGTCAACTTGACTCGGCACGGCCTGAATCTACGATTAGGAAACCTTAGTAATGCCTCATGTGCGGCTAAGGTTGGCGTGCAAATCAACGAGGGGGTCCGATGACCAGGAGTGTCCGGCGATGGGCTGCCCGTGTGGGTTTGGCTGGCGGAGCCGCGACAGCCGCCGCGATGATCGGTACGGGGGTCGCACCTGCCGCGCACGCCGACGATCTCGCAACGGATATCGGGCTGGCCGTAAGCTCCGGCAATCAGTATGACCCCGCTGTATTTGACTACAGTCAGGACCCGTCGAACCTGTTCTCGCCCGTTTACACCGTCGAGCCGACAGGTCCTGAGGATGTGATGGTGACCTCGGCCAGCGGCGACATCTACGGCACCCAGGACTTCACCATTTCCAGCCTCGGCATCCCCGTTGACACGTTCCCCGGGTCGGTCGAGTACAGCCCCGTCTCCAGCCCCCTCGACCTATTCGGCAACCCATACGTCGAGGACATCAACGTGGCCGGCACCCCTGGAACCCTGTTGCCAGAGAACACCGGTTTTTTGATCGAAGAGTTCGGGGCCGGGTACGGCAACGTCCTCGAGGAGTCGATGAACGACGCCGGTACCTCCGCCACCGTCGGGGACTTCCTGCTCACACCGTTCGGCGACGAAAACATCACACCCATCGTCGACTTCTTTCTGAACTATACCGGAAGTGCGGCGGCAGTGCCTGCCGACGATTTCGGCTTGAGCAGCCTGCTAGCCGACCTCGGCGGGCTGGGCTTGTGAACTGCGCTGAAAACTTGCTGAGACGTTTCACGGTTCGGATTGGCCGGTGCTCAAAAAAGGAAGTCCCATGATCAGCAACTGTCCCAACACTTCTCGCGCCAAGCGATGGGTCACCGGTGTAGGTGTTCTTGGCGGCGCAGCGGTGGCTGCCGTGGTGATCGGGGCCGCCGGTGCGCCGGTGGCCCGCGCCGACGTTATCGATGACCTGTTGACTCAGTCCGAGGGAGACATCGACGATACCGCCGCCCTGTATTCCGGTATCGATGCTTCGGAGCTCCCCGCCAAGCAGGCCGCGAATATCGGAGCCGTGGTATCGGGTCTGCAAAACGAAGCTGGCCTCGTCTCGCAAATTCAGTCCCAACAGGACGCGCTACCTGAGGCTCTGCAAGCCAACACGCAGCTTGTCGCTGCCGACAACCAACTCGCCACGGCCTCAGGCGATCTGCTGTCGGCAACGAACGCATATGTGAACGACGCTGACGCGGGTGACTACGTGACGGGCGACGCGACCACGCTCACTTCATACTTCGACAGACTTGATTATGTCTACGCCGAAGTTTTCCAATTCCTGCCCGCCATGCTCAACGCCGAGTTCACGACCGTGTTCGCCCCCATCGACGCCGAGTTCACGACCGTGTTCGACAATTTCCTTGCCGGTCTAAGCTCTCTTGGCGACCCGACGTCGGCTGCGGACGTCGCGGTGGGATTGGACCCTGCCACAGCAATCGACCCCTCTGTCTTCACCGACCTGCTCTCGTCGATCGGGTTCTGACCTTCAGGGCCGACACGATGCGACCCGTAGTCGCAAGAACCGCGTGACCCTTGTCGTGATAGTTGCTCCCAAGTAACCAAATTCGGCGCGATCCTCAACGACGTTAACGCCAAAGGCGTTCCAGGGGCCGGATTTACGCCGATTCCAGCTTAGGCATGAGGAGCCGTAACGCCGCGCACCTCAAGATCGATAATTTAACCATCGACCCTCGGGGGACAGACAGGACGGCACTATGGCATTTGCTCGGCGCGGGTTCGCTAAGACCATCATCGCGGTCGCCACCCTAGCAATCGCTCTAACGGTCAGCCCCGTCGCAGCCGCCAACGTCGCCGGTTGTTTGCCCCTCAACGGAACACAACTCACCGCCAACAGCCATGAAGACACAAACTATCTCGGCATCATCTACGACAGCACGGTGACGTACTGGTACCAGGATGGTGCGGTCAACTGGCACAGAACCGTTGATGGCGGCGAGTTCAACCTCACGCACACCAACACCTCCGGCACCGTTCCCGCCGCGCCAGGAAGCACCGCGACCATACCCGGCACCGGCGGCGGCAGGAGAGGCGGCGACGACACCCCCATCATCGTGACGGTTTGTAACCAATAAGCGTCCCCCGCGACCAGAACAACTAGGCACGGGGGTCATCGAATGCGCGGTCTAGTCCAGCCGCTCGATGATGGTGGCGTTGGCCATGCCGCCGCCCTCACACATCGTCTGCAGGCCGTAGCGGCCGCCGCGCTGTTCCAAAGCGTTGACGAGCGTAGTCATGATGCGAGCGCCGCTGGCCCCCAACGGGTGTCCGATCGCGATGGCGCCGCCGTTGACATTGGTCTTGGCCAGGTCGGCGCCGGTGTCCTTGGCCCACGCCAGCACCACCGGCGCGAACGCCTCGTTGACCTCGAACAGGTCGATGTCGGCCAACGTCAGACCGGCACGATGGAGGACCTTCTCGGTAGCCGGAATCACACCGGTCAGCATGTAGAGCGGGTCCGAGCCGACCACCGTCGCGGTGTGAATCCGGGCGAGCGGCCGCAGGCCCAGCTGCTTGGCGGCCTCGCTGCTGGTGATCAGCACGGCGGCACTGCCGTCGGACAGCGGCGAGGAGTTGCCTGGTGTGATTTCCCAGTTGATCTGCGGGAAGCGAGCCGCAACCGCCGCGTCGTAGAAAGCCGGCTTGAGCCCGGCTAGGGTGTCGACGGTGGTGCCGGGCCGGATGATCTCGTCGGTACTGAGCCCGGCAATCGGGATCAGCTCGTTGTCGAAGAGTCCTTCTTTGGTGGCCCGCGCCGCCTTTTCGTGACTGCCCGCGGAGAATTCGTCGAGTTCGGTGCGCGAGAAGCCCCACTTCGCGGCGATCAGTTCGGCGCTGATGCCCTGCGGCACCAGCCCCTCGGGATAGCGCGCGGCCATGTCGTTACCGAACGGGTTGCTGCCCGGCAGCACCGAGGTGCCCATCGGAACACGGCTCATCGACTCGACGCCGCCGGCGATAACCAGGTCATAAGCCCCAGAGACGACACCTTGGGCGGCGAAGCTGATGGCCTGCTGGCTGCTGCCGCACTGCCGGTCAACCGTGGTGCCGGGCACCGACTCCGGGAAGCCGGCGCCCAGCAGCGCGTTGCGTGCGATGTTGACCGCCTGGTCGCCTACCTGCGTCACGGCACCGGCAATGACGTCGTCGATCTGGCCGGGGTCGACGCCGGTGCGCTGCACCAGCTCCCGCAGGCTGTGCGCCAGCAGGTCCGCGGGCAGCACACCGTGCAGCGCGCCGCTGGATTTACCCTTGCCGACCGGCGTGCGTACCGCGCCCACGATGACGGCGTCTCTACCCTGATATGCCATGACTCCTCCTTGAGCCTGAAGCTAAGTATTGATAGCTATACCCAGCTAAACACCTAGGTATAGTGAGAGCAACCCAGATCGGAGGTGATTTGCATGACACTTTTGCAGGGCGTGCTGGCCGATCGTGACGCCTGGTCGGCGGTCGGCCAGTGCTCGATCGAAAAGACCATGGAGGTTATGGGCACCAAATCCGCGATGCTGATCATGCGCGAGGCGTACTACGGCACCACCCGGTTCGACGACTTCGCCCAACGGGTGGGTATCACCAAGGCCGCCGCCTCGGCACGGCTGACCGAATTGGTCGAACTCGGACTGCTGGAGCGCCGGCCTTATCGTGAGCCCGGGCAGCGCACCCGCGACGAGTACGTGCTGACCGAGGCGGGCATCGACTTCATGCCGGTGGTGTGGGCGATGTTCGAGTGGGGACAGCGCCATCTGTCGCGCCGGCGCCGATTGCGCCTCACTCACCTAAAATGCGGCGCCGACGCCTCGGTCGAAATCCGTTGCACTGCAGGTCATCCAGTCCCACTCGACGAGCTGGGCGTGGAGCTGGTCAGGTGGAGTTCGCGTCGCGGCGTTTGAGCCGCCGGTGCGTGCGCAGCCGGGCGACCCGCAGTGCAACGTTAGCGCCGAGCCGCAGTGGATTCCCGAACGGCGGCGCGGCGGTCCCGGTAATGCTGAACGGCAGATCGCTACCCACCACCGATCGGTAATGGCTGAACGTGTCGAATCCGGCCTTGCCGTGGTAGGCGCCCATTCCGCTGCGGCCTACTCCCCCGAACGGCGCGGCCGACGGAATCATCTGCGCGGCAAAATCGTTGCGAGCGACACCGCCGCTGCGCGTGGTGCCGACAAAGGTGCGGAAGTCGTCGTCGTCGGGACCGAACCAATAAGCCACCAGCGGAGCCGGTCGTCGATTGATGTAGTCGATGGCCTCGTTCAACTGGGAATATCCCATCACGGCCACGACGGGCCCGAACACCTCTTCCGCCGCGATCCGCATCCGGTCGTCGATGTCGCGAACGATGGTGGGAGCGATCTTACGGGTCGTGCGGTCAGGTAACGACTCGCCCTCGGGTGCAACGGGTTCCACGCGCGCGCCATTGGCTCGTGCATCGTCGATCAGCTGCACGACGCGATCGAAGTTGGCGTGATTGACACTCGAGCAGTAGTCATCGTTAGCGATGATGCTCGGGAACATATCGCGCAACGTCTGCCGGACAACGTCGACGAATGTCTCGACCTGTTCGTCGGGCACCAGGACGTAGTCGGGACACACGCAGACCTGCCCGCCGTTGACCATGCGACCCCGCGCGATGCGCGCGGCCGAGCGCCGGATGTCAGCATTACGCGCGACCACCACCGGGTTCTTCCCGCCGAGCTCCAGGGTAACCGGAACCAGGTTCTGCGCGGCCGCGCGCTGTACCAGTGCACCGACGGACGGCGAGCCAGTGAAAAACAGGTGGTCGAACGGCAGCGCCGCGAACGCGGCCGCGACGTCCGGACCGCCGGTGACGACGTCGAGTTCGGCGGGGTCGAAGTAGTTCGGCGCGACGGCTTTCATCAACTCCGCGGTGTTCGCGGTGACCTCCGACATTTTGATCATCACCCGGTTGCCGGCGGCGAACGCCGCCGAGGCAGGCAGCACCACGAGGTTGACCGGGAAATTCCACGGCCCGATGATGCCGATGACTCCGAGCGGGGTCGGTTGCACCTCGGCCCGTAGGCCGCACAGTCTCGCGGTCCGCATCAGCTTGGCCGGACGCATCCATTGCTTCACATGCGATCTGGTGTGCTCGACCACCGAGATGATCCCGACCACCTCGGTGAAAAGTGACGCAGCCTCCGACCGGGTGCCGTAGTCGGCGGCCATCGCCTCGACGAACGCATCGGTGTTGTCCAGCAGCAGCGCCATCAACCGGTCGATGCGATCACGTCGGACCGCAACGCTGGGCGGCCCGTCCGCCAGGAACGCTCGTCGCTGCCGGTCCAGCATCGCCGGCAGCTCGTTGACACTGGCCTCGCCCATGTACGCTACTGTAATCTTTACAGTACGATCGTGTAGCCGAGACGGAGAAGCTGTGGAAAGTCGAGTTCAGGACGCTGTCATCGACGACAAGCCTGCCGACTTCATCCGTGACCCCTACCCGTACTTCGCGCAGAAGCGCAACGAAGCCGGTGTGTTCCACGGCACCGTCGTCGACTACTCCAAAACTCCCGAATCGCTGCGGCCGAAGAACTCCTTCGCCGCCATGTCGTTCGACGCGGTGAACAAGGCGTTTCGCGACGGCCAGGTGTTCGGCTCCACGTACTACGACAACACGATCGGCCTATTCATCGGTCCCAGCATCTTGGCGATGGAGGGCAAGAAACACCGCGAACACCGCAACCTGGTGTCGGCCGCATTCAAGTCCAAGGCGCTCGCGCGGTGGGAACCCGCAATTGTGCGACCGATCTGCAACGCGCTGATCGACGAGTTCATCGACGACGGCCAGGCCGATCTGGTGCGGAATTTCACGTTCGAGTTCCCGACCCGGGTCATCGCCGAGCTGTTGGGCCTGCCTGCCGAGGATCGGCCCGAATTTCGCCGCCGCGCCGTGCAGTTAATCAACTACACCATCAAGTACGAGCGCGCCTTCGAAGCCTCTGCGGCGCTGAAGGATTACTTCCTCGACCAGATCGAGCAGCGCAAGGCCAAGCCGACCGACGACATCATCGGCGATCTGGTCACTGCCGAGATCGACGGCGAAAAGCTCAGCGACGAAGCGATTTACTCGTTCCTGCGGCTACTGCTGCCCGCCGGCCTGGAAACCACCTACCGCTCGTCGGGCAACCTGCTGTTCTTGTTGCTCAGCCATCCAGACCAGTTCGGTGCGGTGCAAGCCGATCACGAGTTGATCGCCCAGGCGATCGAAGAGGGTCTGCGGTTCGAGACACCACTGACCACGGTGCAGCGGTTCGCCACCGAAGACACCGAACTCGAAGGTGTGAAGATTCCCGCGCGGTCGGCAGTCGACCTGTGCATCGGCTCGGCCAACCGCGACGAGCAGCGCTGGGAACGCTCGGGAGAATTCGACATCTTCCGCAAGCAGCTGCCACACATCTCCTTCGCGGCCGGTGAGCACACCTGCCTGGGTCTGCACCTCGCCCGGATGGAAACGCGGGTCGCACTGGAATGCCTGCTGAGTCGGGTGACGAACGTCAAGCTCGTCACCGACGATGACCCGCATATCTACGGCCAGCCGTTCCGGTCGCCGAACGCGCTTCCAGTCACGTTCGACGCAAAGTAGGGTCCGAAAATGATCAAGGTGATGGAGGGCTTTCGGGTCCTGGAGGTTGCGCAGTTCACGTTCGTCCCGGCAGCAGGCGCGATCCTCGCCGACTGGGGCGCGGACGTCCTCAAGATCGAGCATCCGGTGCGCGGCGACACCCAGCGCGGCTTCATCAATATGGGCGGTATTCAGCTTGATCCGGAACGGCATCCGCTGATGGAGCATCCCAATCGGGGTAAACGCAGTGTCGGGATCGACGTCTCCACGCCGGGCGGCCAGGAAGTCCTCTACGAACTGGCCAAGATCTCGGATGTGTTCCTCACCAACTACAAGCCCGACCAGCGGCAGAAAAACAAATTCGACGTGGAGCACATTCGCAAGGCGAACCCGAACATCGTGTATGCCCGCGGCAGCGCGTATGGCGACAAGGGCCCCGAGCGCGACGTCGGTGGCTACGACGGGACAGCGTTCTGGACCCGCAGCGGCGTTGGCTACGCGTTGACACCCGAGGAGTTGGGCGGCGCGCTGTCACAAGGGATTCCCGCTTTCGGCGACTCAATCGGAGGCATGTTCATCGCCGGCGGCATCTCGGCCGCGTTGCTGCATCGCGAGCGCACCGGCGAAGCCCTCGAGCTCGATGTCTCGCTGCTGAGCACAGCGTGGTGGGCGGCAGGGGCAAGCGTGACTCAGGGCATGGAGACCGGTGAGGTCATGCGGACGCCAATGCCCGGACCCGGGTTGCTATCAGTGAATCCCTTCCTGGGGAACTATCTAACGTCTGACGGCGGCACGATCAACTTGTGCATCGTCAGCCCGACGGGCTACATCCGCGACACTTTCGAGCATCTCGGCCTCCCCGAGCTGGCCGACGACCCGCGCTTTGCTGATGTGATGCCGCTGATTGAAAATGCCGACGCGGCTGTCGAGCTGATCGCTGAAGCCATCGCCGCCAAGCCCTTTGAGTACTGGCGGCAGCACCTGAAGACGATGAAAGGCCAATGGGCGCCGTTCCAGAGCCTCATCGACCTCGCCACCGACGAGCAGGCGATCGCCAACGACATGATCGTCGAAGTCGAGGCCGCAGCCGGCGGACCGCCGTTCAAAGTTGTCCGCGGCCCGGTGCAGTTCAACCACGAGCCACTGGTGACAACCCGGGCTCCGCAGGCGTCGGAGCACACCGAGCTGGTTCTTATGGAGATCGGCATGGACTGGGATCGCATCGCTGAACTGAAGGAATCGGGAGCCATAGCGTGACTAATGACGTTGCGATTATCGGCGCGGGCCTGCATCCGTTCGGCCGCTTCGAAGGTAAGTCCGCGATGGAGATGGCTGCCGACGCCATCCAGCTCGCGCTCGCTGACGGGGGTGTCGAATGGAAGGACATCCAATTCGCAGTTGGCGGCAGCTGGACGGTGGCCAACCCGGACGCGATCGTCGGCATGGTTGGCCTCACCGGCATTCCGTTCACCGACGTGTTCAACGCCTGCGCTACCGCAGCCAGCGCCACCAAAGCATGCGCTGATGGTATCCGCTTGGGCGACTACGACATTGGCATCGCGGTCGGGATGGACAAGCATCCGCGCGGCGCCTTCACCGAAGACCCGGCGCTGGTCGGCATGCCGAGCTGGTATGCGCAGAACGGCCAATACCTCACCACCCAGTTCTTCGGGATGAAGGCCAACCGTTACCTGCACGACCACGGCATCTCGACCGAGACGCTGGCCAAGGTGGCCGCCAAGAACTTCCGCAACGGCGCGTTGAACCCCAATGCCTTTCGCCGCAAACCGATGTCGGAAGAGGCGATCCTCGCGTCACCGGTGCTGAATTATCCGCTGACCCAGTACATGTTCTGTGCTCCCGATGAGGGTGCCGCCGCTGTAGTGATGTGCCGTGCCGATATCGCGCATCGGTTCACCACCAAACCGGTGTATGTCCGCGCGGTGGAAGTCCGCACCCGGCGCTACGGCGCCTACGAGGTCAACACAACGTACGCACCCGTCGAAGAGGACGTGTCGCCGACCGTCTACGCCGCGAAAGCCGCCTTCGAGAAAGCTGGAGTTGCGCCACAGGACGTCGACGTCATCCAGTTGCAGGACACCGACGCCGGCGCAGAAGTGATCCATATGGCCGAAGCGGGGTTCTGCGCCGACGGCGAGCAGGAGAAGCTGCTGGCTGACGGCGCCACCGAAATCAGCGGCGCGATGCCGGTCAACACCGACGGCGGACTCATCGCCAACGGCGAACCGATCGGGGCATCAGGGCTGCGGCAGATGCACGAGTTGGTGCGCCAACTGCGCGGCGAAGCCGGCGACCGTCAGGTCCCCGGAAGTCCGCGGATCGGTTTCGCGCAGGTGTACGGCGCTCCCGGAACCGCGGCCGCAACCATCCTGTCGACCTGACGACGGGAACTCGGCATCTAAACCCTGTTGTCCGGCTGCAGAGCGGGTTAGCAACTGTTTTCCAGCTGTTCACAAGCTAGATATGTTTGCATTGACTCGCCATGGGGGTCAGTACTCGCACACCGGACCTCGACTCGTCGAGGCACAGATCGCCGGTTCAGTGCTGCGGCGCGACCAGCAACGTTGTTGCGATCTACGCACACCCGCCACGACATTCCTGGTAACTACCTACAAGAGAGCTGGCAATGTCCTTTGCGAGAGTGCCACCGGAAATCAACTCCGGGCGAATGTATTACGGTGCTGGTTCAGCAACAATGGTGGCCGCAGCCACCGCATGGGACCAGCTGGCCGCGAACCTATGTGAGACCGCGGCATCGTGCCGCGCCGCGACCTCAAAGCTCGCGGCCGAATCGGGCCCAGCGGCAATCGCCATGGATCGCGCAATCGCGTCCTACCTCGGGTGGCTTGATACCGCTGCGACCAAGGCCGTGCACGCGTCGACGCAAGCAGCGGCGGCGGCAACCGCCTACGAGTCGGCATTGGCCGCGTTGGACCCGCCGGAGGTGATCAACGCCAACCGCGCGCAGCTGTCATCGCTCGCCACCACAAATTGCCTCGGCCAGGTCAGCCCGATCATCGCGGACGCGGACGCCGAGTACGAACGAATGTGGGTCAACGACGCCGAGGCAATGTATGCCTATGCGCGCGCCTGCACCGATGCGTCGGCGCTGACACCGTTCAGCACGCCGCATCTGGACGTCGATCCGCCGCAACAAGGCGCGACTGTTACCCGAAAATCCCGCGTATTGACGAACGCGCCCGATGTGATAGCGGCTGGCCATCAGGTGATGGCAGCCATATCCGCAGCCTTGCAGGCGATGTCGTCATCAGCGCAGACGACGTTGGATGTCCATCTGTCGCCGGTGGCATCGTCGCTGTCCAAGCTGAGTTCGCTGATCCCGTCCGCGGAGGTCGCGATCAAAAACCTGGATCAGCTCAACCGGGGCGCGATGCTGCTTCAAGCGGCGGCAATCATGTCGTCGGTGAACCAGCGCGCGCCGTTCCCCGAGGGCGTCGGTCGCGGCAAATCGATCGGGGCGCTGTCGGTCCCGCAGCGCTGGATAAAGGTGACGACCGAACCAGCCTCCGCGGAGCCGCAACATATTTCGCCCCGGCAGTCCATACGTTTGGTCCATCCCGGTGGGGCGCAGCTCGCTCGGCACGCTGATAGCCCACCGTCACCCGATACCGAACCCGGCGACTGAGCTCGGCTTCCCGCTACGAAACCTTTTTCGGCGCTGAGTAATTCGGCTTGCCCAGGCCGAGGACGTATTGCGCGATCATGTTGCGGAACACCTCGAGGGTTCCGCCATAGATCCCGACCAGTGGCGCGAAGCGGTACACGTATTCGGCGGCGCCGTCATCGGCCGCGCCGTCGGTGCCTTTCGGTAGTGTCGACGCGGTCCCGAGGATATCCATCAGGTCCGGTGAGATGTCACGCATCGTCTGTGCGAGAGCCACCCTGCCGAAAATGGCTGGGGCGCTGAACGCGGCCTCCATTCGTGCGGCGCTGCGACCCAGCCGGTATGCCACCGCCTCGTCGTCGATGAGCCTGCGTCCGTTGGGATCCGGCTCGGCGACCTTGCCCGCTGCCTTGTCGACGGCGTCGGCCATGAAACCGGCCTGATGCATCATGATCGCCACGTCCTGCAGGCCGTCAGGCGCTGCGGCGACCGCGCCGTGCTCGGTATTGAGCGGCTCGCGTAGCACCGTCCAGCCCCCGTTGACCTCACCGAGTCGGTATTTGTCGTCGACCCGGACGTCGGTGTAGTAGACGATGTTGGTGCGGTCGCCGTCGATGGTGCGGATGCCCTGGATTTCGACGCCCGGCGAATCGAGCGGCACCAGAAACATCGTCAGGCTCTTGTGCTTTGGCGCGTCCGGATCGGTATTAGTGATGAGAAAGACGTACTGGCATTTGTGTGCACCGGTGGTGAACATCTTGGAGCCGTTGATGATCCAGCCGCCACCGTCGCGTACCGCACGGGTCTTGCAGGTGGCGATGTCGGAGCCGCCTTCGGGTTCGGTGTAGCCGAGGCACATCCGGACTTGCCCGCTGAAAACCTTCGGCATCACGTCATCGACCACTTCCGGCGACCCGAACTTCGCCACCGAACGCGCGATCATGGCCGTGGTCCCCCACGTCACCCAGGGCACATGTGCCCGCCGCTTCTCCAGTTCCCAGATACGCCGGCGCACACGGGTAAAGCCGCCCTCAGCGTGCGGCTTCCACTCGGCTTCGAGGTAGCCGGCGGCACCCAGCGCCAAGTGCACACCTTCGTCGAAGTTGTCGCCGGTTTCCCGGTCACGACGTATGACGTCCTCGGTCACATGGGTTTTCAGGAAATCGCGTGCCTCGTCGAGAAAAGCCTGATCGCCGTCGGCGAGCGTGACTCGTGAGAAGTCCACTTATGCGTCCTTTCCTGAACGGCTTTCGCGCTCGGCGACGATCTCGGCGATGTATTTAGCGCTGGCGCCGGGGTCGCCCCCGGCCAGCGCCCATCCGCGGGCACGCACCAGATACGCCGTCGCGGCCGCCTCCGCCGATACGCCGAGACCACCTTGCACGTGTACGGCCATCGTCGCGGCCTTTGCCGCTTCTTCGGCCATGAACACGTACGCCGACGGCGCCAACTCCGGGCGCTCGTCGGGCTCGTTGTCCAAGAACCAGGCGGCGCGGCGGGCCAGATTGCGGCCGCCCTGCACGGTGATCGCGATGTTGGCAAGGGGATGCGAGATGCCCTGCAATGTCGAGATAGGCACACCCAGCGTGTAGCGGGTTTTGGCGAATTCCGCGGCGATCGTCATGGTCTCTTCGACCAAGCCCGCCAACGCCGCCGCGGTCAGCACCCGCCATTCATCCAGTGCCCGTTGGTAGTGCGCCAAGGCTTCAGGGCCGCTCGCCAGCACTCGGGTGTCGGCGGCCGCCGGGTCGACCCACGCCATTGGCAACCGGCCGATGTTGTCCACCTTGGTCGGTCGGGTGTCAAACGTCAGCCGCACTACGTCTTGGCCGTCACGGACGGTGATCTGGTCTGCGATCGATCCGGTCGGGATCAGCCGGATCCCGGTAACGTTGTCGTGTTGCGGGTCGAACGCCGCGAGCTGCTTGCCGTTGACGACGTCGGATTCCGCCGCGCCGAGTCGGGCCAGCAGCCGCGCAGCGCACACGTGGTCGATCCACGGCACGGGTGCCAGCGAGCGTCCGATCTCCTCGGCCACCAACGTCAAGTCGACCAGTGTTGCATCGTCGCCGCCGACGGTGTGCGGCAACGCCATGGTCGTCGCGCCCATGCCGCACAACCGCTCCCACAGGCTCTTGTCGAACCCGGATTCCTCTGCGGCACGTACGGTCTCGATCGGGCAGTGCGTCTTGAAGAAATCCCGGTAGGCGGCCTGCAAAGCCTGGTGGTCGTCGGTCAGGCTGTAGTCGAGCCTGCGTAATTCGTAGCGGTCCATTGTCAGTGCTCCTCCTGGCCGTGAAAGAAGAATTCGTGCGCGTTGTTGTAGAGGTAGTTCTCCAGGACATCGGCGGGCAGTCCCAGCGACTGAGCTTCGGGGACGACGCGGCGCATTTTCAGTACCGGCCAGTCGGAGGCGAAGATCACTTTGTTGGCTCCGCGGGTCCGCATGTAGTGCAGCAGGGTCTCCGGCAGCCGCTTAGGCGACCATGCCGATGTCATCAGGCGCAGGTTGGCGTATTTGATGAGTAGTCGGATCGCGATGTCCCACCAGGGATCTGCACCATGAATCATGCAGAGCTTCAGTTCGGGGAAGCGCACACAGACCCGGTCGAGGTGGATGGGGTTCTGTACCTCGCCGGGGATGGGCGGTCCGGGAATGCCGGTGTTGATGCACAGCGGTAGTCCAAGCTCGGCGCATTTGGTGTACAGCGGATAGTAGACGGCATCGCTCGGGGGGTATTGCCCGTCACCCCAGAAGCTTGGTCCCACAACGGCATACACGACCGGACGATCGTTGACGACGGCAGTGAGCTCACGCAACGACGGCATCGGGCGCAGCAGGTCCACACCGCCCATCGCCAGCGCGAACCGATCCGGTTTGGCCTCGACGAACTTGCGCGCGGTCACCGACGGCTTCGCGAGGTTATCCATCAGGACGGCCTTGCGCACACCTTGCTCATCCATCTCGTCGAGCAGCTCCGCCAGGTCGACAGGCGCGAACATCGACTCCGGCCCTTTGAAATAGTCGTCGCGGACCTTCAACATCCACGTGGGTTGCTTCTCGGTCTCACCGAAGTGAACATTGATCAGACAGTCAATCGCGTTCATGTCGACATCGGCGCCTTTTCTGTCGCTTGGGTTTTCGCCCACCGGTAATCGGCCTTCCCGTTGCCCAGGCGATGTACCTGCTCGACGAAGATGAATTCCTTAGGCGCCTTGAACCGGGCCAGCTGCGACGTGCAGTGCGTGTGCAGCACGTCATGGACCGCGTCGGCTGGATCGCGCAGTTCGACCAGGGCGACGAGTTCTTCACCCCAACGATCGCTGGGACGGCCCACCACCAGAGCATCGGCAACCGCGGGATGTGCGCGCAGGACTTCTTCGACCTCTTCGACGAAGACTTTCTCACCACCGGTGTTGACCACCAGCGAGTCCCGGCCGTAGAGGCGCAGCGTGCCGTCGTGCTCGAGACTGGCCCGGTCGCCGGAGATCACCACCCGTCTACCATCCACCACCGGGAAGGTCTTGCGGGTGGCGTCGGGATCATTGAAGTATCCCAGCGGGATTCGACCCTCTCGGGCGGCCCAACCGATCTCCCGCTCCCCCGGTCGAAGGAAGTGGCTGTAGTCCTCGGACAGCACCAGTCCACCCTCGCGCAGCGTGAAAGTGTCGGTCCGGGTGTCAGACCGGCTGTGCCCGAATCCCATGTTCCCGGTTTCCGACGAGCCATATCCGTTGATCAGCGTGAGGTGCGGAATCAGTTCCAGCAGCGCGCTTTGGTACTTCACATTCGTTGCGGCACCACCGGTTCCGATCGAATTGAGCGACGACAGGTCGTACTGACCGCGCCTCAGTTCGTCGACCAAAGGCGCGGCGTAGGCATCCCCGACCATCGTCATCATGCCGACCTTTTCGCGCTCGGCCGTCTCCCACACCAGTCGCGAATCGAGCTTGCGGCT
>Ga0335074_10004214_pt1 | contig 19790 bp, 12 predicted proteins | sample Lox_Sample_23_FD_206715 | JGI IMG/M metagenome (GOLD analysis project Ga0335074, IMG submission 206715) | Soil microbial communities from Loxahatchee National Wildlife Refuge, Florida, United States - Lox_Sample_2.3 | ecosystem: Environmental > Terrestrial > Soil > Wetlands | place: USA... | reverse complement strand
CCGTATCGGTATCAACGGATTCGGCCGGATCGGCCGCGCGTTCGTCCGTCGATCCCTTGAGTTCGGCGACCTCGAGGTCGTCGCGGTCAACGACATCACCGACGCGCGTACGCTCGCGCACCTGCTGGAGTTCGACTCGACCTACGGTCGGCTCTCGACGAAGGTCGAGCACACGGCTAACTCGCTTGTCGTCGACGGCCGCGAGGTCGCGGTGCTGAGCAGCCGCGATCCCGCCGAGATCAGCTGGGGCGACCTGGGCGCCGACGTCGTCATTGAGTCGACCGGCAAGTTCCGCAGCCGTGATGACGCTGCGCTGCACCTGAAGGGCGGCGCACACAAGGTGCTGATCTCGGCGCCCGGCAAGGGCGCGGACCTCACCGTGGTGGTCGGAGTCAACGACGCCGACTACGACGCGACCCGGCACGAGGTGATCTCGTGTGCGTCCTGCACCACCAACTGCGTTGCGCCGATGGCGAAGGTGCTGACCGACGCATTCGGCCTCAGTCAGGGGCTGATGACCACAGTGCACGCCTACACCGGTGACCAGATGCTGCTGGACGGGCCGCACAAGGACCTGCGGCGCGCTCGCAGCGCTGCCATCAGCATCGTCCCGACGACGACCGGCGCCGCACGCACAACCGGGGTCGTCATTCCCGAGCTGGCCGGGCGCCTCGATGGCGTGGCGGTCCGGGTCCCGGTGGAGGACGGGTCGCTGACCGACCTCACCGCGATACTCGGCCAGGAGGTCACGGCCGAGCAGGTCAACGATGCATTTAAGGCAGCGGCCGACGGCCCGCTGGCGGGGATCCTGCGCTACAGCACCGACCCGCTCGTGTCGCGCGACATCATCGGTGACCCTGCCTCGTGCGTGTTCGATTCCGAGCTCACCCAGGCAGCCGGTGTCCTGGTGAAGATATTCGGCTGGTACGACAACGAGTGGGGCTACACCTGCCGGCTCGTCGACCTGGCCAGGATCGTCGGCAGGGACGGCTAGCTCGCCCTGACCGCATGGCGGTGGCCGCCCCAGGGCGGCCACCGCTTTCGCGCGGGGTTACCCGGTCACGCAGCTCACGCTGAACCGGACGGTCCCGTCCGCTGACCGGTCACGGACGACGCCCTGTACCTCGTTCTCGAAGCCAGGGAACCGGCTGTCCCAGTGCTCGAACAGCTGCAGGTATTCGATGATCGGGCGGACAGAATCGGTGAACCGCTCGCCCGGCACCACCACCGGGATGCCAGGCGGGTAGAGCAGGCAGGTGACCGCGCTGACGCGGTTCGTCAGCTGGTCAAGCGGCACCAGGTCAGTGTCACCCCGCACCAGCTTGCCGAACGCCTCGGCTGGCGTTGCGGCCGGCTCCGGCAGCCGCTCCGAGATCGCCTCCTGCATCCGCGCGGTGTCGTAGCCGGAGAGGAACTCGTGCATCTGGTCCGCGAGGTCCCTCAGGCCGAGCCCGGCATAGCGGTCGCCGAACTCCGCGCAGACCTCGGGCAGTGCCTCTGCCAGCGGCATGTTGGCCTCATAGGCGCGATGGAAGTCGAACAGCTCAGCGAGCAGCGTGCCGGACTTGCCGCGGGTCACCGCAATGGAGAACAGCACCAGGATGGAGTAGTAGCCGGTCTTCTCGACAACCACGCCCCGGCTGCGCAAGAACGCCGCGACCAGGCCAGCCGGGATGCCCCGTGCTTGCGGGCGGCCGTCAGGGCTGATGCCGGGGGTCACCAGCGTCACCTTCACCGGGTCCAGCATTGCCTGGCGGATTCGCAGGCCACGGTAGCCGTGCCAGCCCTCACCTGGCGCAAGCTGCCAGGCGTCCTGGTCCAGCTCGCTGAACTCGGCTGGCTGGAACGCGCTGAACCACCAGGTGCCGGCCTTCGCCAGCCGCTGGCCGGCACTTGTCACCTCGCGCCGGAACGCGACCGCCTCGCTGACCGCGTCGTCGGTCAGCGCGCGACCTGCCGCGCCTTCCATCATGCGGGTTGCGACGTCGAGCGAGGCGACAATCCCGTACTGCGGGGAGGTGGAGGTGTGCAGCATGAAGGCCTCGTTGAAGCGCGGCCTCGGCAGCGGTGACCGGCCCTGCCTGATGTGGATCATCGATGCCTGCGACAGCGCCGCGAGCATCTTGTGCGTGGACATGGTCGTGATCACGGTCGGCCCTGCCGGATCGGCCGCGGCCATGCCGAAGTGGCCCGCATACACCGGGTGGAACGCGGCGTACGGTATCCACGCCTCGTCCAGCAGGACATGGTCGGCCACCCGGCCAAGTGCCCCGACCAGCTGGCGGGTGTCGTACATGGTGCCGTCATAGGTCGAGTTAGTCACCACGGCCAGCCGCGGCCTCACGTCGTCGCGGCCGGCCAGCAGCGGATGGCCGACGAGCTTCGCCGCAATCGCGCCTGGGTCGAGCTGCTCGGGCCGGATCGGGCCGATGAGCCCGAGCGCGTTCCTGGCGGACTGCAGCCAGACCGGAATCGCACCGGTCTGGATGACGGAGTTCACGATCGACTTGTGGCAGTTGCGGTCCAGCAGCACGACGTCACCCGGCGAGACGATGGCGCGGAACACGATCTGATTCGACATGGTCGTGCCGTTGGTCACGAAGTACGTGTCGTCGGCGCCGAACACCCTGGCCGCGTTCGCCTCGGCGGCCGCCACCACGCCGGTGTGCTCGAGGATCGAGCCAAGCTCAGGCACCGACGAGGAGATGTCGGCGCGCAGGAACCGCTCGCCGGCGAAGTCGAAGAACAGCCGGCCAGCCGGCGACTTGAGGAAGGCCAGCCCGCCCATGTGTCCTGGCGTGTGCCAGGAGTAGCGGTACTCGTCGGTGTAGCGGAGCAGTTCGCCGAAGAACGGCGGCAGCAGGCTGTCGCGATAGTGCCGGACGGCGGTCCGGATGTGCCCGGCGATCCACCGCGGCGTGTCCTCGGTCACCCACAGCGCGCCGGACAATGAATCCGCCAGCTCCGGGCTGAGGTCCTCGACCGACAGACCCTCGGTCATCAGGAAGGCCGGCAATCCGTTGAACCTGGCCCTCGCGACCGCCAGCAGCTCTGCGGGACTGCACTTCAGGTCAGGCGGCGCCGCGCTCTCTGCCCAGCCGACCAGCAAACCGCCGAGCTCAGGGTGCGTGCGCAGCATCAGCTCGCCGTCCGCATAACCGCCCGCCTCGAGCACTGCGACACCCGCGTCCTGCAGCTCTCCGATGATCCGCTTCACCGCAGTGCGCACTGCCAGGCCGTCCTCACTGGCGTCGTGCACGACTAGTACCGGCATTTCCTCGCGCGCGTCCATGAGTCAGCCCTCTCCCGAGTACGCGATATCAGCATCACCATCTCGCCAGCCGTTCCGCCATGGAAGTGCCAAATGGCGGCGCTAACAGGACGTTCGGCACTGCGGCCAGGCAGGCACGCGGCAAGAAGCTGGGCCCGCGGGCCGCGCTGGCCCGCGCTGGAAAGGAGCCGGCAATGGCTGTCATTCACAAGAGGGAGGCCGCCCCCGGCAAGCCCGGATTGTCGCTGCTACGCGGGCACCCAGAGGCCGCCAAAGGCGTGCGGCCCAAGCGAGTGCTTGGCATGACGAGCCTGGCGATGATCGACATCGCGGCCGTCATCAGCCTGCGTAACCTGCCCACAGTTGCCGAGTACGGCTGGGGCTCCATCTTCATCTTCGGCCTCGCGCTGGTCGGGTTCATGATCCCGATCTCGTTCGCCGCCGCCGAACTCGCGAGCGGCTGGGCCGAAACGGGTGGCGTCTACGTCTGGGTCCGCGAGGCGTTCGGCAAGAACTCAGGGTCCGTCGCGATCTGGGCGGACTGGGCGGAGAACCTGGTGTGGTTCCCGACGGTGCTGTCCTTCATCGCGGCGTCGCTTGCCTACCTGCTGGTCCCGTCCTGGGCCAACAACAGGGCCTGGCTGTTCATCGTCATGATGATCGTGTTCTGGGGCACGACGATCGCCAACTTCTTCGGCGTGCGCGCCTCGGCCCGGATCAGCTCCTGGGGCACCGTGCTCGGCTCAGTGATTCCAGGCGTGCTGCTGATCGGCCTCGGCATCGGCTGGCTCGCGAGCGGCCATCCGCTGGCCGCGCCTTATCACGGCGCGCACTCGCTGATGCCCGGCCTCAGCCTGTCCAACCTGGTGTTCTTCTCCGGTGTCCTGCTCGCCTTCGCGGGCATGGAGATGGCGGGCTTCCACGCTCGCGAGGCGAAGAACCCGAAGCGGGACTTCCCCAGGGCGACGCTGATCGCCTGCCTGGCGCTCGTCGGCTTGTACGTGCTCGGCACGCTGGCGATCGCGGTCGTCGTGCCGCAGCACAAGATCGAGCTGAACTCCGGCCTGCTGCAGGCGTTTGCCGTGTTCGACAACAAGCTGGGAATCAGCTGGCTGACCAGGCCGCTCTCGCTGCTGATCTTCGCAGGCGGCATCGCCCTGCTGTCCACCTGGATGTACGGGCCGGCCCGCGGCTTCATGCGGGCGTCGTTCGAGGGTGACTACCCGAAGGTGTTCCAGGGTCACAACGCGAAGCTGGCGCCCACCTCGGTGCTCTGGATCCAGGCCGGGATCGGCACGCTCTTCGCGCTGCTGTTCCTGTTCGAGCCGACGATCAGCACCTCGTACTGGATCCTGTCCGCGCTGACCACCCAGCTACTGGTGATCATGTACGTGCTGATGTTCGCCGCAGTGATCAGGCTGCGCTACACCCAGCCAGACCGGCCGCGGCCGTACAAGATCCCCGGCGGCAAGCTCGGCGTGTGGATCATGGCCGGGCTCGGCATCGCCGGCTGCGTGTTCGCGTTCTACGTCGGCTTCGTGCCGCCGTCGCAGATCACCACCGGTAACCACACCTTGTACATCAGCCTGATGATCCTCTTCACCGCGGTGCTGGCGGTGCCACCCCTGGTCATCGCGCGCTTCCGCAAGCCCTCCTGGCAGGCGGACCCGAAGACCATGGCCGCGGTCCAGGCTGAGGAATCCGAGGACGAGTAACCAGCCTGGCGGCCTCCCGGCGGCATACCCCCGGGAGGCCGCCGCTCTACCCCACCAGCGGCACGCACTTAGCCAGGGAGCGACACCAACATGGAGCACTACGGCAGTTACCCGGTCTTGCTGGCCGAGCACGAGTTCGGCTCAGGATCAGCGATCGACATCGCGGTCGCGAAGCTGGCCGCCGAGCTGACCAGGCGCGGATTGCGGGTGATCACCGCGCGCACGCTGGCCGACATCGAATTCGCGATCAAATCTGAAGCAGATATCGGGACGGTCCTGCTCGACTGGGACCTGTTCCCCAGCGACCGTGAGCTGGCCGGCGTCCTCGACCGGATCCGGACTGTCAGCGACGAGCTGCCGGTGGTGATGCTGGCCGAGCGAGCGGACGTGGAGAGCATCCCGCTGGCCGTCGCCGAGCGCACCGACGGCTTCTTCTGGCTGCACGAGGACACGCCTGAGTTCGTCGCAGGCAGGGTCGAGCGGCTGGTCAGGGAATACGCCGACCACCTGCTGTCGCCGTTCTTCGGCGCGCTCAAGCGCTACGTGGACGACTACAACTGGACCTGGTGCTGCCCCGGCCATAACGGCGGCATGTTCTACCGCAAGACCCCGCTCGGCCGCGCGTTCTTCGACTACGTCGGCGAGCCGTTCCTGCGCGGCGATCTCTGCAACGCCGTGCCCGAGCTCGGCTCGATCCTGCAGCACCAGGGCCCCGTGCTCGACGCGGAGCGCAAGGCAGCTGAGGTCTTCGGCGCGGAGCGGACCTACTTCGTCCTCAACGGCACCTCCACCTCGAACAAGATGGTCACGATGTCGCTGCTGGCGCCGGGCGACCTGGTGCTGTTCGACCGGAACTGCCACAAGTCCAGCCACCACGGCGCGCTGATGATGGCCGGCGCGATCCCCGTCTACCTCAACCCGACGAGGGATGCCAACGGCATCATCGGCCCGGTCGACTACCGGTTCCTGGACGAGGACTACATCCGCGAGCAGATCCGGCGCAGCCCGCTGGTGACCGACCCGGAGGCATGGCGCCGCCCGCGGCCGTTCCGGCTGGCGATCCTCACCAACACGACCTACGACGGGGTCTGCTACGACGAGCGGCAGGTGCTGGCCAAGATCGGCCGGCTGTGCGACTACGTCCTGTTCGACGAGGCGTGGATGGCCTACGCCAGGTTCCATCCGCTGTACACCGGGCGCTACGGCATGTCGCTGGACGGCCTGACAGCGGACGACCCCGGCATCTACACCACCCAGTCCACCCACAAGTGCCTGGCCGGCATGTCCCAGGCGTCGCAGATCCACGTCCGCGACAGCCACCTGGCCGGGCAGCGACGCCTGCTGAACCACGACCGGTTCAACGAGGTCTTCATGATGCACACGTCGACCTCGCCGCAGTACAACATGATCGCCTCGCTCGACGTCGGCGCTCAGATCATGCGCGGCCGGCCCGGATTCGCGCTCATGGATGACGCCATCCGGGAGTCGATCGCGCTGCGCAAGCAGGTCGAGCGCTACCACGACGAGCTGGCGGCGCGGCCGGGCGGCTGGTTCTTCGACATCTTCGGGCCGCATTCGGTCACGGTGACCGCTGAGCAGCTGACGACAGCAGCCCGGGGCAAGTACCTCGACGCCGCCGTCCGGGAGACGCTGGAGAAGGCAGCAGCCGACGGCGGGCTCGCAGCCGTGCGCTGGCGCGAGGTCAGCGACGACATCCTCGCCAGCGTGCCGGAGTGCTGGATGTTCCACGAGGGCGACGACTGGCACGACCTCACCGGGCTGGCGCCCGGTTACGTCATGCTGGACCCGACGAAGTGCTCGCTCAGCACGCCCGGTATCGCGGGCGGCCGCGCGTTCGCCGAGTCCGGGATCCCTGCCGCGGTTCCGGCCGCGTTCCTGCGCGCTCGCGGCATCGTCAACGAGAAGACCAGCTTCTACACGGTGCTACTGCTGGTGACCCCGGCGATCGAGCGCGGCAAGTCCGGCACGCTGCTGTCCGAGCTGCTCGACTTCAAGCGCGCCTACGACCGCGATGTCCCGGTGCGTGACGTGCTGCCGGAGCTCGCGGCAGCTCATCCGGAGCGGTACGGAAAGCTGCGGCTGCGCGAGCTGTGCGAGCAGATGCACGCGCTGCTGCGCGACAGCCGGGCGGACGAGCTGCAGCGGGCCGTCTACAACGCCGAGCACGAGCCGGAGATCGTCGCCTCCCCCGCCGCGGCGCACGCAGCGCTAGTCCGCGGCGATGTCGACCTCGTGCCGCTCGATGAGCTGGCCGGCCGGGTGGCCGCAAGCCTCGTCGTCGTCTACCCGCCCGGCATCGCGATCATGGTCCCGGGCGAACGGTTCGCCGCCGACTCGGCCGCGGTCGCCTACCTGCGGCTGTTCGAGCAGAGCGACAGCCTGTTCCCTGGCTTCGAGTCGGAGATGCAAGGCATCTTCCCGCGGCGGGAGGCCGACGGCCGGCTCCGGTACTACACCTACGTGCTCAGCGAGAACAGGTCTCGCGAGTAACTACCGCATGCACTCAGGAGGTGCCAGTAATGAAAGCAGCAGTCGTACACCGGTTCGGCGAGCCGCTCGTGCTCGAGGACCGCCCGATCCCCGAGCCCGGGCCAGGCCAGGTCACCATCAGGATGATCGCGTCCGGCCTCTGCCACACCGACATCCACGCGGCTCACGGCGACTGGCCGGTGAAGCCCGCGCCGCCGTTCGTCCCGGGCCATGAGGGCGTCGGCACCGTCGAGGCCGTCGGCGCTGGCGTGACTAGCTTCACCGTCGGCGACATGGCTGCCGTGCCCTGGCTTGGCTGGGCCTGCGGCGAGTGCAAGCACTGCCGTACCGGCTGGGAGACGCTCTGCCTGAAGCAGCGCAACTCCGGCTACTCGGTCGACGGCTGCTATGCCGAGTACTTCCTCGGCGAGGCGGACTTCGCGGCCACGGTGCCAGACGGCGTCAGCCCGTTCGAAGCCGCTCCGCTGACCTGTGCTGGCGTCACCACCTATAAGGCCGTCAAGGTCGGCAACGTCCGGCCGACCGACCTGGTGGCGATCTCCGGCATCGGCGGCCTCGGCCACCTGGCGCTGCAGTACGCGAAGATCTTCGGCGGCACGGTGGCGGCCATCGACATCACCGACGAGAAGCTGCAGCTGGCCAAGGAGCTCGGCGCTGACATCGTCATCGACGCGAGGACGGAGGACCCGGCCGCCGTCCTGCAGGCGCACGGCGGCGCTGACGTCGCCATCGGGCTGGCCGTGGACGACAAGTCGTTCGCGACCGCCTACGGCGGCCTGCGCCGCGGCGGCAGGCTCGTGCTCGTCGCGCTGCCCGCCGAGGGGACGCTCAGCATCCCGGTATTCGACACTGTGCTGAACGGCACGTCGGTGCTCGGCTCCATCGTCGGCACCCGCGCCGACCTGGCGGACGTGTTCGCGCTGCACGCCCTCGGCCGGACCAGGGTGATCTACGAGACCCGGCCGCTCGCCGACGTCAACCAGTGCATCGACGAGGTTCTGCACGGCAAGGCAAAGGCACGCATCGTCCTGGTGCCGTGATGGCGAGCGGCCGCGCAGGCCGACGGACCGCTGGCGCGCCGCCGGGCAACCGGGCGGCGCGCCAGTTCGCGTGCTCGGGCCCCCGGACGGGACTTTGAGCCCTGTCGCAGCGGAACAGTTAACGGTGTTATCGAATCATGGCTACTACCGTGAAGCTGCCGGCCGCCTCGGCCGGCCACGGCCACGGGCTGCCGTATGCCCGGCGCTGGCTGGCGCTGGCCGTGCTTTGCATCTCCCTGCTGATCGTGACGCTGGACAACACCGTCCTCAACGTCGTCCTGCCGACCCTGGTTCGCGACCTGAACGCGACCTCGAGCCAGCTCCAGTGGATCGTCGACTCCTACGTAATCGTCTTCGCCGGGCTGCTGCTGGCAGCCGGCAGCGTCGCCGACCGGGTCGGCCGGAAGCGAACCTTCCTGGCCGGACTGGCGCTGTTCGCGGCCGGGTCCACCTGGGCCGCCTTCTCCGGCTCCGTCGGCATGCTGATGGCGGCCCGGGCGAGCATGGGCATCGGCGGCGCGCTGATCATGCCGTCCACGCTGTCGATCATCACGCAGATGTTCGCCGACCGCGGCGAGCGGCAGCGCGCGATCGGGCTGTGGGCGGGCACTAGCGGCGTCGGCGTGGCACTCGGGCCGATCATCGGCGGCCTGCTGCTTGCGCATTTCTGGTGGGGCTCGGTGTTCCTCATCAACGTGCCGATCGCCGCAATCGGGTTCGTCCTGGCGCTGCCGCTGGTGCCCGATTCGAGGAACCCGGCCGCGGCCCGGCCTGACGTCACCGGCGTGCTGCTGTCCATGGCCGGGCTCGGCCTGCTGCTCTGGTCGATCATCGAGGCCCCGGTGGATGGCTGGTCGTCCGGCCTGGTCATCGGCGCCGGCCTGGCCGGCCTGGCCGTGCTCAGCTGCTTTGCGCTCTGGGAACGGCATACCTCGCATCCGATGCTGAACCTGGCGTTCTTCCGGGCCCGCGGGTTCTCCGCGGCGATCTCATCGATCGGGCTCGCGACTCTCGGCCTGTTCGGCGCGCTGTTCGTGCTGACCCAGTTCCTGCAGTTCGACCTCGGCTACACCCCGCTCCAGGCGGGCGTGCGGGTGCTGCCGGCCGCCGGAGCGATCGCGGTGGTCGCACCGCTGTCGGCGCTGCTGCACCGGTTCGCCGGTACCAGGCTGACCGGTGCGGCCGGCCTGCTGATCATCGCCGGAGGGCTCTGGCAGATCTCGCTCGCCTCGGCCGGTGCCACATTCGTCGACATCCTGCCGGGGATGATTCTGCTCGGCGTGGGCGCCGGCCTTGCGATCCCGAATGCGACCGCCTCAGTCATGGGCTCGGTGCCGGCCGAGCACACCGGCATCGGCTCGGCAACGAACGGCTCGATCATGCAGGTCGGCGGCGCGCTCGGCGTGGCCATCATCGGCAGCCTGCTGTCCACCAGGTACACCGGCAGGATGACGGCCGCACTGGCGCCGTACCACGTTCCCGCCTCGATCATGAAGCTGATTCTCGGCTCCATCGGCGGCGCGCTTGGCGTCGCCGCCAGGGTCGGCGGCGCTCTCGGCGCCGAGCTCGCGGTCGCGGCCAGGTCCGCGTTTGTCAGTGGCATGGACCTCGGGATGCTCACCGGGGCGATCGTGGCACTGGCCGGCTGCGCGGTCGCACTGGTCACGCTCCCCGGCCGCGCGCACCGGCCGGCAAGCCGGGACTATCGGCCCTTGGCCGAAGACAGGCCGGCCAGGTTGGATGAAAGCAACCGCCAGCGGCGATAACAGGCCGGGGCAAGTGAAAGCGAGGTCGTGCCATGACGACACAAGCAGCTCCGCAGGTCGTAGTCGGCGTAGACGGCTCGCCAGAGTCGACACACGCTCTCCGCTGGGCGGCGAGCTACGCCTCCGCTACCGGGGGCACCGTGACCGCGGTGCTGTCCTGGCATTACCCGTCCGCGGTCGGGCCCGCCCCGACCGGCATCGCGCCCAAGGGGATTTCCGACGAGGTGCGCGCGAGCATGCAGGAGGTGCTGGACAAGGCGGTGGCCGAGGTGTTCGGGTCGCCGGCCCCGGCCTGGGTGCAGACCAAGGTCGCCTACGGCCATCCGGCGAACACCCTCGTCGAGGAGTCGGAGCACGCAGATCTGCTAGTGGTGGGCAATCGCGGGCATGGCAAGTTCACCGGGATGCTGGTCGGCTCGGTCAGCATTCACTGCGTCAGCAACGCGCTCTGCCCCGTCGTTGTGGTCCGGGGGAAGGAATGACGGCATGACCACGGGTACCCAGGCCCGTCCGCTCTCACCAGCCGATACCGACATACTCGACCGCTACTGGCGCGCCGCGAACTATCTCTCGGTCGGCCAGATCTACCTGATGGACAACCCGCTCCTCGGCGAGGAACTGCGGCCTGAGCACATCAAGCCGCGCCTGCTCGGGCACTGGGGCACCACGCCCGGCCTGAACTTCATGTGGGCACACCTGAGCCGGGCCATCTCCGTGCACAACGCCGAGATGATGATCATCATCGGCCCGGGCCACGGCGGCCCCGCAGCGCTGGCGAACGCCTGGCTGGAGGGCAGCTACACCGAGGTTTACCCGAGCATCGGCCGCGACACCGAGGGCATGCGGCAGCTGTTCCGCCAGTTCTCCTTCCCCGGCGGCGTGCCGAGTCATGTCGCCCCGGAGACGCCGGGCTCCATCCACGAGGGCGGCGAGCTCGGCTACTCGCTGTCGCACGCGCACGGGGCGGCATTCGACAACCCTGGCCTCATCGTGGCCTGCGTGATCGGTGACGGAGAGGCTGAGACCGGCCCGCTGGCGACGAGCTGGCACTCGCACCGCTTCCTCGACCCGCCTGCCGACGGCGCCGTGCTGCCCATCCTGCACCTCAACGGCTACAAGATCGCTAACCCGACGGTGCTGGCCAGGCTGCCCGAGGATGAGCTCGACGCCCTGCTCCGCGGCTACGGCTACGAGCCGGCGTACGTGACCGGCAGCCACGACTACGTTCCCCACCAGGAGATGGCAGCGGCGGTGGACGCTTCGGTCGGGCGCATCCGTGCCATCCAGCATGAAGCGAGGGCCGGCCGTGGCCGGCCCGGCACGCCCTGGCCGATGATCGTGCTCAGGTCACCGAAGGGCTGGACCGGTCCGGTTGAGGTCGACGGCGTGCCCGTGGAGGGAACGTGGCGCGCTCACCAAGTGCCGCTCGCCGAGGTGCGGACAAACCCCGAGCACCTGCGCCAGCTGCGGGACTGGTTTATGTCGTACCGGCCGGAGGAGCTCTTCGAGCCGGACGGCAGCCCGGACTCCGCCATGCTGGCCTTCGTGCCGCCAGGCGACCGCCGGCTTGGCTCGACCCCGCACGCCAACGGCGGCATACTGCTGCGCGACCTGGCGCTGCCGGACTTCCGGGACTACGCGGTCGACGTCCCGGCGCCGGGTGCCAGCACATCCGAGCCGACCAGGGTGCTCGGCGGCTGGCTGCGCGACGTCATGCGGGACAACGCGGCGCAGCGCAACTTCCGGATCTTCGGCCCGGACGAGACCGAGTCCAACCGGCTCAACGCGGTGCTGGAGACCACCGGCAAGACCTGGGAGGAGGCGACGCTGCCGGTCGACGTGAACCTGGCGGCGGACGGCCGGGTCATGGAGATCCTCTCCGAGCACACCTGCCAGGGCTGGCTTGAGGGCTATCTGCTGACCGGCCGGCACGGGCTGTTCTCTTGCTATGAGGCGTTCATCCACATCGTGGACTCGATGTTCAACCAGCACGCCAAATGGCTGAAGGTAGCCAGGCAGCTACCGTGGCGGCGGCCAGTCGCCTCGCTGAACATCCTGCTGACGTCGCACGTGTGGCGGCAGGACCACAACGGTTTCAGCCACCAGGACCCAGGCTTCATCGACCACGTGGTGAACAAGAAGGCTGAGGTCATCCGGGTCTACTTGCCACCGGACTCAAACACGCTGCTGTCGGTCGCCGACCACTGCCTGCGCAGCCGCGACTATGTCAACGTCGTCGTGGCGGGGAAGCAGCCGAACCCGGACTGGCTGGATATGGACTCCGCCATCCTGCACTGCACCCGGGGCGCGGGCATCTGGGAATGGGCCAGCAGTGACGTCGGCGCTGAACCGGACGTCGTGCTCGGCTGTGCCGGTGACGTGCCGACGCTCGAGGTGCTGGCAGCCACCGACATCCTCCGCCGCGAGCTGCCGGAACTGCGCGTCCGCGTTGTCAACATAGTCGACCTGATGCGGCTGCAGCCCGAAAGCGAGCATCCGCACGGCATGAGCGACCCCGAGTTCAACGCGCTGTTCCCGCCCGGCCGGCCCATCATCTTCGCCTATCACGGTTACCCTTGGCTCATCCACCGGCTGACCTACCGGCGGGATGCGCACAACGACATCCACGTCCGCGGCTACAAGGAGGAAGGCACCACCACCACGCCGTTCGACATGGTCGTGATGAACGACATGGACAGGTTCCACCTCGTCATGGACGTGATCGACCGGGTGCCTGGACTCGTGGAGCGGGCGGGCGAACTGCGCCAGCACATGGTCGACACGCGCGCCAGGCACCACGCCTGGACCCGGCAGTACGGCGAGGACCTGCCCGAGGTGCGGGACTGGAAGTGGCAGCCGCCGCCGACCACGGTGACCGGCTGACAGGACCGCCCGGTGGACTGCAACGTCATCGTCGTCAACGCCGGCTCGAGCAGTCTCAAGGTACGCGTGCTCGACAGCGACGACGCGGTGGCCGACTCGCTCGACCTGGACCGCTGGGACGGCAGCGCCGACCACCCGGAACTGGCCGAGTTCCTGCGCAGAGCCGGGCCAGCTGCCGCGGTTGCCGGACACCGGGTGGTGCACGGCGGCGCTAGCTTCAGCCACGCCGTGCTCATCGACGACCGCGTCGTGGCGGCCATCGAGGCGCTCACCGATCTGGCGCCGCTGCATCAGCCGCGGGCGCTGGCCGGGATCGCGGCCGTTCGTCAGGCGCTGCCGGACCTGCCCGAGGTCGCCTGCTTCGACACGGCCTTTCACGCTGGCATGCCGGCCGCAGCCGCGCTGTACGCACTGCCGGCCGACTGGACGCAGCGGTTCGGGCTGCGCCGCTTCGGCTTTCATGGCCTGTCGCACGAGTACGCGTCGCGGCGGGCGCCGGAACTGCTCGGCGTCAGCGCGGCCGGGCTGCGGGTCGTCACCTGCCACCTCGGCGCCGGAGCCTCGCTCGCGGCGGTGCGCGGCGGCAGCTGCCTGGACACCACGATGGGCTTCACGCCGCTGGCGGGCCTGGTCATGGCTACCAGGAGCGGCAGCGTCGACCCCGGCCTGATCGTCTGGCTGCTCCAACACGGCGGTCTCGGCGTGGCCGAGGTCGGGGACGGCCTGGAGCGCCGGTCCGGCCTTGCCGGGCTGACCGGCCAGGCCTCTGGCGACATCCTGGCCGTGCAGGCGGCTGCGAACGACGGCGACGAGCGTGCCACGCTCGGCATCGCGGTGTACCTGCACCGGCTGCGCCGGGAGATCGCCGCGATGGCCGCGGCTCTGGACGGCCTCGACGTGCTGGTCTTCACCGGCGGCATCGGCGAGCACAACCCGGCCGTCCGGGCCGGCGCCGCGGACGGCCTGGGCTTTCTCGGCGTCGCGATCGACCCGGAACGGAACGGCGCGATGGCCGACGCGGACATCAGCACAGCCGGCGCCGCGGTGCGCACGCTGGTCATTACCGCCCGCGAGGACCTCGAGATTGCCCGTCAGGCTCGTGCTGTGCTGGCCTGAGCGCCCAGGATCGGCAGTTTGGGACCGAGGTCACGACGGGCTGCTACCTTCGGCCCTGCCGGCCGCTCCTGTCACGTAGTTCAGTGGATAAGGGGTGAGGTCGTCATGCAGACCGGAACCAGGCCGACAATCGTGGTAGGCGTGAGCGGCTCGCGTGCCTCGAAAGAAGCGCTGCGCTGGGCAGCCGACGAGGCCAGGCGCCGCGACGCCGATGTCCGCGCAGTTCTCTGCTGGAGCGCCGAGTCGCGGGCGTACTATGCGCCACCGCACGGACCGCAGGAGAACGGCAGTCACGAGCACGCGCGCCGGCTGGCGGCGACGCTGCGGGAGATTCTCGGCGGCGACGAGCCGCCCGGGCTCACGACCGAGGTTGTCGAAGGCACAGCTGAGCGGGCCCTGATCGCCAGGTCCGCCGGAGCTGACCTGCTGGTGCTCGGATCCACGTCGTCGGCCCTCGCCGGCGGCGCCGTCGGTCCGGTCGTGCGGGCATGCCTGTACCGCGCCCACTGCCCGGTCGTGGTGATCGGGCCGAGCGGGGACGGCCATCAGGACCTGCCGAGCCATCGTGGCCGTCAGCCGCACCAGCGCCTGGCCACCGCGAGCTAAGCCTGGCTCCCCAGCCAGCGTGAGTTCGCCTGCAGCGCGGGAGAGGGATATGAAGACCATCGACGACATCCAGGTGACAGGCAAGCGCGTGCTGCTGCGCCTGGACCTGAACGTGCCGATCCAGGACGGCTGGATCGCCGACGACGGCAAGATCCGGGCCTGCCTGCGGACGCTGAGGACGCTGCTCGACCGAGGCGCAGCTGTCATCGCCTGCTCCCATCTCGGCCGCCCGGCCGGCGTCCCTGAGGCCAGGTACAGCCTGGCCCCGGTGGCGGCGCGACTTGCCGGGCTGCTGGGTCAGCAGGTGGTGTTCGCGACGGACACGGTCGGCCCGCGGGCCACCTCGGCAGTGGCCGCCGTGGTGCCAGGCCAGGTCGTCCTGCTCGAGAATCTTCGCTTCAATCCTGGCGAGACCAGCAAGGACGACGCGCAGCGCGGAGAGTTCGCTGACCAGCTTGCCGGGATGGCCGATATCTACGTCGGCGATGGATTCGGCGCTGTGCACCGGCGGCACGCCAGCATCTGGGATGTCGCGCTGCGCCTGCCGCACGCGGCTGGCTACCTGATCGAGGCCGAGACCGAAGCACTGCGGAAGCTCACCGGGGACGTCGCGCGCCCTTACGTGGTCGTGCTCGGCGGCGGGAAGGCAGCTGACAAGCTCCCCGTGGTCGGCGCCCTGCTGGACCGGGCCTCTCGGGTGCTGATCGGCGGCGCGATGGCGACCACGTTCCTGGCGGCTCAGGGCCTGTCAGTCGGCACCTCGCAGCTGGACGGCGACGAGGAGACAGCTCGCGGTTTCCTGGCGAAGGCTGCCGTCGCCGGGGTCGAGCTCCTGCTCCCGTCCGACGTTGTGGTCGCGGCGAGCCGACAGGACGACGGTCCGCTGCATGTCGTGGCGTCCGACGCGATCCCGCCGGACCGGATGGCGCTCGACATCGGGCCAGAGACGGCGCGGATGTACGGTTCCGTGCTGGCCGGGGCCCGCACGATCTTCTGGAACGGGCCGATGGGCGTCTGCGAAATCCCGCGGTTCGGGTGCGGCACGCTGGCCGTGGCCAGGGCCATCGCCCGCAGCGGCGGCTTCACGATGATCGGCGGCGGGGACACGGCTGCCGCCGTACGCCAGCTCGGGTTCGCTGACAGCGAGTTCGGGCACGTCTCGACTGGTGGCGGCGCAAGCCTCGAGTTCCTCGAAGGTAAGCAGCTGCCCGGCCTGACGGCGCTGGAGGCGGCGGACCCAGTGCGGGCGCGCGCCTGACCGTAGCGTCGCGGCCACGCCAGGAGGGCCCCGGGCCAGGCCCGCCGTAGAGTGAGGGTCGTGCCAAGATCTCATAGCTGTGCCCCCGGAGTTGGGTCATGACCAAGCATCCGGCCTTCCGCGGGGAGCCATGGAGCCTGCGGGAGCAGGAGCTCGACCTCGGGATGCTAGCCCAGACGGAGTCACTCTTCGCGCTGTCGAACGGCCATCTGGGCTGGCGGGGCAACCTGGACGAAGGTGAGCCCAACGGCCTCCCCGGCACGTACCTCAACGGGCTCTATGAAGAGCACCCGCTCGCCTACGCCGAGTCAGGCTACGGGTTCCCCGAGTCCGGCGAGACCATCGTCAACGTAGCCGATGGCAAGCTGATCCGGCTGCTCGTGGACGATGAGCCGTTTGACGTCAGGTACGGCACCCTGCGCAAGCACGAGCGGACCCTCGATTTCAAGACCGGGACACTGCAGCGCACGGTCGACTGGGTCTCGCCCGCTGGCCGCGCGGTCCGCGTCAGCTCGGGCCGGCTGGTCTCGTTCAGGCAGCGTGCGATCGCCGCCGTGTGTTACGAGGTGGAGCCGGTCGATGATGCCGCCAGCTTCGTGATCCAGTCCGAACTGGTCGTGGCCGCCGCAGAGCAGCTGCCGGCCACCGGGTCAGATCCGCGCGAAGCGAGCCTGCTGGCCGTGCCACTGCAGAGCCTGGGCCACGTGTCACACGGCGGGCATGCCATGCTGCTGCACGAGACTCTGCACAGCAGGCAGCGGGTAGCGGTCGGGATGCGGCACGTCGTCTCCGGGCCGGACGGGACCCACCTGGCGTCGGAGAGCAGGTCGAACCTCGCCAGGATCACCATCACGGCATCGCTGCAGCCTGGCCAGAAGCTGCGCCTGGTGAAGCTGGTCGGGTACGGCTGGTCGGGTGCCCGCTCCATGGAGGCACTGCGGGATCAGGTCGACGGCGCTCTGACCGCGGCGGTCGAGACGGGCTTCGACGGACTGCTAGCTGAGCAGAAGAAGTTTCTGGCCGACTTCTGGGCGCACGCCGATGTCGTCCTCGACGGCGATCCTGAGGTCCAGCAGGCGCTCAGATTCGGCCTGTTCCATGTGCTGCAGGCGGGCGCGAGGGCGGAGGCACGGGCAATCGGGGCCAAGGGCCTGACCGGGCCCGGCTACGACGGGCACGCGTTCTGGGACACCGAGACCTTCGTCCTGCCGCTGCTGACTGCCACGCTGCCGGACGCCGCGGCGGATGCGCTGCGCTGGCGCTGGAGCACGCTGCCACAGGCGACTGAGCGTGCTCGCCAGCTCGGGCTGCGCGGAGCCTCGTTCCCGTGGCGGACGATCAGCGGGGCGGAGTGCTCAGCCTACTGGCCAGCCGGAACGGCCGCGCTGCACGTCAACGCCGACATCGCCGACGCGGTCGTACGCTACGTCCACGCAACCGGTGATGCCGAGTTCGAGTCGGGGCCGGGGCTGGAGCTGCTCGTCCAGACGGCTCGGCTGTGGGAGTCCGTCGGCCACTACAGCGTCGGCGGCCAGTTCCGTATCGACGGCGTAACCGGGCCGGACGAATACAGCGCGGTTGCCGACAACAATGTGTACACCAACCTGATGGCGCAGCATAACCTGCGCTGCGCGGCGGACCTGGCGGACCGGTATCCCGACCAGGCCACTGCGCTCGGGGTCAGCGCAGACGAGCGAACGGCCTGGCGGCATGCCGCGGACGCGATGGCCGTTCCGTTCGACGAGGAACTCGGCGTGCACCAGCAGGCCGAGGGTTTCACCAAGCATCAGGTCTGGGACTTCCGGCGCACCGGGGACTGGCAGTACCCGCTGCTGCAGCACTTCCCGTACTTCGATCTGTACCGCAAGCAGGTGGTCAAGCAGGCTGACCTGGTGCTGGCGATGCAGCTTCGCCCGATGGCATTCACGGACGAGCAGCGGGCAGGCAATTTCGCCTACTACGAGCAGCTCACCGTGCGGGACTCGTCGCTGTCGGCGGCCACGCAGTCGGTAGTGGCGGCGCAGACCGGTCACCTCGAGCTAGCCCACGACTACCTGGCCGAGAGCGCGCTGATCGATCTCACCGATTACGAGCACAACGTGCGGGACGGGCTGCACCTGGCTGCGCTGGCCGGCGCCTGGATGGCCGCGGTGTACGGCCTCGGCGGGCTGCACATCGGCGACGACAAGGTGATGTTCTCCCCCCGGCTGCCGCCGGCGATCTCACGGCTGCGCTTCACGATCCCGGTCCGCAGAAAGCACATCCGGGTCGACATCGCCGCGGAGGCCGCTACCTACACGCTCGAGTCCGGCCCGGCCGTGACAATCACGCACCACGGCGAGGATGTCACGCTGCACAGCGGCAAGCCGGTGACACGTCCGCTGCCGCCACCGCCGGCAGTCAGCCCGGTCAGCCAGCCATACGGCCGCGCGCCAGCCAGGCGGCGGGTTCCGGGGTCCTGACGGCCCCGGCCAGGGCGGCCTGAGCTGGGCGAGGGTCAGTTGTGCAGCACTGCCGCGCCGCTGAACCGGCCGTGCTCAAGGTCGGACAGCGCGTCCGGCGCCCGTTCCATCGGGTAGGCAACCGTGGTCGGGGTGATGCCGAATCTCGCGGCGAGGGCCAGGAACTCCTCGCCGTCCCGGCGGGTGTTCGCTGTGACGCTGCGCACCTGACGCTCCTCGAACAGCTCGCTCTCGTAGTGCAGCGCGGGGATGTCGGACAGCCAGATCCCGGCGACGGCCAGCGTGCCGCCGCGATCCAGCGCGCGCATGGCGACCGGGACCAGGTCACCTGCGGGGGCGAACAGGATCGCCGCGTCAAGCGGCTCAGGCGGAGCGTCCGTCGCGCCGCCCACCGAGTCGACGCCGAGTTCGGCAGCCAGCTTCTGGTTGCCCTCACCGCGGGTCAGCACGTGAACGCGCAGCCCCTGGTGCAGGGCGACCTGCGCGATGATGTGGGCGCTGCCGCCGAAGCCGTAGATCCCGAGGCGGCCGCCGGGCGGAACATCGGCTCGCTGGAGCGCCCGGTAGCCGATGATCCCCGCGCACAGCAGCGGCGCCGCGTGCTCGTCGTCCAGCTCCTCCGGCAGGCGGTACGCATACGCCTGGTCGACCAGGCAGGCGTCGGCGTACCCGCCGTCCAGGTCCCAGCCGGTGAACAGCGGATGCACGCACAGGTTCTCGGCGCCACGACGGCAGAACGCGCACGTACCGTCGGTATGGCCGAGCCACGGGACGCCGACCCGGTCACCGACGGCGAACCGGGTGACGTCTGCTCCCAGCCGGTCAACGCGCCCCACCACCTCATGGCCGACCGTCACCTCCGGCCGACGCGGCGCCAGATCGCCCTCGGCCAGGTGCAGGTCAGTCCGGCAGACGCCGCAGCAGCTCACCCGTACCCGCACCTGGTGACTAGCCGGCTCCGGCTCGGCGCGCTCAACCCGGCGCAGCGGGCCCTCGTCAATCGGTGCAGGCTGCTCCACTACCCAGGCTCGCATCCGTCCTCCAGCGCGATGAGATGACCGTCAGGATGAAGCCGGCTACCGCAGCGACGTCCATTTCGGGCCGGCCACTTCCCAAGCTCTGGCCCAGTCAGCCATCCGGCGGCGGTTAGCCACTACCCGCA
>Ga0335074_10004213_pt1 | contig 19793 bp, 21 predicted proteins | sample Lox_Sample_23_FD_206715 | JGI IMG/M metagenome (GOLD analysis project Ga0335074, IMG submission 206715) | Soil microbial communities from Loxahatchee National Wildlife Refuge, Florida, United States - Lox_Sample_2.3 | ecosystem: Environmental > Terrestrial > Soil > Wetlands | place: USA... | reverse complement strand
GAGGCAGCCTGCCGGAGGCAGCCTGCTGGAACTTCAGTTCTACGCAAAGCTACTTAAGTAGTTTTTCTTCCGGCTCGATCCACGATTCCGCCGATATGCTCATCGTAGGCAGCGCAGGCCGCCTGCCCGGCACGAAGCCGGGATTTCAAAAAGAATAAGGATTATCCAATGATTTCTCTCGTTACGAATATCGACTCTCTGGTCGCGCAGCAGAACCTGGCTACCAACAGCGCGTTTCAGAGCAACACCATTCAACAGTTGACTTCCGGTTACCGCATCAACTCCTCGGCCGATGATGCCGCCGGGTTGTCGGTGGCCAACGGCTATCGCGACCAGATCGCGGAGCTTAATCAGGGCGTGCTGAACGCCAACGACGGCGTCAGCCAATTGCAAATCATGGACGGCGGTTTGAGCAACATTTCCCAGATGCTCGACCGGCTGCAGACGCTGGCCACCGAATCGGCTTCGCAGACCTTCACCGGCAACCGCCAAACGGTGCAGAATGAATACAGCTCCCTGTTGACGGAAATCGACCGGCAGGCCAACAACATCGGCTTGGGCGACCAGAACACCGCGAACGCCCAGGATTTGCAGGTTTACATCGGCGGCGGCCAGAGTTCGGATGCCAACTCCTCGGTGGGCGTGAATCTGTCCAACCAGTCGGTCAGCGCCACGGGCCTCGGTTTGGCCGGCACCAGCGTGCTCAGCACCGCGGCCGTGAGTTTGGGCGCAGCCGCTGCCGCCACGCCCATCCAAGCCGGCGATTCCGACACTTTCACGATCAATAACGCGACCGGAACCACCAGTTTCACCATCACCGGCCAGACCAACGACACGCTGCAGACGCAGTTGAACGAAATCAACGCCCAGCTTCAGGCCACCGGCGTGACCGCCAGCCTGAACAGCAGCGGCTATTTGCAGCTGCAATCCAGCCAGGCCTTCAGCGCCAGCGCGGTCGCTAACGACGCCGCCGATTTGGTGGATTCGACGGCCGACACCATCAACAACACGGGCTTGAACTCGCAATCTTACCAGGAAGTTTCAGGCAAGGACGACACTCTTACGTTCACGGTGGGATCGAGCTCGACGACCTACAACATCGTGGGAGGGGCGGCCGCCACCCAGACCCAGGTTGACGCCATCAACCAGCAACTCCAATCCGCGGGCATCACCGGTGTCACAGCCGTGCTGGATGCCACCGACTCTACCGGCGAATCCATCAGCTTCCAGGGCGCCGCAAGCTTCACCGTTAGCGCGGCGGAAACCGGCGGCGGCGCCGCAGGGGGTGTGCTGGGTGATCCTTCCACCGCTGCCGCGGGTGGTGATCCCAACGCGGCCATTAACGCCATCACGCAGGCAGTTCAGAGCTTAGGCACCGTCCAAGGTATCGTGGGCGCCGGCGAGAACACGTTGAACTACGCCATCAACCTGGCGCAATCGCAAATCACCAGCTTCACCTCCGCGGAATCGCAGATCCGCGACGCCAACGTGGCTCAGGAAGCCGCCAACCTGTCGCAGGCGCAAGTTATGCAGCAGGCCTCCATCGCCGCCATGGCCCAGGCCAACCAGGAACCGCAAGCCATCCTGGCGCTGTTGAAGCAATAAGCGTTCTGTTAACCACGCTCTCTGGCCAGGCCGGGATCCCCGTCCGGCCTGGCTCTTGAGCCATTTCAGGCAAGCGTATAGGAGCGCGTGCGCCTCGCCGCGCCCCGTATGGCGGTCTACTTGGGAGCAAATAGCATGAGCAGCAGTGTTTCACCCATCAGTTCGCTGGACAGCAGCTCTTCCGGTGCTTATTTTGCCGGCATGAGCACCTACTCAAGCTCGTTGAACAACGAAATCTCGCAGGAAGTGGAGATGGCGTCGCTTCCCATCCAACTCCTGCAAAACGATGTCAGCACCTTAACCAGCCAATCCGACGACTTGCAAACTTTGAATTCGGATATGCAGTCGGTGCAGTCGGCTGTTTCGGGCATCGCGTCAGCCGCCTCCAATATGCTGTCGGCCAACGTCTCCGACACTTCCGTGGCCAGCGCCACCCTGGGAACCAGCGCTACCGCGGGCAGTTACACACTTGGCGTAAGCAACCTGGGGTCCTATAGCAATGCCCTCAGCGTCGACGGCCTTGCGACCGTTACCGATCCTGCCGCTCAAGACATCGACTCGAGCTCCGCCTTTACTTTGACGGTCGGGGCGGGCACTTACACCATCACGCCGCAATCGGGCACGCTAAACGGATTGGCGGAAGCCATCAATGACGCGAACGCGGGCGTCCAGGCCACCGTGGTCAATGTCGGCAGCAACTCGTCGCCCGATTACCGGCTCTCGCTGCAGAGCAGCCAACTGGGCGATGTCAATATGCAACTGACCGACAGCAATAACAACCTTCTACTGGCAGCGAGCGGCAGCCCCGGCCAACAGGCGGAGTACAGCATCGACGGCCAGACGGTCGATAGCGATTCGGATTCCGTGACACTGGCGCCCGGACTAACCGTGAACCTGACCGGCACAACCGCTGCGGATAACCCGGTAACCATCAGTGTGGCGGCTGACCCTTCGAGCGTGGGCAGCGCGCTCCAAACTTTCGTGTCGGCTTACAACCAGGCTATGACGGATCTGAACCAGAACATCGGACAGAACGGCGGCGCGCTGGCTGGCGAGAGCATCGTGTACGAATTGAGCGATGCCTTGCAAAGTCTGGCCAATTACAATACCGGCAGCGGCAACCTGTCCTCGATGGCCGCGTTGGGGCTGACCTTCAACGACACCACCGGGACTTTGTCCTTCGATCAGAGCACATTTGATTCGGCCACCAGCGGACAAACCGATGCGCTTCAGCAATTTCTGGGATCGCCCACCTCGGGCGGATTTCTCCAAACCGCCACCAATACCATGACGGGCATCGAAGACCCCACCAGCGGCATGCTGACCGACGAGATCACTGCTGTACAATCCTCGATCACCAGCACGAATACGCAGATCACCAACCAGGAAAATCAGGTCAGCCAGTTGCAGACCAACCTGACCAACCAAATGTCGGCGGCCGACGCCATGATTTATTCGCTGCAGCAACAATCCAGCTATTTTCAACAGATGTTTGCGGCGGAACAGGCCAACGAAACCGCGGGGTTGGCATGAGCGCCGCCGGATCACCATTCGAACTATTGGCTACGCGTTTGCGGGCGCGAGTGGCCGAAGGGCGCTACCGGCAGGCCCAGGCCGCGCTTGAAGAGTATTGCGGCATGTTACGGGAATCTTTGGCCGGGCTATCGCCGGCTGATCCCCAGCGCCGGCTGCTCGCGGCCGAGTGGGAGGAATTAGCGGAACAAACCAGACGGCGGGTATTGGCCGGGAAGGCGCACGCCGCGGCCCGTTTGGCGCGGCTGCACAGACCGGCCGGCCTGTACCACAATCAACCCCCGGCGCACCACAGGTGGAATCTTTTCGTCTGATGAGGTTTGGAACCCCTATTGCTTTTACGGGTTTTTATGACGAGCACTCTTACGGCTAACACGCAGCGTTGCGCCACCCGCTACCTCGGAGAGGTGGAGTACAGCGAGGAATCCGTGCTGGTATTCCCCGATGGCATCCCGGCTTTCGAAAACGAAAAGCGCTTCCTGGCGCTGCGCCAGCCCATGAGTGAGCCGCTGGTTTTCCTGCAAAGCATCACCGATCCTCATCTTTGCTTTGCCACACTGCCGGTCCAATCGGCCTGCCGCGACTACCAGTTGCGCCTGGCGCCCGAAGATCTGGAGGCATTGGGGCTGGACCAAAACCGGCAGCCGTCGATCGGGCACGACGTGCTTTGTCTGACCATTCTCTCGCTTGTGGAGAACGCTCCCCCGACCGTCAATCTGCTGGCGCCCATCGTGGTAAATCTTCAGACGTTGCGCGGCCGCCAGGCCATTCAAACGGAATCGTCATATTCTCACCGGGCAGAGTTGCCCTTACGCGAGGCGGTATGCTCGTGATGCGGCGGCGCGCCGGGGATTCTATCCTGATCGGCGACGATATCGAGATCCAGATCATGCACGTGGGGGAATCGCGCATCAAGATCGGGATCACCGCGCCCAAATCCGTTCCGGTCACCATGAAAGAGGTGAAATTGGTTGGGCAGGAGAACCTGGCTGCCGCGCAGTTACGATCGATCGCGGCGCTGCGATCCATGCTGGACCGGCTGATGGAAAGCCCGGCGGAAGGCGAAAAATGAGCTTACGGCAAAAACTGGGCGTCCTGGTGATATTCCTGGCGGGATACGCCGTAGCCGAATCGCCGCAGGATGCCGCCCGCAAGGCGATGGAAGCCTCCGTGGCCCGCCAGCGAGCGGCGGTCGCCCGGATGCAAGTTTCTATAGAGAAGCAGCGTGCGGCGGTGGCTGCGGCCGCCCGCCCCGAGCCGGCCCAAGCAAATAATCCGCCGGAATTTTTCACCTTATCGTGGCCGGCTCCCGCGCCGGGCTGCGACGCGCTACCGGCGGCCGAACTCGACCCGCTCATCCAGCAGGCCGCCCAGCACGAAGGCGTCGACGCCAACCTGTTGCGGGCGGTTGCCAACCAGGAATCCGCCTTTCATACTTGCGCGGTCTCCGCGAAGGGCGCCATGGGACTAATGCAACTGATGCCCGCCACGGCGCAGCAGTTGGGGGTCCAGGATCCCTTCGATCCGGCGCAAAGCCTGGCATCTGGCGCGCGCCTGCTCAAGCAATTGCTGGATCGCTTTGGAGGCGACACGGCCTTGGCTCTGAGCGCCTACAACGCCGGGCCCGAGCGGGTTGAAGAAACCGGCGGCGTACCGCCCATACCCGAAACCATCCATTACGTGCAGCAGATTCTGGCCAGGTTGCCCTAGCGCCATACTGCACGGGCAGCTCCGCATACTCTAAGTCCCGCGCCCGATAAGTATCGTGTGGGAGCCTTTTGGAAAGACGCGGAAAGCCTCTTTGAAACTGCCCGCCAGGCATCTGGTTCTGGCTCAGATTGCGATTGGGCGATCCTGGTGAGTCCGCAGGGCGGCATCCGCATCCTGGGCGCCGTGGGTTGGACGTTGCCCAACCTGGCCGCCGAACATGGCGCGCAAACCGCTTATCGGGTCACCCGCGAGGACGGTTGCGTGCGCCTGGAAGGGCGCCATGGCACGGACACGTGCGTTCTCCGCAGCGAATCGCCCGCCGCCACAGCCCGCTCTTTGCTGCGCGGTGAACTCCGGCAGGCGGGGCGCGACAGGCCTGGACCGGCGTTACTCGCGGCCCCGGCATACCTCCCCTCCCACATGGAAGCAAAAGAATCATGGACAACATCTGCCTGATCGGTCTCAGTCCGAGCGAAGTCGATTGGCTGCGCGTGGTAATAGGGCTGCTACGGCACCCTGATCCAGTGGTGGGCGAAGTTACGCGTGAAGCGCTGGGTTATCTCAAGGGCGTGGCAGGACGCGCCCATCCGCCGGGGGCATCCCGGCCCGGCCCGGAATTCGTTGCCCGTCGGGCGCGTTAGGGCAAAGGGGCGCGAGTGCCCGCCCGGTACGGGTGCCGCCGCGCGATACAGGGCAGAAACGTTCCGGCGGCGCCGGGTGCGCCCGTTTTGCGCGACTTGCTTACGACTTCGCGCTCCGGTTCCAACGCGAGAGAAACGACTCCCCGCCCAGGTTTTCCAATTCCCGTTCCGCCTCCAATCGCCACTCCTCGCGGCGGCGTTGTTCGAGTTTCTCAAGCAGCCGGTACTGCTGCTGCGCCTCCCGTACCCGTTTCCGTTGCGCATCCATGTCCCGTTCGCACGCCGCACGCCGTTCCGCCAAAGCTTGCTTCTCCGCGATCAGCCGTTGACGGTAGGCCGCCAAGGCCCATAAGTCGCCCGCATCCACCACAGCTTCTTGACGCACCGCCGTCTCCGCCCGCCCCTTCAGCAGATCGAGCTTGACGACCGCCAAATTGATCTCATCGAGCCGCGCCGCCAGTTGCCGCAGCTTGTTTTCTTCAAGATCGAGCTGCGTTTTGCGCCAATCGAGCGCGCGGCGTAAGGGAAATTGGAAAGCTTGCATAACGTTTGGTTAGCCTGGAGCGGGCGCCACCCTGGAGGGATGGATGGCTGGCGCGCCGCCAGTTGGCGCGCCGCGGTCGGCGCGACATGGGTTCGCTCCGCCGTGGGATTCGAATATGCGCATCCCGCGTCCCTAACCCAGCGCCGCCGCGATCTTGGCCAACTGACCCATAGTCTCTTCGCGCTTCCACGCGACGCCGGGAACCTGCCGTAGAAATTCCAGAATCTGTGGCCGCACCCGAATCGCCGCGTCAAGCTGGGCGTTCGATCCTGCGACGTAGGCGCCTAACTGAATCAGATCCTCCGCCTGGTGATGCGCCGCCAGCGCCTGCCTCACCGCGCCCGCCTGCGCCGCTTGCGCGGGCGTCATCAACTGCGACTGCAACCGGCTCACCGACTGCAGAATGTCGATCGCCGGATAGTGATTGGCCGCCGCCAATTGCCGGGAAAGCACGATATGACCATCCAAAATCGCGCGCACGGCGTCGCAGATCGGTTCGTTAAAATCGTCGCCTTCCACCAGCACGGTAAAGAAACCGGTGATCGAACCGCGCCGGAAGTTGCCGGCCCGCTCGAAGATTTTCGGCAGCAGCGCGAATACCGAAGGCGTGTATCCTTTTTGCGCGGGCGGTTCACCCGCCGCCAGGCCGATCTCGCGTTGCGCCATGGCCAGGCGCGTCACCGAATCCATCACCAGCAGCACGTGGGCGCCCTGATCCCGGAAATATTCAGCGATAGCCAGCGACGTGAAGCAGGCCCGCACGCGCAAGGGGGCCGGACGATCCGAAGTGGCCACCACCAGCACGGCGCGTTTCATCCCCTCCGGCCCCATTTCGTGTTCCAGGAAGGCGCGCACCTCGCGATTTCGTTCGCCTACCAACGCAATCACTGTTACGTCCGCCGAATTCTTCTGCGACATGCATCCGAGCAGCGTGCTCTTGCCCACGCCGCTGCCGCCAAAGATCCCGATGCGCTGCCCTTGGCCCACCGGAATCAGGCCATCGATAGCGCGCAAGCCGGTCACCAGCGGAACTGTGATATGCTCCCGATCGAGCGGTCCCGGAGGGGCGCCATACAAATCATAGGCCGCGGCCGCCTCGATACGCGGGCCGTTATCCATGGGGCGGCCAAATCCATCGAGCACGCGGCCGAGCAATCCCGGCCCGACCGGCACGCGCGCGGCTTCCCGGCGCGCCACTACGCGGTCGCCCAACTCCACGCCACCGGTTTCTTCAAGCGGCATCGAAAGCACACGGCCGTCGCGGAAACCGATCACCTGGCTGCGCACGCGCGCGCCGTCCGCAGTCAAAATCTCGCAGAAATTGCCGATGGCCGCCGCCGGACCCGCGGATTCGATCAGCAGTCCGGCCGTCTCCACCACCTCGCCGACATGCAATGTCGGCTCGATGGTGTCGAGCGCCGCCAGACAGGGACTGAGTATGCCTGGCATTATTTTGGGGGAAGCCGGTCCGCCAGCCCGCGGCCGATCTCGGCCAGTTGAGTTTCGACCGAAGCATCCAGTTTGCCGCGTGCCAGTTCGATCAGGATGGCGCCGCGTTCGAGCGTGCCATCGGCGATCAGCGGAACCGTGCCGCGGCCTTCGTGCCCGAGCGCCTGGCGCACGCCTGTTTCGAGCGCCGGGTGAATGCGGACGCGGAGGATCTCTTGTCCAGTGAGCTTGTGTAAAGCCCCGCCCACCAGACTCTCCAGCGCGCCGGAATCCAGGGCAATTTCACGGTGCAGGATGCGGCGGGCGATGCCCACCGCCAACTCAAGCAGTTCGGCGGCCGATTCCCGCATCAGGCACGGGCGCAGGGCGGCAATTTCCTGTATGGAGCGCGCCAGTTTTTCGATCACCTGCTGCACTTCGGCGGCGGCCTGGACGCGTCCGGCGGTTTCGCCCTCGCCATAACCGGCCGTGCGCGCCTCGCGGATACGCCGTTCGGCCTGTTTTTCCAGTTCGGCGATGCGCGGGGCTTGGCGCGCATCATCATCGCCGGTATCTCCGCCCGCCAAGACGCCACTTGGCGTCAATCGCAAAGCCGGCGCGGCGCCTCCCGCACTGGGCCACGTCAGATGTGTAGCGGTTTCGCCCGCCGCGCCCGTAAGGATCTTAGACAACATATTGCTCCCCGCCGGCGCCCTTTAGGTTAATCGTGCCGTCGCTCTCCAATTGCCGCACCACGCCGATAATCTGCTGCTGGGCGGCTTCCACTTCCTTGATCTTCACCGGTCCCAAAGCGTCCATGTCTTCGAGCAGCATCTCCGCGCCGCGCTGCGACAGGCATTCCACGAAATGTTTGCGCACCGGTTCGCTGGTACCTTTGAGCGCCAGCGTCAGCACCTTGCGGTCCACCTTGCCGAGCACTTCCTTGAGGCTGTTGCTGTCGAGCAGCAGCATGTCTTCGAAGACGAACATCAGATGCCGGATGGTGTCGGCCAGCGCGACGTTGTCTTTTTCGATGGCTTCCAGAATCTCCTTGCTGGCGCCCGATTCCAGGCGGTTGAACATCTCCGAGACGGCGCGTACGCCGCCGTAGGATTCGCGGCTGAAATCACCCAGCGCCTGCAGTTTCTGCCCGATCACGCCCGCGATTTTGTGAATGATCTCGGGCGAAATCTGGTCCAGATGCGCCATGCGCAGCGCGACGTCGGCGCGCATCTGGGCCGGGAGGGAAACCAGCAGCGCGGCGGCTTGCGAGGGACTGAGGTGCGAAAGAATGAAGGCGATGGTCTGCGGATGCTCGCTATGGATGAACTTGGCCAACTGTTGCGGATCGGCCTTTTGCAAGGCGTCGAAGGCGGCCGTGTCGTTGCCCATGGTTTTCACCAGACGGTCCACCAGTTTGCGCGCGGCGTCCGGTCCGAAGGCGCTCAGCAGCAGTTTGCGGGCGTAGTCGATGCCGCCGCGGGAAACATACTCGCGCGCCATGCACATCTGGTAAAACTCTTCCAGCACCGACTCGCCTTCTTCCACGGAAATCGTGGAGATGCGCGCCACTTCACGCGAAACCGATTGCACCTCATCCTCGTTCAGCTCGCGCATGAGCTGCGCGCTGGCTTCTTCGCCCAGCAGGACCATCAGCATGGCCGCTTTGCGGATGCCCGAGATCAGTTCATTGCGCTTGATATTGGCGATCATGCTCAGGCCTTTTCATGCAGCCAGTTGCGCAGCGTCTGCACCTGGACAATGGGATCTTTCTTGAGGCTCTCCCGCAGGTATTTGGTCAGGACGTCTTTCTTGTTGGTAGAGGACGTGGGCCCCTTGATGGCCTCCAACGCTTCGGCTTCCAAGCGCGCTTGCGACTGGGCATCCGTGGCCAACTTCTTTTGCAGCGCATTCTCCGAGGCAGGCAGCGCCGCGGCGTTCGCCGCGCCCGCGGGCAAAGCGGCCTGGGCCGAAACGGCGCCATCCGGCTTTCGGCGCAGGCGGCGGATTCCTACCACCACCAGCGCCAGAAGCAGGATCGCCCCTCCGGCTACGGCCCCAATTCCTTTGGGGGTCTGTAGCCAGGCCGGTATGCGGATTCCCGGCGCCACCGGCTGGGGAGCAGACGGCGCGGCGGCGAAAGGCGGATCTGCATGCAAAGTGGATTCAAACGGCAACGTCTCGACGATCAGTTGATCGCCGCGCTCGGCATTAAAGCTGACCACGCCGGCCACCAGGTCGTGAATCGCCTTGATCTTTTCCGCGGAAGGCGGAACCAGGACCTGACGCACTTTCGGCGGCTGGCCTTCCCAGCGCACCTCCTGATCGAGCACCAGCGAGACCGAAAGATGCTTCAGTTGCCCCTCCGGCAGCTTCGTGCGGCGCACTACGCGGCTCGATTGATAGTTTATTTCTTCGGTGCGCCGCGAGGCGCCGGAGGCCACGCCGGCCGGGCGCGCGGGCGGATGCGGCAGATTCGAGGCCGTGCCTGGCACGCCTCCCGCGTAGCCGGCCGGCGCAATATCCTCGGCTTTTTGCGAACTGACCATCACCGAACGCGTGGGATCGAAGCTTTCCTCGCTCTGCTCGCCGCTCGAAAAATCGCAATCGGCCGACACGGTTGCCCGGAAACGATCCGCGCCCAACAAGGGCTCCAGCGTGGATTGGATTTTGGTCAACAGATTCTTTTCGACCATCTCGCGATATTCCAGATTGGCTTCGGATCCCCCGTCTTCGCCAATCTTGCGCGGGCGGTTCAGAAGATTGCCGCGCGTATCGATGACCGAGACCGACTCCGGCGCCAGCCCTTCCACCGCGCTGGCCAGCAGATTGCAGACGGCGGCGACATTCTGCGGCGAAAGCTGTGCGCCGGGCCGCAGTCCTAATATGACGCTGGCCTTGGCGGGCTGGCGGGACTCCAGATAAACCGACTCCTTGGGAAACGTGAGATGTACGCGGGCGCGCTCCACTTCCGCGAGAGATACAATGGAGCGCTCCAGTTCGCCTTCGAGCGCGCGCCGGTAGTTGACGTGTTCGGCGAAGTCGGTCATGCCGAAGCTGCTCTTATCGAACAGCTCAAACCCCATGCGCCCGCTTTTCGGCAGTCCGCTGGCGGCCAGTTGCAGCCGCAGTTCAGCCACCTTGGCGGAAGGCACCAGCACCGCCGATCCATCGTCCGAGAGGCGGTAATCCGTGCCCGTTTCTTTGAGCTTCTGCACGATCGCGCCGGCATCCTCGGCGGCCAGGCCCGTGTAGAGCGGCCGGAAATCCCCTTCGCGATGCCATTGGACGAGTCCAAACAGGCCGGCGGCTACGGCCACCGCGACAGCCGCGGTGCCGGCTTTTTGTCCGGTCGAGAGGCGGGCCAGAAGTTTCTTCCACTGTTCCATCGGTAAGCGTTATACCTGCATCTGCATGACTGCCTGATAAGCCGACACAACCTTATTGCGGACCTGCAAGAAGGTTTCAAAAGCCAGTTCCGCGCGTTGCGTGGCTAGCGCCACGGTGTGCACTTCTTCGCCATCGCCCGCAAGAAACCGTGCCACGGTTTTGGCGGCGTCACCGCGCAGGCCCTCGACACCGCCAATGGCGCCCGCCAGTACGGATTGAAAATCGCCGCCTCCGCCGGATACGCTGCCCACGCCGGCCGTGGGAAGATCCGGTAAAGCGACGGGACGGATTGGGGAGATCGGTGACATGGCCATTTATTTGAACAAATCGATGGAGCGCATGATCATATCCTTGACGGCGGCAATGGCCGACACATTGGCTTCGAAGCTGCGCGCCGCGCCGTTCAGATCCGCCATGTCTTCGGCCGGATTCATTTTCGGAAACGCCACGTATCCATCGGGACCGGCGTCCGGATGGCCCGGCATGTAACGGCGCTCCGGGTCGCTCGAATCCACGCTGATCTCCGCGACCCCGACACCCTCCTGCAGGCGCGATTCGAAAAGCGATCCGAACGAAGAGGTCACTGGCTCGGAGCCGAACACGGCGTCTTTACGGCGGTAGGGGCCGCCTTCCGGAGTGCGGGTGGTTTCGGCATTGGCCAGGTTTTCCGTGAGCAGCTCGGCGCGCGTGCGCTGCGCGGCCATGCCCGATGCACTCACCGACATGGCGGAAAACAAACTCATGAGTTACTCCCGGTTTGCAACGCCGCGCGGATGGCTTGTACTTCGCTGCGCAGCAGATTGGACGCGAGATTGAATCGCATATCGTTTTCGGCCAGCAGGCGGGACTCCCGGTCGAGGCTTACGTTATTGCCATCGTTCTTGACCGGCAATCCGTCGACTTCGAAAGTCTCGACGCCCGCGCCGTGGATGGCCGAATGAAATTCCGATTCAAAATCGATGTCTTTGGTCTTATACCCGGGCGTATCCGCGTTGGCGATGTTCGAGGCCACTACTTTTTGCCGCGCGCTCAGCAAGTCCATGTAGCGTTCCAGGCTGTCGGACAGTCCACTTAGCATGCCGTCCAAGGTTATGCACGGGGTGGGCCATCGTTAACTGCCGCAAAATGTGGGGAGGAAAGCTTCGTGCGCCGCCAAAATCACGTCACGCGTAAAATTCATGGCGCGCGAGCCAAGACACGGCAAAACGCGGCCGTATTTGCGCAAAAGGGCGCGGCTCGACTCTGTTACGGAATAAAGTGCGGGCGGTTGCTTGGGGGGATAAAACAAGTGGGCCGTTTGCCAGTGCGGGCGCCCCATAGGCTAGCGAGCGCCGAGCTAGAGCAGTGCGCCGATCTTTTCTTGAATCTGTTCGGCGGTGAAGGGCTTGCGGATATAAGCGGCCGAACCCAGGCGGATGGCTTGGCTGACCTTCTCTTCGCTGCCCTCGGTGGTGATCATGACTACCGGCAGATGCCGCGATGCTTCGGCATTTTTCAACTGCGCAAGCAGACCGAGCCCATCCAGGTTAGGCATATTGATATCGGAGAGCACCAGGTTCAGCGGGTTGTTCCGGACCACCTCCAGCGCCTCGAGGCCATCGCGCGCCTCAAAGATCTCACCGATCGCCAGAGCAGTCTGCCGCAGCACCCGGATCAGAATCTTGCGGATGGCGGTAGAGTCATCTACTACTAGAATGTTCAAAGCCATATTCCCTGTTTAAGTATCGGCGGGCGGGCGGCGGCGCTTTATGGCTTATAAAGAACGGCCATTCCGCCGATAAGCTTTTTGGGAAAGGCCGATGATGGAACGTGAAGAAATCGTAAACGAAATTCGTACCGCCGCGGAAGAGGTGTTTCAGACGATGCTGGGCTCGGAACTCCGTTTCGTCGAATCGCATTATGATAAGGGCCCTTCGCACCCGCTCGATGGAGTGATCTGCCTGATCGGCATGGCGGGGGTATGGACGGGTACGGGTACGATTTCGTGTTCCGCGGAAACCGCCTGCCAGATCGCCGCAAAGATGCTGATGTCCGAATATAGCGTGGTGGACGCCGAGGTGCTGGATGCCGTCGCCGAGGTCGCCAACATGATCCTGGGGAATGTGAAAACAGCGATGGAGAGAGTGCTCGGCCCCATGGGGATGAGTATCCCCACAGCTATTTTCGGCAAGAATTTTCTGGCCAAAAGTTTCGGTGGCGAGAGTTGGAACGTGGTTGTTTTCGATTTCGAAGGCCAGCGCCTGGAAGTGAAGATGTTTTTGAAACCGGCTGCTACCGCGCCAGTGACCGGCACCGGAAAGCTCTGCACGCCGGTGTATCTGAGGGCTTAGCCGGACGGCGGCGCGACAGTAACCCGGTCCTTACGGACGGGGCTGAACAGCCACAAAGGGGGCTGGAGAAGGGCGGCATAGGGGCTGAGGTGACCCGCCGGATGTTAGCATCAGCCTGATGCCTCTGGGCGACCTCACTAAGCAAATCGCGTCGCAGGCCATCCGCAACGCGGTGAATCCGCCGGCAGCACCGCCCCCGCGTCCTGAAACTGCGGGTACCACCATAATGGCGCAACTGCAGGCCATGCAGAAGGCGCTCAAGGAAGACGAAGAACTGTTGGTCTTATTCCATGCGGGCACCGAAACGGTGCGCGTGCTGGAATTCTTCTTCCCGACCTGGCAGGTGGCCGTGCTCACGGGTCTCGACCGTGAGAAAACCGTCACGCGGGTGGTCGTGGCGGTGGATTCTTTACAACTGATTTGCAAAGTGGCCAAAGCGCCGCCCCCGGCTCAGGGCTCGCGCATCAAATTTGTCACGCCGCGCGAGCATTGATAAGCCTCTCAGCGCGGTCCCGACCGTACCGGAGCCGCGCCGCCCTGCGCCAAGCCTTCGTACCGTTCCAGGCTGGATCTCAACGATGCCGCCAACGCATCATTGTGTTGCTCGTTGGCCACCTCTAACGCGCGCTTCGCGGTAGCCACGGCATCCTGATACCGGCCGGTTTCCCCGTACATGGCCGCCAGCATATCCAGAATTTCAGGCACGTGCATATCCGACAGCTTGGCCGCTTGCTCGAATTGCGCCGCAGCATCGGTAAACCTGCCCTTCGCCGCCAATATCCGTCCGCAATTGTAGTGATTGGCCACCGACCGCGGATCCAATTCCACGGCTTTTTCCAGATGCGGCAGCGCTTCGTCCAGCGCGCCCGCGCGCGCCAGCGCCGCGCCTAAATTATTCTGCCCGTCCGCAAACTTGGGCTCCAGATCCACGCCCTTACGCAGATGATCCAGCCCTTCTTCGGTGCGTCCTTTTTCGGCCAAGGCGCCGCCCAGATTGATCTGCGCGCGGGCATTATCGGGATTCAATTCGACCGCCCGTTCAAATTGGGCCAAAGCTTCGTCGATGCGGCCCTCTTCGGCCAACGCGCTGCCCAGATTGTTATGCGACTGCGAGCTTTGATCGTTCAGCTCGAGCGATCTTTGATACTCCGCCATGGCCTCCTGCTTCTTACCCGTCGCCGCCAGCGCCACGCCCAAATTGCTATGCGCGCGCGGATCGTCAGGATTTAGCGCCACTGCCTGCCGCCAAGCCGGAACCGCCGCGTCGAATTGATGCTTCTCGGAAAGATCCGCCGCTACGTTGAACACACGGTAAAACTCGGTGGCGGGCGCCTCGATGCGTTCGAGTCCATCCGGACCGATGTTCATGAACTCGGGAATATTCACCGCGCGATTGGCGGCCGTGGCGTTCTCGATGGGAATCGCCGGGCTGCTGTTTCCATCCGCGTCGATATGGGTCAGGTAGAGGCGCGTGTAGGGCGATGGAGTCTTCGAAGAAAACACCAGCCATCGCCCATTCGGCGAAAAGCTGTGCCACGAATTCATGGTCTTCAGGTTGCTGCGCAGCGGACGCGCCTGGCCACCCGTGGAAGGCACGATGTACAACTTGCTATCGGGCCGCATCAGCAGCCCGTTTTTGTTTTGCACCCACACGATCCATTTGCCATCCGGCGATACCTTTGGGAAGTTGTTGCTCATCCCGTTTTCCGACGCGCCCACGATGCGCTCGGCCTGGCCGCCTTTGCCGTTATTGAACGGGATGCGATAAAGATCGTACTGAATCTGAGTTTCGTTGGGATCGTTGGCGTATTTGGACGCAGGCTGTCCGGCCGTATACGGATCACGCGCCTTGGCGCGGGCGAAAACGATGAAGCTCTGGTCCGGCGCCCAGAACGCGCAGGTCTGTACGTAATCGGGATTGTCCGCGCCGGGCAGTGGTTCGAGCTTCTGCGTATCCTTGCTGTACCAGGCCAGAATTCCGCGCGTAGGATAGAACACCTGGCCGAAGCCGAAGTAATCGTAAAGCCCTTGGTAGATGCGGTCGGTGACGCGCTGCCCGCGAGTGCCCGGCACCTCGATAGACGTGACGACGTATTTGCCATCCGGCGAGACCTGCGACATGAAGCCGAACCGCTTGGGCGATCCGGTTTCGGTGTAGGCGCTCCAATGGATCACATACTCGTTGCTGATGGAGCTGACTTTCTTGAGCGGGATCAGGCCATAGAGCCCCTTGTCGTTCTGCGGCCCGTCCACGTCGATGCCCAGCGTCTTGCCGTCGGCCGAAATGGAATGGCAATTGGCGCAGGTGGGCAGATTCTCCATCACGGTCTTGCTGGCCGTTTCATTGACGTAGCGGAGGCGCCACTTGATTTTGGGCAGCACGGAATCGGAAAGGGGGTGAATGATGCCGCGTTCGCGCTCTGAAGGATCGGGCGGAATTAACGGCACATCGCGATAGAAGACGGGCGCGCCTACCGGTTCCAGGGCGGTGACGAAGGTGCTCTCTCCGCTTGATACCGGCTCCTTCATCCGCTCATCGCGATACCCCGTGATGGCGAGCGTAGCCGGCTGTTTCTGCGAACGCTTCTTGATCTTCTCCCATAGCGCCGGATCGGGCTTCCAGGTGTGCTGCGCTTCCTGTTCGGGCGTTAACGCAGGCGGAACGAAGCCCACCAGCGTCGTATCGATTTCGCCGATCTGCGGCTTTTCGCCCGGCGATTTATCGTGCAGGCGCGATCCGTGTTCGCCGAAGCGGATCTCGATGCGCCAGACGGTGGCGGCCGGGTCGCGCCAAAGAAATGTGGGTGGTGTGATGTCCGGCGGAAAGATGGAATCCGGCTCGGGGAAGTCGATTTGAATCGGCGCGGCCGGCGCCGCGGGTTGCTTGGCGGCGAGAGCGCCGCAAGCGTAAAGCAAGGCGAGTGCGTACGGCGCGCGCAGCAATTTCGTTTGAGACACCTGTGTTGCTCCCGAAGCGCTTTCAGCGCCTGTAATCCAGATTATATATGATTATCAGGTCTTTTTTAACTTTATCGCGCCGATTATGGCGTGAAGCGCGGTTCGGGCGCCGTGGGACTGGCGGTACCGACGTTGTCGACGGGGGACAGATGGCCCGCGAAGGCGGCTTGCGCCGGGAAGTCCAGCGGAGAGCCGGAGTGATCGAGCAGCGTGCCAGCGACCGTGAGCACAGAAGCGAGCACAGACGGGTTCTCCATTCCAATCTCGTATAAGACCTCAACGGCCCCATTCGAGACTGGCAGAGAGGTGTTGCCGCTGCCCGTCACCGGCTTGCCGTTGACAATTAAGTACGCCTCCGTGCCATTCGCCATCACCTGATTCGGAACGCTCAGGAACGCCGCCTTGGCGCCCAGGCCCGCCAAGTGCGCTTCGCGGCGCGTTCCACTACTCGCGTAGCCGATAGTCGAGGCTGGCGGCGAAGAACAGTCGTCACCAGAAAAGCACGGTGTGAACTGGCTCTCCGTAGAGTAAATGGAGCCAGGCACATCTTGCCGCGATTCAGTGAACGGACCGTCCGTCGACGCCGGGCGTGCCGAGAACCTGGCCGTCGTACGGAAAACCGTTGCTCGCGTTCACCGAATCGGGTTGCGGTTCGTCGATCAGCAGCAATGCCTCTGAAGCGCCGGTCGCGCTGTTCATGATCCGGCTGGTGAGGTTGGTGTTCAGATCGACTGTAATTTCGACCGGCACGGAAGGTCCGGGCGTGCCGCCGGTACAAGTGATGACGATGTCGCTCACAGGTTCGGCCAGCCCGTTGGCGCGCATGAGCAGCGGAGCGGGTGGAGCGGTGCTGCAACTTAGTTGCTGGGCGTGCGCGGCGGCCGCCACGCCTAGCAGTACCAGGATATGCAGGGGGCGCATTGGGATAGCATATCAAAAAGGATTACCGGCTGCCTATCTCCAAAAAGACACGCCGGCGAAGATGACGTTGGCGTCCACGCCGGGATTTACATTGCTGCGATACGCGTTCGAGATATGATCCAAACGGTATCCCGCCGAGAAGCTCCAGTGAGCGCCAGTGAAGTACTGGATTCCGGCGCCGAAGTGAAATGTGAAATTGAATTGCGTGGCGCCGGGTACGTCGATTGGGATGGGCTGGACCGAATAGACAAATCCTCCGCTTGCGGAAACAAACGGCTGCAGCCGGCTGTGCGGGCGGAAGGCGAGTTTGAATCCGATCGGCGATATGCCGAAGCCGTAGACCGCCGGGCGCCCGCCGTCCGGACCCGGCGGCTGAAGCAGGATGGCGGCCGGAACCGCATCTATGGTGTACTCCCAGGCGAGATGGCGTCCGCGCAGCAGCATGCGTCCATAGCGCAGCGCGGCGATAGCATACTGCCGGTCCGGCGCGGTCCCGATGACGGTCGGCGACCGCGGCGAAAAGCCTGCCCAAACGCCGAATTCGTTGTTGGCGTCTTGTGCCGCGACGGGAAGGGCGGCGCAAATCATGAACAGGACCAGGGCAAAAGGCCGCATCTCTTTTATTGTGGGGCAGGCTCGCAGCCAGCGCATAGGCGTCAAAATACCGGCCGAGGGCCTGCCCCACTCCGCTTGCCTCTACGGCGGCGCGGCGCTACAGTTTCGACTTATGCTGAAAATGCTGTGGATTGCCGCCTGCGCATTTCTTCCGTTCGCGGGCGACGCGCAGACCATCGTAATCGATGCCGCGCCCTCCCACGTGGTCAATTCGTTCAGCCCGCCGCGGGCGCTGGGCGGCGCCATCGACCGGTTGCGCGGCGGCGCGACTCGCGAAGCGAACGAGAAGCATACCGAAAGGCTCCTGACCGGCTCTGTCTTGAAAGAACTGCTGGGTGCAGGTTGGGGAACGGTAACTTACCGCCAGAATACCGAACTAATGATCGAGGCATGGCACTGGAACCCGCGCGGTACCTGGAGTAATGCGGCAAAACAGGAAGGTTACTTCACCGGCAGCGCCGCACCAACGGCCGAAAAGATCCGGCATTCGTGGGCTTATCCGCTGCCGCATCGCGGAGCGACTCTGGGCGATGGCAACGGCTGGTCGCGCCTTACCGACGGCAACCTGAATTCCTACTGGAAGAGTAATCCGTACCTGACCAAGGCTTACACCGGCGATGACGACTCGCTTCATCCCCAGTGGGTCATGATCGATCTCGGCGCCAGGATGGATGTCAACGCCATCCGCATCGCGTGGGCCAATCCTTACGCCAAACGCTACTACATCCAGTTTTGGACGGGCGAGCAGGAGCCTTTCTATGAAGGCATCAATAAAGGCGCGTGGCAAACGTTTCCCATGGGGACGATTACCGCGGGTAAGGGCGGCACGCCTACTTTGAAGCTGGTAAGTTGGACGATTCCTGCGCGTTATCTGCGTATCTGGATGACCGAGTCTTCAAACACGTGCGACACGCACGGCGCTCAGGACCCGCGTAACTGCGTAGGTTACGCGATCAACGAGTTATATATTGGCCGGCTGTCAGAGAGCGGGCAATTTACCGACTTAGTCAAGCACTTACCCAGCCGCCAGCAAACCATCACCTGGCCATCGTCGGTTGACCCATGGCACCGCGCATCGGATCTCGATTACGGCCGCGGCGATCAGATCGGATTCGATTTCTTCTTTAACTGCGGAGTGACTCGCGGCCTGCCTGCCATGATTCCGATAGCTATTCTTTATAACATCCCGGAAGATGCCGCCAACGAGATCGCCTATCTTTATAAGCGCAAGTATCCTATCTCCTGGATTGAGATGGGCGAAGAAGCCGATGGACAGCGCGTGTTGCCGGAAGATTACGCGACACTTTATGTGCAGTTCTCGAGAGCCATTCACAAGCTGACGCCGAATGCGCCCCTCGGTGGACCGGCATTTGAAGGCACGCCCGGCGACGTAGATTCCTGGGCCGACGCGAACGGCCGCGTGTCATTTCTGGGGCGGTTTCTGGCCTATTTGAGGGCCCGCGGGCGACTGGCGGACTTCACGTTCTTCTCCTTCGAGCATTACCCTTGCATGGGCAGCCCGGCTTGCGCCGATTGGAAATCGCTCGATTGGGAGCCGGCTTTTGTAAATCATGTCGTGCAAGCTTGGAAGGACAATGGATTGCCGCCGAGGACCCCTTTCTTTATGACCGAAGGCAACGATCTCGGCGAAGGCAGCCCGGGCACCGTCAAGAGTGCGCTTTGGCTGGCGGATTATGTTGGTTCGATGCTTACCGCGGGCGCGGGCGGCACTTACTACTTCCATTACATTGCATCCGATCGCGGCGGATTTCTGCCCATCGATGCACAAAATCATGTCAAATATTATCCGCCGCAGTATCTCGCCACTCAAGTGATTACCAAAGAGTGGGTTGAGCCGGTCGATGCTGTTCACAAGCTTTACAGCGCCGCATCAGATGCACCCGTGACTGCCTATGCCGTCGAACGGCCTGACGGACTGTGGTCGGTGATGGCCATCAACAAAGATCCGGATGAGGATCACTCGGTGAAGATGGTGTTCGCGAATCGCGATGCCGGGACCAGCCGCGCCTTCACCGGCCCTGTGGATCGAATCGTTTTCGGCGCCGCCGAATACAAGTGGCAACCCGATCCCGCTGCAAACGCAGAGCCGGCGGCCGG